>OGZZ01000794.1_pt1 | contig 24558 bp, 17 predicted proteins | sample 1577021 | NCBI WGS metagenome assembly OGZZ01 (sample SAMEA3541526, study PRJEB24748) | human gut metagenome | biome: human gut; feature: human-associated habitat; material: faeces | place: China | collected 2012
GGATGCTGAATTACTTCTATATGACAGCCACCGGTAAATTCCAGGGACTTGATTCCGACGGTGTTGCAGGACAGTTTACCAACATGCTTGGCCAGCCCGTTACTATGGGATTCTGGATGATCGTTGTTGTTATCGCAGGTGTTTTTGTCTGCTCCCGCGGTCTTCAGAATGGCCTTGAGAAAGTTACCAAGATCATGATGATCTCCCTTCTGGTGATCATGGTTGTCCTGGCAATCAACAGCTTTACCATGGACGGTGCAAAAGAAGGTCTGAAATTCTACCTGATCCCGGATTTTGCACGTATGAAAGAGATCGGTATCATTTCCACCATCACTGGTGCCATGAATCAGGCATTCTTTACACTTAGCCTTGGTATCGGCGCCATGGCTATCTTTGGAAGCTACATTGGAAAAGATCACGCACTCCTTGGAGAATCCGTAAACATTGCGATCCTGGATACATTTGTTGCGATCACATCCGGACTTATTATTTTCCCGGCATGTTTCACTTTCAATGTTGACCAGACCTCCGGACCGAGCCTGATCTTTATCACACTGCCAAACGTATTTAACCATATGGCAGGAGGAAGACTGTGGGGATCATTGTTCTTCGTATTTATGTCCTTTGCTGCATTTTCCACGATTCTTGCCGTATTTGAAAATATCATCAGCTTTTCCATGGATCTGTTCGGCACATCCCGTAAAAAAACCGTCCTGATCAATGGAATTGCGATTATCCTCCTGTCCCTGCCCTGCGTATTCGGCTTCAACATCTGGTCCGGTTTCCAGCCGATGGGCGCTGGCTCCACGATTCAGGATCTCGAGGACTTCATTGTTTCCAACAACCTCCTGCCCCTGGGCAGCATGGTCTATCTGCTGTTCTGTACCAGCAGATACGGCTGGGGCTGGAAAAACTACACAACCGAAGCCAATACCGGAAAAGGATTAAAAATTAAAAACTGGATGCGCGGCTACATTACCTATATTCTGCCGCTGATTGTGCTTTTTATCTTTGGATTTGGCATTTATGATAAATTTTTTACAAACTAAGGAGGATTTCTTATGTATCACGCAAATGAATCACGTTACGAAACCATGAAATACCACCGCTGCGGCGACAGCGGACTGATGCTGCCGGAAGTATCTTTGGGCTTCTGGCACAATTTCGGAGATACCGGTGTTTATGAAAATATGAGACAGATGTGCTTTACGGCATTTGACCACGGGATCACACATTTTGATCTGGCAAACAACTATGGACCGCAGCCGGGCAGTGCGGAGGAAAATCTCGGGAAGATCCTTCGGGAAGAATTTTCTTCCTACCGCGATGAACTGATCATCAGTTCCAAAGCCGGTTTTGACATGTGGCCGGGACCTTATGGAAACTGGGGCAGCCGCAAGTACCTGATTGCCAGCCTTGACCAGAGCTTAAAACGACTCGGTCTGGACTATGTGGATATTTTCTATCACCACCGCATGGACCCGGATACACCGCTGGAGGAAACCATGGGTGCACTCGACCAGATCGTGCGAAGCGGAAAAGCACTGTATGTCGGTCTGTCCAACTACGACGGGGAAACCATGAAACGCGCAGCTGCCATCTTAGAAGATCTGCACTGCCCGTTTATTATCAACCAGAATTCCTACAATATCTTTAACCGTACCATTGAAGAAAACGGTTTAAAACAGGCCGCAGCAGATGGGAAGAAAGGAATTATTTCTTTCAGCCCGCTCGCGCAGGGTATGCTGACCGACCGCTATCTAAACGGTATTCCAAAAGACAGCCGTGTCAACACGGACGGACGTTTCCTGCATGCGGATCAGTTTGATGAAAAGCGGATGGCAAGTATCCGGAGCCTGAATGAGATTGCGGCTGCCCGTGGTGAAAGCCTCGCACAGATGGCACTCAAATGGGTCATCCGTGACGGTGTGGTCACTTCCGTTCTGATCGGAGCTTCCCGCCCGGCACAGATTCTTGAAAATCTGAAAGTGTTAAACTCTGCTCCGTTTACGGAGGAGGAACTGAAAAAAATTGATCAGTGTGCACTTTCTCTCTAGGTAAAACAAAAACCCCGGATATTTATTTCCGGGGTTTTGTCTTTTCCTGCATCTGCTATCTGACTTTGACTTTTAATTTTAAAACTTTGGTCTTTCCATTGTTTAAGGTTACTGTCACGCGAATGGACGCAGTTCCTTTTTTGTTCGATTTTATGGTACCCTTCTTGTTTACAGATGCAATTTTTTTGTTATTGCTCTGATAAGAAACACTTTCTACATTATCCATATTTAAGGCAGCCGACAGGGAAACCTTCTTTTGTTTTCCCTTCTTCACCTGAACGGTTTTATTCTTCAATGTAACCGTTTTTAATATTTTCGTTGTGACCTGATCCATATCTTTCTGATCCATAAGGACATAATCCTTTTTGGAATCTGCTGAAAAATTCACATTTCCGGCTTTTGTAACCGTATAACTCTTGTCGTTTACAAGGACATAGGCACCTGTCTTTTGATCTTTTGCACACACATACAGCTTATTTCCGGTCTGTATGTCTGCTGTATTTACGGTCAGTGTATAGCTTACGTTGCCAGCCGGATCGGTGACCTGGATCGTCACATCTGTGTGTTTTCCATCGTTTTCTTCCAGTATCTGATTTATCAGATCAGCGGTCACCGTTGTTTTGATGGCTTTATTTTTCCGGGTTCCGGTAACGGTTACGGTTGGTGTATTTTGTCCGGCCGCGTTTCCATCGGACGGTGTTTGTGTACCAGCTGTATTTCCGTCAGACGGAGTTTCTACATCGGTTTTGTTTCCGTTGGACGGTGTTTCCCCTCCAGCTGTGTTACCACCCGAAGTATTTCCGCCACCAGAACTTCCTCCGGAAGATGAGCCGCCTCCAGTCGTTCCACCGCCTCCGGAAGATGAGCCGCCTCCGGTTGTTCCACTTCCTCCGGAAGATGAGCCGCCTCCGGTTGTTCCACCGCCTCCGGAAGATGAGCTGCCTCCGGTTGTTCCACCGCCTCCGGTGGAACTGGCCTCTTTGATTGTAACGGTCGCGGCTTCACTTGTCACTGTTTCGTAATAAGTCTGTCCATCCTTATCATCCGGCTCATATACTGCCTTAAACTGATAAGAACCGCCACGTTTTAAGCCTGATACAACCGTATCGGCTTCCCCATATACGAGTTTTTCCTGTGCCTTTATTATGGTTCCGTCCTGATAAAAAGAAATCGAACCAAGCGGAATACTGCCATTTCGGACTCCATCTACCTTTGCATACAGATGTACGGAATTACCGTTTTCTGTCTCTGCCGTAAGACGAATCGATGGTTTCGCCGCTGTAATGGTAAAGGTTCCGACTTTTTCCGCTATCACATCGTACTGGTTTCCAGTTACTTTAAACCACACCTCATAGCTGCCCGGCTGCACCGGAACAACATTTTTTCCATCCTGCCGATAGAAAACTTCAGGCTTTACCTGCGAATCTACCGTCTTTCCGTTGTCCGTTCGGACTACATTTACCGTGGAAACAAAGCAGCTCTGTTTCAGCCCTGTGTATGCAGCTGTCTGCTGGATGGTATCATACTGCATCTTTACGGCAATTGGATTTACCGTCACGGTTTCGTTTGCCTGGGAAGGAAGTGCCCTGTAGTTTTCATTGGCTGCTCCTGCATAAGAAACTGTAATTGCATTTTCTCCCATATGAAATCCGTTTGCCTCTGAAACCGGAATCTTTATGGCTGCCACTCCGTTTTGAAGCGTGATGCCGGATACTTCATAAGGGGTCTGGTTAATGTATACCGAAAAATCAGCAGACGGCACGTTCTTTCCCTGTAAGTTGCTATCTGTATAGACCGTCTGCACGGTAAGATTCAGTTCATCCTGCATGGACACGGCCGTTGGTAATCCATTTATCGTAGTGGTTGTTTCCTTTGAAGTAGCCGTCGAACCGGATGTATCCGGATCTTTGTTTACAATCAGAACTACCTTCTGCTCAATTTGTTCACCTGCTGAAAATGGACGGATTGTGATGTAGTAGGTTCCCGGTTCTGGCAGTTTCAGTTCGCCACTAGTAGCATCTTCATAAAATTCCGGTGTAATTGTATGTACCCCGTCCTGATTTGTCTCCGGATGAAATGCCAGTCTAAGATCCGAAACATTGGCATTTCCATCATCACCAACCGTTGAATAATATATATGATTATTGAACTCTACTTCGTATGTAAGTGGAACCTGATATAAAGTTTTCCCATTTTCGGGTGTCCCTTCCTGCCATTCCACATCCAGATAATACGATTTATCACTACTCATAATATTTGAAACATTCGCCAAAAGTACAGGATTTTTTACTGTAACATTTTTTACCGCAACCGGTCCATCCCCTGACAACTCACTGGTTTTCCAGATTTCTCCGTTTCCAGACGATGTCCGTTCCAGTGTCATTCCCGCCTGTCCGTCTGTCGGTGTAAAAGAAACCGTCGTATCCGCAGCCTTTCCAAGTTCCAGATAGGTGTGACCATACTCCGCAATTCCGGATTTTCCATTTCTTCCATTCAGGGTTTCAAATGTAAGTGCACCCGTAATGGTATCTGTAACATTCAGCTTCTGTTCTTTTCCTAAGATCAGTCGGTTTCCTGCTGAATCCGCACTCACAATCGAATGTACCTGTGGAGTTTCCATCTGGGAAAGATCAATCGCACTTGCCCCTTCCAGCCTGACCGTACAGCTGTCCAAAGCTGCCGGTGCAAATGTTCCACCGCCCTTTACTGTGAGGTTTCCTACTTTGCTTATACCTGGAATTCCGGTATAGGACTGGTCGGTATCTATGGTCAGAAATGTCTTCCCTGCGTGATTTTCAGATACTCCGTACACCTGTTTCGTATCGGAACCGGTAAGTGAAATTTCCACATCGCCGGAAACCGTATATTGTCCATCCGCTGCCGGTGGATCCGGCTCCTGCGTGGAAAACCAGTCATCCTGATTTACATATGGTTCAATGGCACCGGATGCATAGATTTCCCCATTTTGCGTACCGGAAACGTGCGCAAGCACGATCTGTGTCTTACCGTCATATGTTCCGTTCATGGAACCGGCATAAATATTCCCCAGATTGGTACCACCACCCGTAATCAGAATCTGTGCCTCTGATCCCGGATGATCCCCCATATTCTTTCCATTCTCATAAAGAGAACCGCCAAAGATATCTACATAGCGGAATCCGCTGTCGCACGTAACATTCTCAAGAACAAGTTTATGCCCATTTGCAAAAATTGCATCGTGCAGACGATTGGAAAACCGCAGCGTAATGTTTTTAAATGTCACATCCGTATTCAGGATAAATCCCCCCTTACGGTTGGAAAAAGTATTTCCATTTCCATTGACGGTCACGCTTTTATCAAAAATAAACGGTTCCGCAGCCTCGGCATTTAAAAAAGCACCACTTCCCAAAATTGAGATTTCATCCCCATTGCCGGCAGCCGCATAGGCATCCTCAAATAAATTGTAGGGATTTCCATAGCTTCCATCTCCAGAATGGGTAGAATTTCCATCTTTAAATTCCGTATAGATCGTTCTTGCCGCTGTCTGCACAGCCTCCTGCGCCTTTACCGGCACGACAGGCTGCACGGTAATACACATGGTGAGCACGATAAAAAATGCCCATAGACGTTTTGCTACATTGTCTGGTTTCATCTGCTTGTTCTTTTTCAGCCATTTCTCCTGATAATCAGAACAGGGGGATGAGTCAAAAACTCATTCCCCTGTCACTTCATTGATAGTCTCTGCCATCATCCTAACATGGTTTCCTGTCAGCGTCAACAAATTTATGACCTGTTTTTATACCTATATCATCTGCTGATTTTATATTTTATTATTTCTATCTGTTCTATCTGTGTGATATCAATCTTCTGATTGAAAATATAACGAGCCCCACAATATTTCATTTCACTTGCAGATGCATAGCCATCTCCAAGCTCTTCAAGATCTGTACCATCCATGAAAGGATGTTTCTTTTTTTCAGTTCCTTTTCTGTCATCGGTAAGAGGTAACTCTCCTATGGAATATTGCTTTCCGTCTTTTGTTGTTGCAACTACATGATAAAAACACCCTTTTTCTCTCCAGTCATTGACGGGACAAATACTAACCGTATAAGGTGTAATTTCAACAGGGATTGTTTTTTTTGTTTTCTTAACATCCGCTTTTAACATCTTCTCCTTCATTGGAACAACTTTTCCATTAACCAAAACATTTTTTAATGGCGTATTTGAATTATCCGGTGATTGAAATCCCTTATATACTTTCGGATTTTTCCACGCAGTATCATCGGAATAAAAGCCGCACACATTGATCTGAATACCATCACCTGTATCTATTACATCCACCTTACTGGTAGTATCTAACCCACCTAACCAATAATTTGTTCCTTCCAAAGATTTTACGTTCGGAAGGAACACCTTTGCACGCATAACCTTCGTATTTGAAGCAACCTGAATTGATGATATGATTATCTTTTGTTCTTTTCTGCCATCATCTTCTCTACTGTTTGATTTTGCATCAGAATTTTTTCCACACGCACACAGACAATATAGCATTGTAAAAATTAATAAGTACAGACTGATTTTCTTCATTCATAATCCTCCAATTTCTTTTTCTTTAAAACACTAAGGATTAATATGCTTCCTATCACTATAATTCCAATGCCAGCCACATATTTCATCGAACTTCTGCTCTGTACTCCAGCTCCTGTACTTACCTCAGAATCTTCAATATAAGTATCTGAAATCTCCGCTACAGAATCAAATGAATAGACACCGCTTTCCACATTTTGAGTTTCCGGAATTTTCTCCATAACCGGATACTGATACCCCAACGAAATCCAGATACGTGCTGTTTCATCATCCATCCCAAGTGCAACCGGCTGTCTCATTCCCGGTTGACTTCCCACCAGTACTACTCTCGTACAGTCCGATAATGCCTCTCGTTTTTCCAGAAGTATATCATAGTAAGGTTCCACTGTATGTTCTGCTGTCTCTGTAATCATCCATTTTCCAGCATGATTTTTTACTTCTTCCTGTTCTGCTTTTGTCAATACAGACTTTGCTTCTTCACTCAAAGGAAGTCCTTTGGCTACGGTAAACATTCCATATGTCTTTTCCATTTTAAAAGGAATGACCCATACATAATTTGCACTTTCCAGAGCACTTGTGAGTTTTTTCGTATCTGCCGTCTGCAATTTTATAAGATTACAATCCACATATACTTTTAATGCCTTGTCATAATCGATGGTTGCATCCGGCTCTTCTTTTTTCATTTCATCCTGTAAATTACTGATTTCTGTCCAATCACAGCTCGTTATTAACTGATCCTGATCGGAAACCGGTATTTCCGCGGCATACACAGCAGAACCTGCTATCGTATAAATTGTAATCATCATAAGCATTATTTTTAAAATATTTTTCATGGCTATTTCCCCTCTCTTGTGTATACTATACTTCATTTTTCCCATTATTCTTTCTGCATGTTAAAATTGGTTTGATTTTCGTCAAAATCTGCATTAAAAATCCCATAGCATACACCATGGGATTTTTTCAAAGATATAACACAATCTGAACCTCAAATATATTTTCATCGATATTTATAGATTTCCATCCCCCGTATTTGTCTACAACATCTGAAATATTCTGCATACCGATTCCATGCAATGCCTGTTGTTTCTTCCTTGTCAATAAACGTTCTCCCTGTTTATTGACTTTTCCATCAAACGTATTTTTCACCTGTATACCCAGAATTCCCCTGTCGTATTGTATCCGAATCTCCAAAAAACGATCTTTTATCTGCTCCATTGCCTCAATTGCATTGTCCAACAGATTTCCAAACAAAACATTCCAGTCATATCCATCCACTGGCAACTGGCACGGAATCACGATCTGCGACTGAATCTGACAGGACATTGCCTCCGCTTTTGCCAGTTTATGATTCAAAATCATATCCAGTTCCAGATTCCCCGTATTCACATACTTATGCTCCGTCTGCAAATGCTCACTCATTTTATTTACATATTCCTGTGCCTTATCATACCTTCCTTCATTAAGATATGTCTGCAGAAGATACATATGGTTTTTCATGTCATGCCGCAAAGAATCCAGCTTTTTCTGATCCTGCTGCATGATATGCATCTGCTCCTGATAGACCATCATATGTTCCTTTAAAAGCCGTTGCTGCATTTTATCCTGATAAGCTTCTCCCAAACGGTCATACAAATAGAACATTCCAAGATCTACAACGATCATAATAGCCAGTGATAATACTGTTTTTGGCGAATTTTCGCCGGATACACTCTCAAGAGCATATATCCAGACAATATTTCCGGCTAATACAAGAATCATAAAGTAATAGTTCTGTGTTTCCATAACCCTTCGCCGACATATCACCTGTCTTATTCCGATTGCTATGAGCAGATTGACCATTGCCCCCGTGATGGTTCCCATTGCCCGCCCTTCGGAAAACAAAGAAAAATCTCCCAGATAATAATACATGATAAATTCTATGGTAAGCCCCAGCAATACTGTAAAACAACCTGCCATTATTTTCTGCAGTATACTTCCTTCATACAATATACCTTCTGCCGCCCAGAGAAGCAGTACCATACTCACCGTAGTCCCCATGGCATTTCGAAAACCAAATGCAACAACTGTATTAATAAGCCATACGAGCACATAAACAATATTTGCCATCCGTGGCAGTTTTCTTTTCTTTTCCAGAAAAACATCCGTCACTTTAAAACTTACATACACACTTAATATGTTACATACCGCTTCAAATATTCTTTCTATGTTATTCACCCGCCACACCTCATCTTTTCCATAATTGCATGATCAAGGTTATTTTTCATAGACCGACTGACCGGAATGTCATCCCCATTGATCATGTGTACGCTGTCTTTCTGAAAAGATTCTGCATACCGCAGATTAATGACATAAGATTTATGTACCACACAGAATAAATGCGGATTCAACGCAGGAATAACCTCCGAAAGTTTTCCATAAACACATAATGTATCATTTGCTGTTACCACTTGAATTTTTCTGGCAAGGCTCTGCAAATAAAAAACAGAATGTTCTTCTATCCGTATCGAATTTCTTCCTTTCCCAATTTCTATAATATGTGGCTGAAACTGATACAGCCTTTCATATTCATCTAATATATAATCTACTCGTTCCTGTTGTATGGGTTTCACGAGGAAATTCATTGGACGCAGATCAAAAAGCTGCATGGCATACATTTCTTTTGCCGATACAAAAACAATCTGCATGGATTCATATTGGATCTGGGATCGAATCCAGTTTCCAACGATAATCCCCGAGCTGTCCCCTAATTCAATATCCAAAAATAACAAATCATACCTTTCGCTTTGCTGCAGTTTTTGAATAAATTCTGCTCCACTTGTATAACCGTCAACATCCACTTTTATTCTTTTCATTTCTGCAAACCGAAAAATACTTTGTTCCAATTTATAAATAAATTGTATATCATCATCACATATTGCTACTTTTATCATTGTATATCCTGTAATTTATTTTCCTCTCTATTTCAGGATTTCCTGCAGCCGCGCATCTGTATGCAGGAGTTCCTTCGCGCGATCCCTATATTGCTGCTCATGCAGATACGTATAGCGGAACGGTTTGATCGACGGTGCCAGATCAACTGCTTTCTCAAAATCCTCCCGCCGAAGATCCAGTGTTTTTACATAATCCCAGAACCCCGTCTGCGTAAAAATCGTGTCTACCCTCCGGTAACGATGATCCTGCACAACACTCATCAGATAGGTTGCAATGCCGACCTGAATCCCATGAAGCTGCGGATGCTCAAGCATCTTGTCCAGCGCATGGGAAATCAGATGTTCGCTGCCGCTCGTTGGCGCACTGCTGCCCGCAATCTCATTTGCAATTCCGCTCATTGCAAGAGAATCCAGAAGTTCCTTTAAAAACAGATCATCCTGTATCGAAGTAAACGGTGTGCGCACAAAACTGTTGACTGCTTTCTTTGCAATCATGACAGCAAAATCATTGACTTTTCCGTACCCATGTTCTTCCTCAAAAATCCAGTCATACAGTGCCGTAATTTTTGATACCATATCGCCGATTCCGGAATATAAAAATTTCTCCGGTGCACTGCGGATAATCCTTGTATCCACCACAATCCCATATGCAAGTTTTGCCGGAACGGACTTGCGGCGTCCTTCCACCAGAAGGGAAGCACTGGCACTTGAAAAGCCATCGCTCGATGCCGATGTCGGGATGCTGATAAACGGCAGATTTCGCAGAAATCCACAATATTTCGCACCATCAATCACTTTTCCGCCACCGATGCCGATGACTGCCTGCGTCTTCGCCGGCATGGAAAATGCAAGGCTGGTCAGATCTTCCAACCGCACGGTATCAAGTTCCTGATATTCTAAAATATCAATGTCCTCCTGCTGCAATGCTTCCATAACGGTAGAACCAAACATTTCTACAAGACCGTTTCCAAACAATACAACTACTTTCTGTAACTGTAACTCTTTTAAGTAAATCCCCAGATTGTCCAATGCACCCGCACCGATCTTTAAAAGTGCCGGAATGGAAATGTGTTTTCCTGCCATAATAAATGTTCTCCTTCTCATTCTCTTTTCTATTGATTTTAGTATAAACAAAGGTTCCTGAAATTACAATCAATTCCCCCGAAAAAACGCACACGCTTCTCTTTACAATTATGGGTAAGAAAAAAGACGATTTCCTGCGAAACCGTCTTTTTCTTATTAAAATTCTGACGAAACTCCTGTAAATTTACTTTGTCACTTTGATCGTCATCTTTACAGTCTTTGTCTTTCCGTTCTTTAAAGTGACTTTTACTTTCACCACTGCTTTGCCAGCTTTCTTTGCGACAATTGTACCATTTTTATTCACTGTTACAACCGACTTTTTGGAAGATGTATAAGTGATCTTCTTTACATTTTCCATGTTCAGACCCTTATCAAAAGTAACTTTTGCCTTCTTTCCGTTTGCAACCGTTTTCTTGATATCCTTTAATGCAACACTCTTTAAGATTTTACTGCTCAGAGCCTTTGCATCCTTCTCATTCAGCAGTACATAATCACCGGCATCTTTGGTATCCACTGTCACCGTTCCGTCTTTGGAAACCTTATAAGTCCTGCTGCTGATCAGGACTTTTTCTCCTGTCTTTTTATCAACTTTTACAAGTGTCAGCTTTTTGCCTGCCTGCAAATCCTTCGCATTGACAGATACGCTGTTCATCTCTTTGCCGGAAGCGTTCTTCGTTGTCTGGGTAATCGTAATGTCGCTGGTTCCTGCCTCTTTGATTAATTTTGCAACCACATCTGCTGAAATTGTAGTCTTCTTTGTCTCGGAAGTATTCTTTACTGTTTTTTCCAGCTGTGCCCGGGCATCTGTCACTTCTCCCTTATCGTTCTTTTCAACGGTAAGTGTCGCATTTGTATCTTTTGCAATATTCTCAAATGTTTTGTCCGTTTTCCGGGTTTCCGATGGTTTTGTATCTGGTGTTGTATTTCCGGTATCCGGTGTTGTTGTGCTGCCGGAATTTCCACCAGAGGTGCTGCTGCCGGAGGAAGAATTTCCGCCATTATTTCCACTCTGGCTGGTCTGTTTTACCGCAATCAGGCCATCGGCATCTACTTTTGCAGCTTCTGCATCACTGATCGTTGTTCCTTTGAATGCATCAAAGTAAAGTACCGATTCCACATCTACCGCGGAACCTGCCGGGTTGGAATTACACCAGAGTCCGAATGCCTGCACATCTTTTAAAGCATCCCCACTAAGTTTTCCACCCGTCTTCCCTTTAAAAGCTGAGAATGGAACGGTTACTTCATAGGCATCTTCTGTCTTCGCAAGATTGGTCAGATATACTTCATACTCTTCTCCTCCTGCCTTGATCTGTACAACAACCTTCTGCCCTTTTCCATCAAGTTTTGTCCAGAATTTCAATGCATTATAGGCTGAAAAATCTGTATTGCCCAGACTTGCATTTACCAAACCCGTCCAGACTTCCGAACCGGTTGTTTTTAATTTGTAATGAAATGCAGCACCATATGTACCGTCTGCCTTATGCTCCTGATCCAGCGTAAAGGACGAACTGCATCCAGCGGCAGAATTTCCACCATAAGCTGCGTCCAGAAGTCCATTACTCCCGACATAGTAGTCAAAATTTTCCAGCACACCTGCCGGAGCTTTGTCCTTTTCTTTCCCGATACTCAGATTTGTGATCGCAGACAATGTCTTTCCATCTGCAACCAGCGCGATTTCCGCTACATCTGTTTTTCCGATCTGATCCATTTCCTCCTGTGTCAGCTGCGCCGTATAGAATCCATCGGAGCCTTTCGCAGCCGGCAATGTCAACTGTTTGCCCTTTGCCGTATCCTTTACAACAAACGATACCTCACCGGCATTGGAAACACTTGCCTTTAACACAGTTGGCTTTAAAATCGTATCCATATCAAACGGTGCTACCATGTATCCGCTGACATCTTTGTAATTATCCGTCTTTACTCCTGCGTACTTATCGATATTTCCATAGAAATTCGTACCGTTTCCAAATACTGAATCCTCATTGTTGTAGTAAGAAATGAAATCATTGATCATTTCCTGTCCGATGGTATCACTGTATTTATACGGCACATAGAAATTGGTATCGCTGAAATTTGCCCATACCATATAATATGGCATGTCGTTTTTCTTTGCGATATCATTCACTTTCTGATACCAGTTCACACCCGACTTTGCCTCACTGACCGGATTATTTTTTACAAGAAGCCCTTCGTTATCACTTCCATCCTTCTTCATCACACGTACACCGGTCTCCGAAATTGCAGCCAGCTTGTTATGCTGTTTTGCAAGTGATGATACAACCTGACAGGTCTGATCCAGATGATCAAAGAACGACGTATCTGCTTCAGCCGGATAGGTATTAAAATCGTTGTAATAGTCAAATGCCAGAATATCTACATAGGCATCTCCCGGATAACGCGACATATACTCTGCCTCGGTCTCCAGCGGTCCGTTTGGCGAATACACATAAAGCATATTGTGCACGCCTTTGGATTCCAGATAATCTCTGGTATATGCATACAGACTCCTGTAACTTTCTGCGGTGTTTGCACTGCCCCACCAGAACCAGCCGCCGGTATCCTCATGGAATGGCCGGAAAATCACCGGGATATTCTCCTTTTCCAATGCATTGGCATAGAATGCAATCGTATCAAGATATGCCTTAAATACCTCATTCTTCTCTCCACCAGGCAAAATCTTCTTTAACGAATCACCGGATAAATCTTTTGCTTCATTAAAATCACAGTTATAGAAATCGTAGGTTCCATCTGCATTCTTTTTAATCTTTGCGTTGGTGAAATTCGGCATATGGGTGGATAAGGTAACGATTGCACCGTTTTGGGCCGCCTTTTTGCTGTAGTCAATGGAATTCTGCAGTGCAGATGCCGCATCCGTACCACCAGCCTCGCTTCCAAACAATGCCAGGGAGTCAATGCCGAAAATACCGCTGACGGAACCGGTCACATCTTTTACATCTCCCAGATCGTTGTTTCCTACGGAATGGCTCACATCATTCTGATGTCCAAACAGTACCTGATCACTTTCGGTCAGTCCCTGCAGATATGCATACAATGCCTTTGCGCTATTGCTGGCATCCGGATCTGTCATGGTCAGGGTTTTATCTGTTGCTTCTGTTTTTGCCTGTGTTCCGTCTGTATTCGGTGTTGCGGTAATTGTCACAAAATCACCACTGGCATCCTTCTGGGAAAGTATCAGATTATCCAGATAAACATCCCCTGCAAAGGAACTGTTGGCTCCGATAAGTCCGATTGTCAGATCATCCATTGGTGTGGCAGATGGAGAAAATCCTAAAGTAACTGTAACTTTCTTATATCCGTTTCCTTCATCTGCTGCCTCGGACGAATCTATGCTGGTATCTTTATTGATTCCGCTATTGGAGAAAAATTTTATCTTGGAAATATTACTGTTTTCCGGATAAATCAAATCCACACTCACCTGATTATAATTGCTGATATCAGCCGGTGTCTTGGGTGTGAATTTCACTTTTGCCTCACTCCATGATTCGCCGGAGTTGGCTGTATAATTCAGGCTTACTTTTAATCTTCCGTCTCCGCCATTTGCATCATAGGAAAGTTCCGGAGCAGCATTTTCTTCTCCACCGTGGAAATACTGATATCCGGTTTCACCTGCCCACAGATTTACCTGGGATTCATCATTTAAATCAGAGAGAACGGTTGGCTCCTGTTTGGTCAGTTCCTGTTTATCGCTTGATAAATTTGTGAGAACTACATTTGAAAATGTCACAGTTCCCTTAAATCCGGTTCCCACAAGAACGAATTCAACATCCATCAATGTATCCGGTGTTATTCCTGAAAACTTTACTTTCAGATCAGCTGAATAATTCTCCCCATCTTTCGTAAAAGAATCCTGCTGCAGCCACTGGCAATCCGTACTGTTGTTCCATCCCCAATCTGATCCCAGTTTTGTTACACCCTGGATATTCAGATGCGCTTTATCTGCAGCCAGCGACTGATAGGATGCTTCATCCAGTGTTACCTTTGCAGTTAATTCATACTCTTCATTCACATTTCCCAACGAGCCATTGATGGAATTATCATATGCAAAAGTAATTTTTCCTGCACCATTCCAGTCTTCTTCTTGCAATCCTGAAAAATCAATGGTTTCTGTTGTTTTTGCGTTCTCATTTTTGTACAGTTCTGTACGTGTTACTGTTGGTGCTGACGCTTCATTTGTTTCCGCCGCATACACAATCTCATTCTGTAAAAATGTGCATGCCTCCGGTGTCAGCGACCCCATCATTGCTGCTGCCAGCGTGATGGCAACAATCTGTTTTCCTACCCTTCTCATGTTTTTGCTCTACCTTTCCTTTCTTCTCCATTTTAGTTGTAAAAACCTTCCAGCACCCTCCATCTATCCGGTTTCACTTAATAAAAAAGCAATTGCACGCTGCTTCCCATATTTCAGGGAGAGGGTACTGCATACTTGGGGAGTGCAGTAAAAATATGGGAACCAGTGTGCAATTGCTTTATTTATTTGATAAATTCAGTATATCATAAAGTAATTTTAAGTCAATATTTAGTTAATAGAAAATTAAACATTTGTAAAGTATTACTTAATTTAAAGTTTTTTAGTCTTTTTTTAGCCTTTTAATTAGACATTTTCACAAGAGGCGAAAGTACCAGTTCCTTATTAATTGAAAAAAGCACCTGTAAAACAGATTATGTTCTGCTCTACAGGTGCTAATATCGTGCTAGTTCTTTTAAGCTGCCTTCCAAAGAATACCCCCCTCTTTTTGTACATTCTTATAAAATGGAAGCACTTCCCCCCTCTTTTTCATATTTTCTTCTTTAATATCAATGATAGAAAAAATCTTATCATAACGTATATCCATCTCTGCTGACCAGCAAATAAATTTATTTCTTATTTCTTCATTCATATCATTTTTAGTGATGATTGCTATATCTATATCACTTTCTGATGTAGCTTCATTTCTTGCAACAGATCCATACAAAATAATCATTGATAAATTTTCATGAAACAGATTAAGTAACCCTTTTACCAATTCGTCTTTCATCATATCCGTTAACATTTATTACACCCCTACAAAAACTCTTTTTTATAGTCTACCATTTTTTCTGCACCTATTCCATATTTTCTTTTTCATAAGATTCCACCAGTCAAAGAACAATTCAAAAATTAAGGGGACGATCAAAACCATCCCCTTAAAAATTTTAAATATAATTAATCAATTTTTCTTAACATTGCCAAGTCAAGGTTACACCAGTCATTTGCTCCTGCTACAGAATAAACCCCGATCTCCAACGTATGATTTGTAACAACAATCTTGTCTATACTAAAAATATTCCAATTAATGCCACTTGTTTCAATCGTGGTATCAAGCTCACTTCCTCCATAATTTTTTGCATAAAGTTGTAAAACATCCTGTTTCCCATTTGTCTTTGCCCAAATTGAGAATTTATATGTTCCATTCGGAATATTTGTATACGTTTTATATACAGAACACGAATACTCTTTATCATCCCAAAATGTTAATTTGTAATCTCCATCATATGCATCACCATATTCTGTTCTTACAGTATTTTCATCTGACGAATCACTTGTCCATACATTCCATCCACTCGGTGAAGTAGTTATCCCATTCTGTTCAAAACTGATATTTGTCAATAAATTTTCACACGGTTTATTAAGCACCTTAATAGAATCTAATGCATTTCCCTGAAAATTAAACAACGTCATGTTATCCCATGTATTACTTGGCGTTACGGTATCATTTTTATACGCAACCCCTGCAGATGTAGCATATGTTCCGCCTTCTACAGGTATCCATTCTGGTTCCCAATAAAAATATCCAATACCTTTGTCATCTGGTACATTTAAAATGATTGATTCCAGATCATTCATAAATTCAAATTGTCCTTCTACTGTTGCAGGATATCCTCCAACTTCTTCATCTCCACTAATGAATACATTTCCTTCACCATCACCATCTTCCGTTGTCCATGCATACGCAGTTTCTACAACACACACTTCTTTATTATAGGTGGTCGCCAAGTAATTCAAATTATACTGAAGCCCCTCCATGGTTCCATGCCACATTGGATAATAAGATAATCCAAATACATCAAAATCCAAGTTTGGTGACTCTTTCAATAATCCACCAAAATACCAGGTATACAACTGATTTTTTCCACCCTGATCCAGATGAAGCATAATTTTGGTACTTGATGCAGCAGAAGCACGTACTCCAGAAATTGCAGATTCTAAAAGGCCCGCTAATCCGGAAAAATCCTCATTCGTCCCTATTTTGCCATCTTCATGAAGAATCCCTGATGATATTTCATTTTATCCTTTTACCCCTCCGGCAACCAATCCATTCTGAATAAATCGCTGTAAGCACATAAAGATGATCATGATCGGCAGGGATGAAATCACTGCTGCTGCAGCAAACAAAGTCCAGTGCGCAGCAAACTGATCGCTGATAAAAGACTGCAGTCCGAGTGCAAGCGTCATTTTTCCCGGTGTCTGCAAAAAGATTGAGGTAATCACATATTCACTGTATGTTGCAATAAACGAAAACAGGAAGATCACGGCAAGCTGTGGCATTGCAAGCGGGATGATGATCTTATAAAAAACCTGGAATTCATTTGCTCCATCCACCATTGCAGCTTCATCCAATTCCACCGGAAGTCCATCGATATAAGATTTAAGTAACCAGATATTGTAAGCACTTCCACCTGCAAGCACAAGAATGAGCGCAAAGCTGTTGTCCACCAACCCGAACTTATAAATTAAAATATAGTATCCGGCAACTGCCATGCTGTTTGGAAACACCTGTAATATCAAAAGTGCCATCAGTCCATATTTTCTTCCCACAAACCGCAGTCTTGCAAACGCATACGCTGCAAGTGAAGTAAGCACAAGTTGTATGATTGCTACAATAAAGCAAAACTTTAGGGAATTAAAAACCCAGATTCCAAAATCCGTTTCCCGAAACAGTTCCACATAATGTTCAATACTGAATTTTTCAGGGAACAATGAGGACAGGAAAAAGCTGTCACCCGCGGAAAAAGAGGACATAACAATCCATATGACCGGAAACAGCACCACGATCATTGTGATCCATATGACCACTCTGCTTCCCCACAGTGTCCGTTGTTCTGAGGCGGATATTTTCTTTTTATTTTTCATTTAATCAACCTCCTTAAATGAGCCGGACAGCCGCATATTAATCAGCGTAAATGTTCCGACAATGATAAAGATCAGCACACTGAACGTTGCAGACAGTTCATACCGGTTCGACCATGTGGTCATCTTATAGGTGGTACTGGCAAGGATATCCGTATAACCCGCAAACTGGTTATCCACTCTCGCTGGTCCACCTTGTGTAATCATATATATATTTCCAAAATTGTTAAAATTAGCCGCAAACGAGGAAATTACAAGAGGAATGGAAAGTTTTGTCACCATCGGCAATGTAATGCTCTTAAAGCACTGAAATTTTGATGCCCCATCCATTTTAGCCGCCTCATAGTATTCACCAGAAATCGCCTGTAGTCCACCAAGACAGACATTCATCATATAGGGAAATCCCAGCCACACATTCACGATAATCAACCCAACCCTTGCCCAGAATGGATTGGTCAGCCACGGTACATTCCAGGCAATACCGATTGTATGCAGTAAATTATTGATTCCACCATACTGCTCATTTAGCAGTCCCTGCCATGCGAGGATTGCAATCGTAGATGGCAATGCCCACGGAACAATTAGCACTGCACGGTAAATTTTTGATTCTTTCATATGCGGATTGTTTAACAAAATGGCAAGAATCAGTCCCATTGCATAGGAACCTGCCGTACTTAACAGCGCAAAACAAATCGTCCACCCAAGTACCGGGAAAAACACATTTTTAATGCTTCCGGAAAATACGGTCAGATAATTTTCCAGACCCACAAACGTGTAATCTGTCAGATGATACATGTTGTAATTAGTAAAAGATAAAATCACCGTATAAATAATTGGCAGACATGTCACCAACAGAATCGAGATCAGTGCCGGTGCCAGATAAGTATACCCAAGCGCATTCTTTTTCTTTCTCATGCCATCACTACTTTCCTGAATTCATCAATTCAATCGCTTCTTTCAACTGCGTAACCATATTTTTGGCAGCTTCCTCTGGTGTTTGCTCCCCAGACCACATCGAACGGATATTGTTTGTGTGGATACTCCAGAGCTGTCCCATTTCTGATACGGTCGGCATCGGCTCTCCATCATTGATCTGCTCGACAAATGCCTGTGTGTATGCATTACTCTGGATCTCATCAAGTTCCTGATCTGCCAATTTTGCCGGTATACGGTCACCCGCCTCATACATGCCAAGTGCACCGTTTTCCAGCAGATAGGAAATAAAATCCCATGCTGCATCCTGATTTTTACTGCTGTTGCTCACAAAACTTACCTGTGTACCCACCGGGGTCACAAACGGCTGTCCGTGGAAAGTTGGCATTTTTGCTACAGCAAATTTAGTTCCTGCAGAGGTAAAACCGTCAATGTCCCATGGTCCACCAATATAATAAGCACATTTTCCGTTTTGGAAATTACTTCTTGCGATATCGGCTGTCACATCTGCCGTGATCAGTTTATATTTATTGCACAGGTCATTGATAAAGGCATAGGCATCCACACTGCCCTCATTATCAAGACCGATGTCTGCCGTGTCATATGCCCCATCCTGATATTTAAAAATATAACCTCCGCAGGCTCTCACAAAACCAAGATCGTAGTATATGCTTGTTGCATCAAACTGTACACCTCCGTCTGCGGCTGCCTGATCGACCAGTTCTTCCCATGTTTTTGGGACTTCCGATACAAGATCTGTGTTGTAAAACAGTGCAGTAGTCTCTACGGAAAGTGGTGCTGCATATCGTTTTCCATCTACATAACATGCCTGGATGGCTGCATCGGAAAAATCCTGATCCGCATACAGATCCTGTGGCACTTCTGCAGTAAGATCTGCGTTTACATAATCTGCAAGCTGGTCATTGGGAATACCCACCACAGCATCCGGTCCGGAAGCACTTTTTACTGCCTGTGCAAACTGCTGGACAGATGGAGACTGGTGAATGACTTCTACCTTTCGTCCGTTCTTTTCTCCCCATTCATCTGCATATTTCTGAATGGTATCCACTTCCACGTTCATGTTCGTCCAAATCACGAGTTTTTCCCCGGAAGCTTCCTTTTTTCCGGTTCCACTTCCACTTCCACAGCCAGTCAACATTCCCACTGCCATTGTTACAGCCAGCACATCTGTTATTATTTTTTTCATATGATTGTCCTCCCTTTACATTGTTTTCATGTTTATCAGCGCGCTGTTTGCGTTTCCATTTTCGTCAAACAATGCCATATTTGCCATGGCATTTCCTGCTGTCATCTTGTCTTTCATGTACTTGCTGCCACTCTTACTTGCCCACGTACAGTCCGGTATTGGCAGCCATGCCGGTTCCCAGTAAAACACACCGATGCCTCTTTTATTGTTTACACTTCTTACCGTTGCAAACAAATCCCGCAAGAATGCTTCCTGTCCCTGCTGTGTTGCCGGGTATCCAGTGATTTTTTCATGCTCCTTCGAATAAACGATTCCGTTACAGCCAAATGTTTCCGTAGTATAACCAATTGAAGTCTCTGCAACAAGCACATCTTTGTCATACCGGCTGCTGATATCATTCATATTATCCAGAAGAAGTGAAAGACTTCCGTTCCAGTGCGGATAATACGACATTCCAATAATATCAAAATCCAGCGCATACGATGAAACCTGATCAAACCACTGTCGATACATTTTATTATCCGTTCCGAAATCCAGATGCAATACGATCCTTGCATCCGGACACTCCTCGCGCACCCCCTTAATCCCTGCCTGCAGAAGATGTGCCATATTTTCGGTCTGTTCGATGTAACCATCCGGCCACAACAGCCCTTTTGTAATCTCATTTCCAACCTGCACCATAGTCGGCACAAGCTTGTGGTTTTTCAATGCCTTTAACGTATCTACAGTATGCAGATACACCGCCGTTTCCAGTGCCTCTCCGCTTAATTCTTTCCAGGCTTTCGGTTTTACCTGTTTGGCCGGGTCTGCCCAGAAATCACTATAATGGAAATCAAGCATAAAATCCATACCGCTTTGTACAGTTCTTTCTGCGATCTCAATGGTGGTCTCCAGATCATTTCCACCTCCCCCGTAAGAATTTCCGTTTTCATCGTAGGGATCCGGCCAAATCCGAATCCTTACGTTATTGGTTCCGCATGTCTTTAAAATTGCAAACAGATCTTCTTTTTTCCCGTTCAGCCGATAGGACGCACCATATTGTTCCAGTTCTTTCACCATGGAAATATCCATACCCTTAATAAATTTCATAACTACTCCTTCACAAGTGTAATATCATCAATGGTTCCCCAGCCGCCCGGTGCTGTTGCCACGTGTGCTCCTACTGTGATTGCTCCGTCCGTTGGTGTAATGCCCGGGATTTCCACCGTATACCAGTTAACATACCCCTGCAATTTGCCATCTGCTTTTACCTCTTCGCCATCCACGAGCGCATAAAAATATACGGTCGGATTTTCATCCCCGGCTGCATCACCCTGAATATGAGCGGTTAGTTTGTAGGTGCCATCCTCAAGTCCACTCACTGTCTGTTTCATGGAAAAATCCACCGGATTGTTTCCTGAATAAAAATGCAGTGACTGTGCACCTGCAAAACAGTCTGTCTCACGATCATAAACATCTAACTCCTCTGTAACATCATTGTTGTTTGTCACCGTCCATCCGGAAAAATCTGGTTCTTCAAAACTTCCGTTGATCAGATAATTTCCGTTTTCATCTGGCGTACCTGTTGTATTTTCCTTCTGTTCTGCAGCAGCAACTTCTGTGCCTCTCTCCTCTTCAATGTTCTCTGTTTCTGTAGCTTTTTGTGTTTTCTCCGCATCAGCATTAATACCAGATGTGTTTCCACATCCTGACAATGCTACTGCCATGCTCGCTACAAGAACTGCATGTAATAACTTCCTTTTCATAAATGTTCCCCCTTTTCTAAAATTAAATCTTTACTAATATTCAAGTAAATTATTTACTTATTAAGAATGTATCATCTAAGCCTAATAATGTCAATACTCACAAATACACTTTTCACTATATTGCCAATTTTTATTTTTGTATTTTATGCAATATATACAAAAAAGGCACAAAAAAAAGATGTTCGCAATCGAACATCTTTTTTCAACAACTCTTCCGGAAAACTGGAATTCCATTTACAAACACCAGCTTGGTTACGCGTCCGCCATATAGTACCCTGTTTCGCAACAGATCAAGCGCGGTTTCACAGATACATGGAATATCAATATGAATAGTAGTAAGGGGTGGTGATAAATACTTTGCAATATTCACATCATTGATGCTAAAAACCGCCACCTGCTCCGGAATCTGTATATTGCCTTCATTTAAAGCCTGTAGCACACCCACCGCCAGTGTGTCACTTGCCACACAAAGTGCTGTTGGCAGTATCTCTTTTTTAAGCAGTTCTTTTCCCATGCGGTAGCCATCATCCACCGTAAATCTCTCGGAAATGAAAATGTACTCCTCATTGAGATACCCATAGTATGCAGCGCTCTGTCGAAATGACCACTCCCGGATATCCATGGAAGGTTTTCCGGTGTCAATATTTCTATCACTGCCCCCGATAAATCCAATCCGTTTATGTCCTTTTTCCACAAAGTAATCAACCATCTGTGTCACAAACGAATCCATATTGGGCTTCACGGCATCAAAAAGTTTTTCATCCGGGGATGTGCCGATAAACACGCCCCTTTTGCACCGTTTATACAAAGCATTGATTTCTTTTCTGGTGAGCCATCCAATCGCAATAAAGGCACTTAAATCTTTCGGAACATGATCCATGCCGTCTTTTCGGTCATAGATGCTGAGCTGAATATTCATCTTTTTCGCCTGCTTTATTATCTCATCCTTTACCCCGTGGTAAAAGACATCTTCGAGTTCATCCTCGTGGTCAACAAAATACAGCAATGCCACATTTTCGATCTTGGGATAGATTACTCTCTTTTTATATCCGATTTTCTCTGCTGTGGCAAAGATCGCCTCTCTTGTCTCATCACTAACAGAGATTCCCTCATCATAATTGAGTACCCGTGAAACTGCTGAGCTCGAAACCCCTACGATTTCTGCAATTTCTTTAATTGTTGCCATACGATTCCTCCAATGTTTTCATGGATTTCTTTATTGATAAATTCTGTTATAATTATTTTACATAAATATTTTACTTTGTCAAACAAAGTTTTACACATAAAAAAGGCATACATTCCTCAAAGGATCATGTATGCCTTTACAAACCGTTACCCAGTCTTATTTCGTAGAAACCGTAGAAGCTACCAGCTCCAGATTTCCTTCTATCTCGACATTACCGTATCCACAAGGAAGAATAAAATGATCTCCCTTCTTGACACTGGTATGATTCAAAAGACCATTGCCCTCGACTACGCTGACGATCAGGAACGGATAAGACTGCTCAAACTCAGCCTTCCCATCCACTTTCATGTGGAATACCTGATAATACTTACACTCGATGAGTTTCTGCAGTTTGTTGGTCTCCGCTTCCCCAGAGGCTGAATTAAGCCGCATGATAAGGCAGTATGACGAAATGCTTCATGCAAACTGGGAACTGGCTACTGAAGAACAGAAGACAAGGATCCAGTCAATGAAAGCAAAAGCCCAACTGAATGATGTTGAAGAAACGGCAGATGATGGATTCCTGGAAGCATTAAATTCTTCTGCTACTGAGGATTGGAATGATGAAGAAACAGGTATTTAAGTTTCAGCCATTCTCAAAGAAACAACGCAAGGTATTGAATTGGTGGTGTGATAACTCACCTGTAAAAGATGCAGATGGAATAATTGCAGATGGTGCTATTAGATCAGGAAAGACAATATCAATGTGCTTATCATTTGTCATGTGGTCAATGTCCAATTTTGACGGGCAAAACTTCGGTATGTGTGGTAAGACTATCGGATCATTCAGGCGAAATGTGTTGTTCTGGCTGAAGCTGATGTTGAGAAGCAGGGGTTATTCTGTTACGGATCACAGGGCTGATAACCTTCTGGTAGTCAGTCGTGGGGATGTAGAAAACTTTTATTATATCTTCGGTGGTAAAGATGAAAGGTCACAGGATCTGGTGCAGGGTATCACATTGGCCGGTGTGTTCTTTGATGAAGTGGCATTGATGCCGGAATCATTTGTCAATCAGGCTACTGGACGTTGTTCGGTTGATGGCTCAAAGATGTGGTTCAACTGTAACCCTGACGGCCCGTATCATTGGTTCAAACAGAACTGGATTAACAAATGCAAGGAAAAGAACATCCTGTATCTGCATTTTACAATGGATGATAACCTGTCATTGTCTGAGAAAATCAAGACAAGATACAGGAGCATGTACACTGGGGTGTTTTACAAGCGGTACATCCTCGGGTTATGGGCTGTTGCTGAGGGAATTATTTATGATATGTTCAGTGAAGATGAACATATTGTCAAATATGATGAAATAAAAGGTAAACTGATAAATAATCCTTCATGCAGATATGTGTCATGTGACTATGGTACCCAGAATGCTACTGTATTTCTGCTGTGGAATAAAGCCACCGATGGGAATTGGTACTGCATCCGGGAATATTACTATTCAGGACGTGACAAGTCAAAACAGAAAACTGATGCAGAATATGCAGAAGACTTGAAAAAGTGGCTGGGCGAAACCAAAATCAGGGCAATGATTGTGGACCCATCAGCTGCTTCTTTTATTGCGGAACTGAGAAAACGAAAATATAAAGTACTGAAAGCAAGAAATGATGTACTGGATGGTATCAGGCTGGTTGCTACAC
>OGZZ01000796.1_pt1 | contig 24503 bp, 20 predicted proteins | sample 1577021 | NCBI WGS metagenome assembly OGZZ01 (sample SAMEA3541526, study PRJEB24748) | human gut metagenome | biome: human gut; feature: human-associated habitat; material: faeces | place: China | collected 2012
TCTCTGCGGAAACCGCACGGGCAATCGCACATGCCGCATCATCCGCATTGATATTATATGTATCATAATTGTCATCCAGACCGATCGGGCAGATAATCGGAAGGAAATCTTTCTCCAGCAGATCATACAGAATCTTTGGATTTACTTCCTTTACTTCTCCTACATATCCGATGTCCTGACCATCCGACAATTTCTTTTCCACCTTTAACAGACCACCGTCTTTTCCACTGATGCCGACCGCCTGCACCCCAAGTTCCTGCACCATGGATACCAGTGATTTATTGACACGGTTTAACACCATCTCTGCAATCTCCATGGTAGGCGCATCCGTCTTACGCAGTCCATTGATAAATTCCGGTTCCATTCCTGCTTTGGCAACCCATTTGCTGATCTCCTTGCCGCCGCCATGCACAATGATTGGTTTGAATCCAACCAGCTTTAACAGGGTGACATCCTGAATGACCTGTTTTTTCAGTTTCTCATCTACCATCGCTGATCCACCGTATTTTACAACGATGATCTTGCGGTTAAAACGCTGGATATAAGGCAATGCCTCGATCAGCACCTGTGCTTTTTCCAATGCGTTTAAATTCTCACTCATAACATTCTCCTTACTGATTAAATTTCGTAATATTTGCTTCGTTCAATGTAAAATCGTAATAATTTAAGTCTTCCCTGAAACACCAGCCGGCATCTTTCCAGAAATGATTTCCCAGCTCATTGCTCTTAAATGCGATCAGGCTGACCTTGTTGATTTTTTCTTCCTGCAGGGCGCGCATACATGCGACTGCCATGGCTTTTCCGATTCCGTTCTTCCGGTAATCTTCGTGCACACAGACATGATACAGACATCCGCGTCTCCCGTCATGTCCGCAGAGAATGGCTCCCACGATCTTTCCATCTGCTACCGCTACCATACTCGTGGTCGGATTTCTTTTTAAAAACCGCTCCACTCCTTCTTTGGAATCATCGATGGAACGGATTCCAAAACCGTGGATGCCCATCCACAACGCATACACCTCATCATAATCTTCCAGTGTCATCACACGGATTGTATATTCTTTACTCATTATTCACCTCATTATAGAGCTCATTGTATGAGAGTTCCGCTTACGCGGAAACAATGAGCGTAGGAAATGCATCAAACAGATGCATTTCATTATGGAAACATCGGAACCATGGAAAGTCCTTCTGCCTCATCAAATCCGAACAGCAGATTCATGTTCTGTACGGCCTGTCCGGCTGCACCCTTGACCAGATTGTCCAGTGCACCCATCATCACAACTCTGCCGGTACGCTCATCAATGACAAAGTTTACGTCCACGTAATTGCTGCCCTCTACCCACTTGGTCTCCGGGCAGACACCTTTCTTTAATACACGCACGAAACGTTCCTTTGCATAATATTTATCGTAAGCAGCCTTCAGTTCCTCATAAGAAGGATAGGTACCATCCGGCTTTTTGATCATGGTTGCATACTCTGTCGCAAGAATTCCGCGGTTCATCGGAACCAGATGCGGTGTAAAATTCACGGTAATCTCTTTTCCTGCCGCATAGCCGAGCTGCTCCTCAATCTCCGGTGTATGTCTGTGTGTTGTCACACCGTATGCTTTCATGCTCTCGTTCACTTCGCAGAACAGGTTCGGTGTCTTTGCCCCACGTCCCGCTCCGGAAGTACCGGATTTTGCATCAATAATCAATGTATCCGGATCAATCAGTCCCTCTTTTACCAGCGGATATGCTGTCAGAATGGAACAGGTCGTATAACATCCCGGATTTGCAATCAGACGGGTCTGGGTAGTCACCTGATCACGGTTAATCTCACAGAGTCCGTAAACGGCTTCCTTAATAAACTGTGGGCTTTTATGCTCAATCTTATACCATTTTTCATAGGTAGCAACATCTTTGATTCGAAAATCCGCACTCAGATCAATGATCTTTACCTTATTTAAAATATCCTCATTCAGCACACCTGCCAGAAATCCCTGTGGTGTTGCCGTGAAAATCACATCCACGCGGGAAGCAAGCTCATCCATGTTATCACCCAGACAGTCTGCATCGACAAGCTCAAAAAAGTTTCTGTAAATATCTGCATAATTTTCATCGATATAGCTTCTTGATCCAAACCACTCGATCTGTGCCTCTTTATGATTTAATAAAATACGTACCAGTTCTGCTCCCGCATAACCAGTCGCTCCGATAATTCCTACCTTTACCATGTTTCTTACCTTTTCTTTCTTTTAAAAATATGATTCTATCCTATAATAGTCCATCTTTTTCCATCCGTAAATAGCAAATATTCACAAATTTATGTATATTTATGCAATTTTATGTATATTTTTTCACTTGTCATTTCATTTGGATTGATGTATAGTAGGGTTAGTCGTACGAGAGCGTACAATTCCATATAGAAAGAAAGGATACAATCTTATGAAAGAAAAAGTTGTTTTAGCTTACTCCGGCGGACTCGATACTACCGCTATTATCCCTTGGTTAAAGGAGACTTATGGTTATGAGGTTGTCTGCTGCTGTATCAACTGCGGACAGGGCGAAGAATTAGACGGACTGGAAGAAAGAGCCAAATTATCCGGCGCTTCTAAATTATATATCGAAGATATCACAGATGAGTTCTGTGACGATTACATCGTACCTTGTGTACAGGCTGGTGCTGTATATGAGCACAAATACTTATTAGGTACTGCCATGGCACGTCCTGGTATCGCAAAGAAACTGGTAGAGATCGCCAGAAAAGAAAACGCTGTTGCCATCTGCCACGGTGCTACCGGAAAAGGAAATGACCAGATCCGTTTCGAGCTTGGTATCAAAGCACTTGCTCCGGATATCAAAATCATTGCTCCTTGGCGTGATGACAAGTGGCAGATGGATTCCCGTGAGGCAGAGATCGCATACTGCAAAGCACACGGAATCGATCTTCCATTCGGCACAGACCAAAGTTACAGCCGTGACCGTAACTTATGGCATATCAGTCACGAGGGACTGGAACTGGAGAATCCTGCAAACGAGCCAAATTATGATCATCTTCTGGTTCTTGGTGTTTCCCCTGAGAAAGCTCCGGACGAAGGCGAATATGTAACCATGACATTTGAAAAGGGTGTTCCAAAGACGGTAAACGGAAAAGAAATGAAAGTTTCAGATATCATCCGTGAATTAAACCGTCTCGGTGGAAAGCACGGTGTCGGCATCATCGATATCGTAGAAAACCGTGTCGTTGGTATGAAATCCCGTGGTGTATATGAGACTCCTGGCGGAACGATCCTTATGGAAGCACATGACCAGCTGGAAGAACTGGTTCTCGACCGCGATACCTTATCTGCAAAGAAAGAGATGGGCAACCGTCTTGCCAATGTTGTATACGAAGGAAAATGGTTCACTCCTCTTCGCGAAGCAATCCAGGCATTTGTTACTTCTACCCAGAAGTATGTCACCGGTGAAGTAAAATTCAAGCTCTACAAAGGAAACATCATCAAAGCCGGCACAACTTCTCCATACTCTCTCTACAGTGAGTCTCTGGCAAGTTTCACAACCGGTGATCAGTACGATCATCACGATGCAGACGGATTCATCACACTGTTCGGACTTCCTCTGAAAGTTCGTGCAATGATGCTGCAGAATGTAGATAAAAAAGATCTGGATAAATAAATCCCCAGAATAAAAGAAGCACCGCAAGTCGCGGTGCTTCTTTTATTTTTTCGATTGTTACCCGGATTTTATTCTGCCGGAAACCAGGAAGCAAGCTTTACTTTGCTGCTGCCATCTGCCTTATAGCAGTAAACTGCAAGTTTCTCAGTCACATCAGCTCCCTTGTACGGAACATTTGCTTCCACGAATACATAATTTCCACAAACCGAGTATTTTTCAATGCCAAGTTTAAAGGATGCCACAAGGTTTTTCTTTCCCGTCCTGTTATCTGTCCGGTAGAGTTTCGTCTGCATGTACCGATCCTTTCCTGTCGTACTATAGGTATACGTTCCATCATTGACAGCTTCCAGTGAAACACTCAGATAATTTTCATCCTTAACAGCAAAGGAACCTCTCTGATAACTGTTTCCCTCCAGATCATAAAATGTCCTGTTCTCGTTTTCTTTGGTATAGTAAATCTTTCCCCCACTCTGAAACAGGGAATACCGATAAGCATCTCCGCTGTTTGCAATCTGTGCTACTTTCTTTTTATCCGTTCCATCCGTCTTCATGCTCATTACGGTTCCGGTATCTTCCGAATAATTCATGCCATCTTCACTTTTACTTTTCAGTGCCAGATAATAAATCCGTCCATCTATCAGCTGTGGGTCACGTCCAAGTGCAAGCTTCTTTGCGGATTTCCCGTCTTTTGCGATCCGGTAAACATATTCTTTTGTTGCATCGGTTCCATAGTAACGGTCCCAGGTTGCATAAATATATTTCTTATCCACAGATAACTGGGAAAAACCATTGCTTCCCTTTTTGTTTTTCCCTATCTTGTAGGAATATACCTCACTCTTTTTGCCTGTTTTGGTGTTGTATTTCATAATGCCCATACGCACACCCATCATTTCAAACGCATAATACAGGTTCTTTCCATCTGAAACCGTACATGACGTACCCTTCATCAACGGCTTTTCCTCCGTCTGCACGTCCGTATGGATCGGCATCACTTCATTATCATACGATACCTGACCGGCCTGTTCCGTTGTATCTGCAAAAGCTCTAACCGAAGGCATCACCGCACACCCTGTAAAAGCGATCGCTCCTGCCAGTGTCGAGGCAGCCATTGTTTTTTTAAACTGATTCCAAGATTTTTGTCTCATCATTCAAGACCTCCATTCCTATCTGTCTTTCATTTCGTCTGCATTGTACTCCCGCTTTTTCAGGAACGCAAGCTGTATCTGAAAAAGATAAGAATTTCATAAGAATCGTAACATCTTCTTAAAATATTAAGCCCAAAGTCCCATTGCCCGTGCGATCATAGCAAGAAGAAACAGGTGTGCCGGATAGAATATATAAAAGAAATATTTCATCTGTTTTCCTCTGGTTCCGTTATATAAATAAATCGGTATCATATCCAGAAATGCTGCTGCTTCAATGATACTTGCCAGCAGGGTTAAAACCAGAACACCGATACCCATTCCCTTCACTTTCTTCGGATAAAACATGTAAATTGCAAAAATTGTCACAATTCCCGACAAATCGTAATCTGTACGGAAAAGAAGTGCCAGAAATCCCCCGGCTGTAACTGTCACAATGATAAGAATCACACGGATGGCTGCTGCTTTTTCCCCGTAAACATCCGCCACAAACTTCTGCCTTATCTTTTCAACACCCCAGATCACCAAAAGTCCGAACAGCAAAGTAAAAAAGACATTGTTGCTGGAAAAATCCCACATTCTCCTGCTGAATGCCAGGTCAAACGGAACCTCGGAAATCAGTGCAAACAAAAAAAGCCTTCCCGCATATTTTGCCCTGCTGCGTGTATGGTAAAATCCCTCTACCAGAAGAAAACAGTAAATCGGAAACGCAGCTCTTCCAATGATGCGCATGAAAAATGCGGGGGCTTCTAATCCCGGAATCTGTTCTAAAATAACGGCTGACGTGTGATCAATCAGCATGGAAATTACAGCAATCAGCTTTAACCAATAGCCGGAAATCCCCGGTTGTTTTGTTTCCATAACCATTCTCCTTTTTATCATTATTTTGCAAGAAGCTGTTGAATTTCTTCTTTATATGGAGGAATCGTCTTTTTTGTCTCCCCCTCTGCACAAAGCCATGGCGTTTCCAAAATCTTTGGAATTTCCATAAAACGTGGATCATGAACCAGACGATGCAACGTCTCAAATCCAATGGTTCCCTGCCCGATATTGGCATGACGGTCTTTGTGTGCCCCAAGTGGATTTAAACTGTCATTGATATGAAAGACCGCAATCTGGTCGAGTCCGATCACCTGATCAAAATGTTTAAAAACACCATCGTAATCATGCACCAGATCATACCCGGCATCGTTTACATGACAGGTATCAAAACAGACTCTCAACCGCTCCTTTTTGTTCACTCCATCATAGATTGCCTTAATTTCTTCAAAGGTTCTTCCAATCTCACTGCCCTTTCCTGCCATCGTTTCCAGAGCAATAAATACCTCATCCTCGTTCTCATCCAGCACCATATTCAGCCCGCGGACAGTCTGTGCAATTCCGGCCTCTGCACCCGCATCCAGCGCGGACCCCGGATGTAACACCAGAATATGGCTTCGCATAGCAGCCGTGCGCCGGATCTCCTTTTCCAGAAACTGTACAGCCAGTTCAAATGTCTCCGGCTTTACGGTATTTGCCAGATTGATGATATAAGGCGCATGAACCACAATCTCCCGGATTCCGGCCTGTTTTGCATAGACCCATCCTGCCTCAATATTCAGATCTTTGATTTCTTTTCTGCGGGTATTCTGTGGTGCACCCGTATAGAGCATCAACACATTTGCTCCGTAGCTTTCTGCCTCCTTTACGGACGCTAAAAACATCTCTTTTCCTGCCATTCCCACATGGGAACCGATTTTAATTTCTTCCATCTTATGATATATCCTCTGCTCTGAGCTTTTTTTTCTGCTGATGTGCGGTAATTGCAATCAGCACTTTTTGTGGTATAAATCTTCCACAGGTTGTCACGGCTTTTAGCGTCAACGTAGGAACAATCACTACTTTGCGCCTTTTCATCTGCTTTAAAGCATATCTAACACAATATTCCGGAGTAATTCCTGCCAGTGCAAACTCTACATTTGCAACGGCATTAAATTCTGTATTCACCGGTCCGGGACATAATGCCCCCACATACACGCGGCTGCCTCTCTGTTTCAGTTCGAGTGCCACGGCACGTGTCAGACTGGCTATATAAGCTTTGGTCGCATAATAGGTGGCCATATAAGGCCCTGCCGGAAGAAGTCCCGCCGAGGAAGCCACATTTAAGATGTAACCGCCCTCCTGCTTTTCCATACGACGAAGCATCAGCTTCATAAGAAGATGCATAGCCTTAACATTTACATCAATCATCTGCATTTCCTTATCTGCGTCCGTCTCCAGAAAGCTGCCACAGTCACCGAATCCCGCATCATTAATCAATATCCCGACTGGCAGCTTCTCGATCTGCTGCATCAGGTGATAACAGGCTTCTTTTTGTGACAAATCTGCCGATATCACAATGCTCTCGGTTCCCTTCTTTTGTAATTCCTGCGCCAGTTCCTGTAACCGGTCCTCTCTGCGTGCAACCAGCACCAGACGATACCCCTCTGCTGCAAGCTGCCGTGCAAACGCCATACCGATTCCGGAGCTTGCCCCTGTGATCACTGCATATGATTTCTTCATTTTGCCTCCTCCTTAATGTATCACGAGTATAGCACAGTGACACATGAAAGTCCAATAAAAATCAGGGCTTACAGAGGTTCTCCCTCCATAAGCCCCGATAGCAGATAATGAGTAATTTATTGATATTTTCTTACTTTACAGTTACCTTAATGGTTACGATTTTCTTTGTTCCATCTTTTAAGGTAACGGTTGCGGTCACTTTTCCGGTTCCCTTCTTCTTTCCTGTAATCTTTCCGTTTTTATTTACGGAAACCACAGACTTCTTGGAAGACTTATAGGTAATCTTTGCAACGTTTTCCATATTCAGTTTCTTGCTCCACTGGAATACGGTTGTCTTTTTTACACCAATATTTACTGTGCTCTTTGCAGGTGCGATAGTCTTTGCAATCTGCTTTGCAGCTGCCTTAACTTCTGCCTGTGTCTTTAAGACGTATACGCCACGGTCTTTGAAAGTCAGTGATACGGAACCGTCCTTTGTAACCTTATACGATTTCTTATTCACAAGAACCAGTTCTCCGGTCTTTTCGTCTTTCTTCATGACTGCAAGTTTTGCACCTGCTTTGACGTCTGCTGCATTTACCTGTACGGTGTATGCAGTGGTTCCATCTGCTTTCTTGACTTCCTGTGTGATGGTTACGTCTTTCGTTCCGGCAGCTTCTGTTACAGCTTGGATCACATCGGCATTTACGGTTGCTTTCACGCCTGTTTTGCTTGTCTTTCCAGTTGCTGCTACTGCTGCCTCTGCGGTTACTTTTCCGCTTGCATCCTTTGTGACTGTTACGGTTGCAGTCGTTCCTTCCGGAAGTTTTTCTGCAGGAATAACGATCGTTGTTGTATCCTTTTTGGTATCTTCAGAAGGCTTGGTTTCGGTTGTTGTGCTTCCGCTGGAAGAACTTCCTCCGGTAGAACCGCCGTTTGTACTTGAATTATTTTTCAGAACAACGGTACCACCATCTGTTGCCGCTGGAATGATCACTTTAATCTTTCCGTTACTTACCGTATATGTTTTTCCAGAATACAGATCCTCCAAAACAGTTCCATTATTTTCACTAACCGGAATTTCTACAGTCTGTGCAACACCTTTGATATTTAAACCAACATATAATTTTGTTCCTTTGTAGCTTCTGGATACAATATCATAACCATTTTCATCAGATGCTAAAATTGTTTTTCTGTCACCCCTTGCGAATACATCTGTATATGCATTACGGATGGAAAGCATCTTCTTATAATGCTGATAGGTCTTATTGTCACTGTTTACCATTGTCCAGTCAAAATCATAACGGTTTGTCTGATATGGATAATTATTTAATCCCGTCAGACCGATCTCTTCCCCATAGTAAATAACCGGCTGTCCTTTTGCAGTAATCTGCAGGCTTGCGGCTACCATGGATGCCGCAGTTGCTGCATCTTCAGCCATTCCACCATCCAAAAGTTTCTTCTTAAATCCATCCTCATCATGACTTCCAAGGAACTGACCTGTCATATATGTATTGTTTAATGCACTATTTCTGGATGTCAGGAAACTTTCTACAGAAGAAATATTTCCCTTTACAAAATTAGTTGCCTGATCGTTAAAATCAAAATCCAGATCCGAATCCATTTCTCCGGTTCCTAAAGTATTGCCATTAGAAGCATAGCCTCCTCCTGCATACTCTCCAATCATCTTAAAATCTGAATCTACTTCCGTCAGAGCATTCTTTAATTCTGCCCAGGTATCATTTTCCACATGTTTAACTGTATCAACACGGAAATAGTCGATGCCAAAATCCTTTACCCACTGTGTCTGCCACTTGACAAGCTGTGCGCTGACCGTAGGATCCTCTGTTCTAAAATCTGGTAAATTGCTTAAGGAATCTTTCTGGTCACTTCCGGATACAACATCGTCCCCACTCCGGATCATATTGCCAAACTCTGTATCATATCCGGCATGGTTAACCACAATATCTACCATAATACGGATTCCACGGCTGTGTGCCTGATCAATCAGTGTCTGAAATTCTTCCCTGGTTCCAAGTGCCGGGTTTAACTTTGTGAAATCACTTGCCCAGTATCCATGGAAGGCAGCATTGTATGGAACATCATCTGCCCCCTCTCCCGTCACCTGAACTCCCGGGATATTTTCTACTATAGGGGTAATCCATATAGTGTTGATCCCCAGATCTTCCAGATAATCTAGCTTCTGTGTAATTCCGGCAAAGTCACCGCCATGGTACAGTCCCGCATTGTCTTTTCCATACGTCTGTGGCCCGTTCGCCGCATTGTTTGATTCATTTCCATCAAAGAAACGATCCGTTACCATAAAATAAATAACTGATTCATCCCAGTCAAAATCATCTGCATTCTTCTTGTTACGTGCAGCAACTTCCACCTGTACACTTGTTGTATACTCATTTCCATACTGATCTGTTACAACAATTGGCAATGTCTTTTTTCCTAATGTTGTATCAGTTGTAGCTGAAATTGTTACAGCCTGTAAATCTGGTACAATTGCTAATGCACTACTTCCACCTAAAGAAGAAACATCAATGCTTGCAGATGCAACTTCTAATTTCTTCGTATCATTCTCGTCCTGATTTACCGTGAATTTTACAACATTATTCTCGTTATAATTAAATGAAGCGTTCATTACTTCTGCCTGAATAGAAGCATTCAGTTTATAATACTCAATATAGGAATAATCGTTTCCATCTTTCTGCTCCTTCTTATCGTTATACTTGTCTAAAATATATTCCTCTCCCACTTTATAACGATAAAGTGTACGTCCACTTTTTAATTCATTATAGTTATACTCGAAACGCTTATTCTCTGCATTATAAGTCATTGAATATTCTTTGCCATCGATATCTACAGACACTTTCATATCTGAAAGCTTATCCTCAATCAATGCATTATCATCCCGATAATAAAATGCGATTTTATTTTCCTTAGGCAATACCTCACACCCCTTGTTATAAGGAGCACTTAATACCGGTTCTTCCCCTTTTTTCATGCTTGCGCATACAACGTTCTGCTCTTGTGGAAATGCAATGGAGTGATCTCCTCCATCCTTGATCCAGTCAGAGCCGGAAGGATCCAGCACAACCACGAAATCAACCTTCGTGCAAGTTGATTTAACAGGAACTTTGATCTTCCATTTTCCGTTCCCGTCAGATTCAAATGGTTTGCGTACTTTCTCTTCAATACCAGTAGTCCATGAATAAAACTCCGGAGTGGTTGTCAAAGTATCATTTTCGTATTCCAGACACAGATACCTTGGATCTGCTTTGGTAATGACCGGTTTTTTTGTAACCGGTTTTTTCCCAAACACATACCATAAGGTTATTTCTGATTTTTCCTCATCAATAACATAATACTGATTACTATCCTGTCCATCCCATGACCCCGCCGTTGGTCTTCCAATAATCCCAAGCGAATTAAACGAAACTAAAACTGTCCCCTGTAACCAGGTCACATTGTTCTCCGGGTCTTCTTCTGTTTTGTTTAAGGGAACAAACTCTTTTCCACTACCATTTTTATCATATATATATACATCGGATACTCCAGCTTTCATTTCAAAATCTGGAGAATACATATAAATCGTTACTTTATACTGTTTTTCCACAACATTAACAATAACATCTGACGTTTCACTACCAGCAGTTGCGGTTAACTCAACAGTTTTTATTCCACTGCCTTTTTTCACATTGATTGTTTCATCTTTCAATGTAACCTTATCACTTAAAGAAGGGTCTTTTAATGTATATGAAACTGTTTCATCACTGCTTGTTCCATCATCGCCATAAAGTTTTAATGTTTTCGGAAGTTCGAGATCCTTACCAGCCAAAGCTTCCATATTTTTTGATTCAAGTCCCGGAACTACTAATCTACTATTGCCGTCTGTCATGGCATCATTTGCAGGGTCTGTGATCCAGCTAGTCCCAATTTTATACTTATACCCATATATTCCTGGATTTTGTTTTTGAACTGTTACTGTGAATTTATCTCCTTCCTTTTCCATTGATAATCCATTATCCCAGTTCGTTCCTGCGACAGTTCCCATAAGCCGAACATTTTCTGCATCTTTATATTCGCCTGTTGCATCCAGATTAAATGTAACTGTACGGTCCTCATGTACAACCGGACTCTGTACTTTTATAACCGGTTTTACTGGTGCGCTGCTTGTAGATTCCGTCCACCCTTCCGGTTTCTTTTCACTGATTACCGTTTCCCCTTTTTCGTCAGTAACCCACTTTTCTACTTTAGAACCATTTTCCGTAAATCCAATATTATCTGTTTGTTTTCCATTTCCTTTATTATTAAATATACAATGGAATTCCTCATCTGAATTTGTGCTAATTGTAAAGCTATACCAGCCTTCATTTTCTGAATCTTCTTCTACTTCAGCTCCTGGCCAGCTATTTGCATAACCATAACCATCAACAGCCGCCCAGCTCTTTCCTTCGGCTATTTGCGTATAAACAGCCTCCCAATTTGTAGAATTTTTGAAGTGCATAATAATTTGTCTGCTGCCTTCTGCTTTTGCCTGTACCGCCCCAATCGGCAAAAGTGTCAGAACCATCGCAATTGCAAGTAAAAAACTTACAAAACGGTTCTTTGTTGAAAACCTTCTCTCTCCCATTTTTTCCTCCTTTTGAATGATTTTTCGGTTTTTTTCGTCTTTCATTATACTTGAAAATGTATACGAAATAAAGTTGGAAAAACTGCCAAAAAACCTCTGGAAATTTTGTCTAAAAATTCCAGAGGTTTTTTTAACTTATTATACACATTGTATATTCATGTTTATTGCTGCAGTACCAGCTCGCGCCCTGTCACATCCAGCTCGATGTTCTGCGGCTCCTTCTTGTACTGCTCCATCACGGTCAGCCACAGCATATGTACTTCATAGATCAGCATCTGATCCGCTTCCACCGCATACGGAGCTAAAACATCCACATCAAAAAACCGTATGCCAAGCGGTGGCTGGAAAATTAAATTGCAGGACTTCTTTTTTTCTCCGCAGGTATAAATCTGTTCATAAGAAACCAATAAAAATTCTTTTTCCTGATCCATACAGTGATAGGAAACAAAACACTCATCAATCACCCATGTCTCTCCCTCTTCGGTTTCCACTGGTTTCTTCGCCGGATCGTTGTACTCGGTAGTCTGGCACTGAATATCCCAGTGCAGTTTTCCTTCCCGCGTTTTTTGTATCATATCGGTCACTTTACGGACCAGCTGTTCTTCCTTTTTCTTCATGCTTATGCCTACTCTCTCACATAAATCTGTGACAGATTATTCATGATCGCCGCTGCGACATCCGGTTTATTCATGGAATAAATATGAATGTGGTTGACTCCATTGGCAATCAGATCAATGATCTGCTCGGTTGCATAGGCGATTCCTGCCTGCTTCATAGCTGCAGGGTTGTCCCCGAAACGATCCACAATACTCAAAAATTTGGCTGGAACGAGGTTTCCTGTCAGGGAAATTGTCCGCTTTACCTGTGCAGCATTGGTCACCGGCATGATTCCTGCTGTGACTGGCACATCAATCCCCTTTGCAAGTGCCTTGTATAAAAAGCGGTAGTAAATATTATTGTCGAAAAACATCTGTGTGGTCAGATACTCACAGCCTGCATCCACTTTCTCTTTCAGATGAGCTAAGTCTTCATTCATGTTGGAAGCCTCCGGATGTCCCTCCGGATAGCATGCACCACCGATGCAGAAATCACCGGCTTCCTTGATCTCACGGATGAGCTCAATCGCATGGTGATACTGATCCGGAAGTGGGAAATCTGTATTGGTCGGAATATCTCCGCGGAGTGCGAGAATATTTTCAATTCCACGCTCTTTGAGTTCGCTGATTACGGTATGCACCTTCTCCCTGGTGGAAGAAACACAGGTCAGATGTGCAATCGCCGGTACTCCGTATGAATTGATCGCATCTGCGATCTCCACCGTATAATCGCTTGTTCCGCCAGTCGCACCATACGTACAGCTGATATACGCCGGTTTTAATTTTGCGATTTCTGCTGCAATTGCCTTATAATTCTGCAGCTGTGCTCCCTGTTTTGGTGGAAAAATCTCACATGAGATGGTCACCTCATTCTTCTTTAAAATTTCCGATACTTTCATTTTATTTTTGTCTCCTGTTGTTAAAATTTTCGAAGCTCATCTGTGCCGTCATCCACAGTATTGACAATACGCTTAATCTGTACAAAATAGGAATAATTATCATTTACATGAACTTCACAGCGATCTCCGGCTTTATGCCCGAAAATAGCTGCGCCAAGCGGTGATTCCCGGCTGATCAGATTTTTCAGTGAATTGCTTCTGACTGTTGTCACCAGTTTATATGTTTCCGTCACATCGTCCTCTTCAAAATAAATATCGACGGTATTGTTCATTCCAACTTCATCTTCCGGAGAGTCTTCCGAAACAATCACTGCTGTCTTGATCATTTTTTCCAGATAACGGATACGGCTTTCATTTTCGTTTTTAAACTTTTTGGCTGCCTTATATTCAAAATTTTCGCTCAGGTCTCCCTGGGCACGTGCTTCTTTTACATCTTCGAGGGCTTCCTTCCGAACCACCAGCTTCCGGTGCTCGATCTCTGCCTCCATTTTTTCAATATCCTTTTTTGTTAATTCATCATGCATATTCTGCCTCCAGATATTAATCTAACATTTTACATACAAAATCGCAAGTCCTATCTTCCTGCGTACAGACACTGATCAGATATCTGTCTTTTATGGTTCCCAGCGGAATTTCTTTATAGTATTTCCCATGCAGGGTATCCACGGTATGAAATGCCTTTGTCATTCCTTCCCCGGTCATTTTCACATAGCTTTCTTTTCTTGTCCAGAACCGGAGCAGTTCCTGCGGATCATCCCCGGCATCTTTCCACCAGTTCCATTCCGCTTCCGTTAATATCCGCTTTGCCAGCTTCTGATTGCGGGCTTCCTGCCAAAAACGGTTCTGCTGTTCCACATCCACACCTACCGGGACATCCGACAGTGCTCCCACTGCGTATGCTCCCGCATGGCTTAAATTAAAGAAAACCCCATCTTTTTTCAGACGCGGCTTTCCATGTCCTTCCAGCCCAAAAGATTCATCGGCATAAGGGATCTGTTCTTCCAGCAGCATATGCCGGAGCAGAAGACCCGCCGCAATGGATCTGCTGCGGTTTTCTTTTCCTTTTATTGTTCTTACTTTCTCCCTGCGGCTCTCCACAAGAAGAGACAGCGAATTCTCCTCTTCTTCCGGACGCCGGAAACAGACCGGCCGGATATATAGTTTAAGCATGTAATGCTCCTAAAAATCCACACGCCAGCACAAAAATGCCAAGAATGATCCTGTAATATCCAAACACCTTGAAATCATGTTTTTTAATATATCCCATCAGAAAACGGATAACGATCAGGGAAACCACAAATGCAATGACACATCCCACAAACAGGATAATGACCTCAGATGTCGAAAAATCCAGTCCAAACTTTGCAATCTTTAGGATACTGGCACCAAACATAACCGGAATGGCAAGGAAAAACGTATACTCTGCCGCAACAGTTCTGGACACCCCGATCAAAAGTGCTCCGACAATCGTTGCACCGGACCGAGAGGTTCCCGGAAAGATCGCAGCGATCAGCTGAAACAGGCCGATAAAAAGTGCCGTATCATAACCGATATCCGCAAGCGTATGGATTCTAACATTTTTTCCTTTATGGGAATTCTCAATCAGAATAAACGCAATACCAAACAGAATCAGCATGACAGATACCATCTGGTAATTGTAAAAATGTTTCTCCACCCAGTCATCCGCGAGAATACCAATCACCGCTGCCGGAATGACAGAAACCAGAATATGAAACCACAATTTAAAAATATCTGTTTTGATCCATGCGCCCGGTCCCCGTTTTGCCAAAGGTGCCACGTTATTTTTTCTTCCAAACGGCCAGATCTGACTCCAGAATAAAACAACGACTGCAAGAATCGCCCCCAGCTGAATTACGACCTCAAACATGCTGTAAAATTCATCACTTACCTTCAGTTTGACCACTTCATTCAGCAGAATCAGGTGTCCGGTACTGCTAATGGGAAGCCACTCGGTCACGCCTTCCACAATTCCAAATAAAACGGCTTTTAATACCTCAATCAGTTCTATCATTTTTTTCCTTTCTATCGCTTACTTTCGTCAAAATCCATCTGATCCATATATTCCTGCGAAAAATCCGGATGGGTAGACAGCTCTATATAATGCATACTTTTCCGGATTGTTAAAAGCTGCTCTCTTGCTTTTTGGGAAATAGCTGCGGATACCGCACCTTCTCCGGCCGCGTTTCCAACCGACTCCGTAATCGGAAGTAATTCCTTTGGAATCAGTCCAATCGCCGCTGCCGATTCTTTTTTCAGATAGCTGCCAAAACCACCAGCAAGAACGACATGATCCAGCTGTTCATACGGAGTGTGGCTATCCTGCAGCAGAATCCGCATTCCGGCTGCAAATGCTGCCTTTGCAAGCTGTAGTCCCCGGATATCTTCCTGCGTCACACATACCTTATGTGCCAGCCAGACACATGGCTGTCCGGCATATTCTCCCAGATATTTCCGGTAAGCAACTGAGACCGACTGTTTCTGCTTTAACAATCCTGTGTGATCAAGAAGCCCCATCTCTAAAATAACCGCAAGTGCATCAATCAGACCGGAACCGCAAATACCACATGCCTCCTCGTCTCCGATTACCTGCACCCGGATTCTCCGCTGGTCAAGCCAGACATGGGATATTGCTCCGACCGCTGCCGGCATTCCCATCGCCATCTCCGCACCTTCAAATGCAGATCCGACCGCCGTGGCACAGCAGTAAATCTGCTCTTCGTTTCCGACCGCCATCTCTCCGTTCGTTCCAATATCCAGAAGAAGCACTTTCTCTTTGGGGTTCTTCTGCATCACTGCCAAAAGATCCGAAGTAATATCCCCTCCGACAAATCCGGCAACCGCCGGTGCTATGTATACCGATCTGCAATCCGTAAGTCCAAGCTGCTCTCCGGTATACTCTTTTCCAAAGAATTCCTGCGGCATAAACGGCGTCACCCCGATGGAAACAGGCGAAATTCCCGCAAACAGATGACACATTACCGTATTTCCCACCACGGCAAGACGGTGAATCTGTTCCTCTCTCCCTGCTTTTTTCTGCAGCGTCCGAAGCATCTGTGCAATTTGAAAAATGATCTGTTCTTTTAATATCTCCAGTTTTCCTGCTTCAGATGCCTGAATGCGTGAAAGCACATCCGCACCAAAGCTTCTCTGTGCGCTTGGTTCACTGACCGTTGCCAGCTTTTCCCCTGTCTTTCCATCAATCAGATGGCAGACTACTGTCGTTGTACCGATATCGCATGCCGCATCCAGCCCTTCTCCGTCATCCGCCGGATAATGTGTGACAGTTCCGTTTTCTGCAATTTTAGACTTCTGTGCACGAAGCTGCACCTCCGGAATTGTGATGCGCATCCCATCGGTTACTTTTGTCATACAGGCGAGTACCTCCCCCATATGTTCCACCTCTACGGTACACTTTCCGCATCTTCCCCTGCCACCGCATGGTGCCGTCAGCACATGGATTCCATGTTCCTGAAGTGTCTCTAAAATGGTTTTTCCTTCTTCTGCATCAAGTTTATGTGATTTTTTTTCAATTATTACTTCTATCTGCATAGGCTTTCTTATACTCTAAAAGCAGCAAACCGGATCAGATTCGATTCGCTGCTTTTTACAGGCTCTGTTACTTGTTTCGATTACTTGTTCAGAGAAGACTCACGGTAAATGATATCATCTCTTCCCGGTCCGTTAGAAACCATGGTGATCGGATATCCAATCTGTCCCTCGATAAACTCAATGTACTTGCGGCAATTTTCCGGAAGTTCTTCATACTTCTTGATACCGCGGATGTCACATTTCCATCCCGGAAGCTTTGTGAGTACCGGCTTTGCCTTCTCCAAGAGACTAGTCACAGGGAATTCGGTTGTCACTTCTCCGTTGATCTCGTATCCGGTACATACCGGAATCTCATCCAGATATCCTAATACATCAAGTACGGTAAATGCCACATCGGTTGTTCCCTGCAGACGACAGCCATATTTGCTGGCTACACAGTCGAACCATCCCATTCTTCTCGGACGTCCGGTGGTTGCACCAAACTCTCCACCATCTCCACCGCGACGGCGAAGTTCATCTGCCTCATCCCCGAAAATCTCACTTACAAATGCACCGGCACCTACAGCAGAAGAATATGCCTTACATACGGTAATGATCTGTTTGATCTCATATGGCGGAACTCCTGCCCCGATTGCACCGTATGCAGCCAGTGTGGAAGATGAGGTAACCATTGGGTAAATTCCGTGATCCGGATCTTTTAATGTTCCAAGCTGTCCTTCTAAGAGAACCGTCTTTCCTTCTTTGAGTGCCTTGTCCAGGAATAAGGAAACATCACATACATATGGAGCTACCATATCGCGGTACTCATGTAATGTATTTAATAATTCATCAGTATCAATCAGTGGCTTGTGATACAGATGCTCTAAGATTACATTCTTCTGCTCTGCAACACGGACTACCTTTTCCTTTAACAGCTCATCGTCGAAAAGCTCACTTACCTGAAAACCGATCTTTGCGTATTTATCTGAATAAAACGGAGCAATACCAGATTTTGTCGATCCGAAAGATTTTCCTCCCAGACGCTCCTCCTCGTACTGATCAAACAGTACGTGATACGGCATCACAATCTGTGCACGGTTGGACACAAGAATCTTTGGCATCGGAACGTTGCGGTCTGTGATGGACTTAATCTCTTTGAAAAGACGTGGAATATCAAGTGCCACACCATTTCCAATCACACTCGTTGTATGACTGTAAAATACTCCGGACGGAAGTGTATGTAATGCAAACTTTCCGTAGTCATTTACGATTGTGTGTCCTGCGTTCGCACCTCCCTGAAAACGTACAATGATATCGGCCTGCTTTGCAAGCATGTCCGTAATCTTGCCTTTGCCTTCGTCGCCCCAGTTAGCGCCAACAACTGCTTTAACCATCTTTTATTCCTCCTGTATGTCTGCTTTAACTTTCCGTGCGCACTTTTTTACGCACGAAAACGGACAGGTGTAAAAACCCATCCGTTTTTACTTTATGATTATAAAGGATTCCCACTGAAATTACAAGTCATAAACTTTAATTTGTTAGCATATGAAAGTTTCCAAAAGCTTCCTGCTACGCTTCAATCTTTTTGGAACATGCGATCGCAAGTGCTCCCGGTCCGATATGACAGGCAATGGATAATGACAGTGGCTGCATGACGATCTCATTGTCCGGAAAGACAGCCTGCACTTCTTCTTTGAATGCCTCAGCGGCTGCAGTGTCAAATGTATAGGCCAGTTCCAGATTCATCTTCTCCCCATTTGGGCTGTGAAAACGCTTCTCAAAATCATTTTTCATAGCTTCGGTCATGATGGTTTTTGCCTGCTTTACCGTACGTGCCTTTGCAAATGCATCCAGCTTTTCTCCCTGGATCTGTAATACCGGTTTCAGTTTCAGTAAGGTTCCCAGTGCTGCTGCAGCCGGTGTAATACGTCCGCCCTTTTTCAGATACTCCAGTGTATCGACCATAATGTATATAGAGGATTCAAATTTTTCCTTTTCCAGAATCTCTTTGATTTCTTCTGCACCTTTTCCCTGCTCTGCCAGCATTTTGGCATCGAGCACGGACTGCCGCATTGTTACGGAAATACGCTGGTTATTGACTACCTGTACTTTTCCGTCATAGTCCTGGGAAAGCATATATGCCGTCTCACAGGAACTGCTTAAGCCCGAAGACATCGGTATGTATACAATTTCATCGTATTCTTTCAAAAGTTCATCCCATTTATCGGTCACATCTCCAACCAGCGGCATGGAGGTTTTGATCTCTCCGCCCTCTTTGAGTTTCTGATAAAACTGCTCCTGTGTCAGGTCAATATCTTCATAAAACATCTGTCCGTTAATATAAAAAGGCATCGGCATTACCACTACGCCAAGTTCTTTTGCCTCGCTTTGTGTAATACCACTGTTACTGTCCGTTACAACAATCACTCGACTCATTTTTTCCACTCCTGATTTTCGTTGTTTTTCCAAACGGTTCCTTTGTCTTTGAACCGTTACGCTTTTACTATCATATCATAGGACAAAAAAAATGAAAAGCCTTGATTTTCAAGGCTTTTCATATCTATTTCACATAGTTTTTGATACTATGTTTACTTTATAACGCAACGGTTATGTCCGATTACATCATTCCGCCCATTCCCGGAGCACCGCCAGCTGGCATTGCAGGAGTATCCTCCTTAATGTTTGCAACTGCAGACTCTGTAGTAAGTAAGGTAGAAGCAACGGATGTTGCATTCTGCAGGGCACTTCTTGTAACTTTGACTGGATCAAGAATTCCAGACTCTACCATATCAACGTATTCTTCTGTAGCTGCGTTGAAACCGGTTCCTGCTGCAGATTCTTTTACTTTATTGATGATAACAGCGCCTTCGAGACCTGCGTTTGCTGCAATGTAATATAACGGAGCTTCCAGTGCTTTTAAGATAACCTTCGCACCTGTCTTCTCGTCTCCCTCTAAGGTATCAGCAAGCTCTGCAACCTTCTTGGAAGCATGGATATATGCAGATCCACCACCTGCGATAATACCTTCCTCGACTGCTGCACGGGTAGCATTTAAGGCATCTTCCATACGAAGCTTTGCTTCTTTCATCTCGGTCTCTGTTGCAGCACCGACACGGATGACTGCTACGCCGCCTGCCATCTTTGCAAGTCTTTCCTGTAACTTTTCTTTGTCAAATTCAGAAGTAGTTTCCTCGATCTGTCCACGGATCTGTTTGATACGTCCCTGAATCTTATCCTTGTCTCCGGCGCCATCCACGATAACGGTATTCTCTTTCTGAACCTTAACGGATTTTGCACGTCCGAGCATATCCATGGTGGTATCTTTCAGCTCTAATCCAAGATCGGAACTGATTACCTGACCACCGGTAAGGATTGCGATATCCTCAAGCATAGCCTTTCTTCTATCACCATATCCAGGAGCCTTGACAGCTACTACATTGAATGTACCACGCAGTTTGTTTACGATCAGTGTGGTAAGTGCTTCTCCCTCGATATCCTCAGCGATAATCAGAAGTCTTGCACCGGACTGTACGATCTGCTCCAGCAGTGGCAGGATATCCTGAATATTGGAAATCTTCTTGTCAGTGATTAAGATATATGGATCATCGAGATTTGCTTCCATCTTATCCATATCGGTGCACATATAAGCAGATAAATAACCTCTGTCAAACTGCATACCTTCTACCAGATCAAGCTCTGTCTGCATGGTCTTGGATTCTTCAATTGTGATGACACCATCGTTGGTAACTTTCTCCATAGCATCTGCTACCAGATTACCAACCCCTTCGTCACCAGCAGAAATAGCTGCAACTTTTGCAATCTGCTCCTTGCCCTTAACCTTCTGGCTCATTTCCTTTAATGCCTCAACAGCAGCATCTGTTGCCTTTTTCATACCACGTCTTAACACGATCGGATTTGCTCCTGCTTCCAGGTTCTTCATTCCTTCCTGAACCATAGCCTGTGTTAAAACGGTAGCGGTAGTTGTACCATCACCAGCCACATCATTGGTCTTTGTTGCAACTTCTTTTACGAGCTGTGCACCCATGTTCTCAAATGCATCCTCAAGTTCCACTTCTTTTGCGATTGTTACACCATCGTTTGTGATCAGTGGAGCACCAAAGGATTTATCCAGTACAACGTTACGTCCTTTCGGTCCTAATGTTACACGAACGGTATTTGCTAATTTATCGACACCTGCACCAAGTGCTGCTCTGGCGTCTGAACCATATTTAATCTCTTTTGCCATGACTACAATAACCTCTCTTCTTTAAAATTCAGCCTATAATTTCCAATTTATAAAAACTACTCAACAATTGCAAGAATATCATTCTGTCTTACGATAATGTACTCTTCCCCATCCAGTTTTACTTCTGTCCCTGCATATTTGGAATAGATTACTTTCTGGCCTTCTTTTACCTGCATAACGATTTCTTTTCCGTCTACCACTCCGCCAGGACCTACAGCGATTACTTCTGCTTCCTGTGGCTTCTCCTGTGCTGCTCCCGGTAATACGATACCGGATGCGGTAGTCTCTTCTGCTTCTAACTGTTTTAATACTACTCTGTCTGTTAATGGCACTAATTTCATTACAAATAGCCTCCTTTTCGCCTTTACTAGCACTCACTTTATTCGAGTGCTAACTCTTTCTGTAAATAAAATATCACTGTTGTTTTTCATTGTCAACAGTGATACTCAATTTTTATATTTTTTTTAGATTCCCGGAATTCACTTTCTTTGTATGCTTTATTATTTCATCGTACTGTGCATACATTTTTTGTGTTTCGTTTTCAAGTGTATAATAATGAAAAATATACGGCACAAGAAGCACAAGGAGCAGCATGGTAAAACCATAGAGTGTCATGATCCCCGTCAAAAGCGGAGCAAACAACGACAGTACCGTTATCACAGCAAATGTAACCGTTACAATCAGATGAATCAGACGTTCGTGCTGGAAAAATCCAATCTGAACCAGATGTTCTTCCAAAATACATTCCCATTCCTCATATGTTTTCTCTTCTTCGTCTGCCAGAAGCCGGTCCACACGTTTCCGGTACTCTGTAATTCTTTTTTTCATTTCTGCCTCGATTCAGACTCTATATTAATCCATAGTGTTCCATTGCATGCTTTATTCCATCATCGTAGATATCCGTTGTCACAAATTCAGCCGCCTCTTTTGCCGGAGGTGTTCCATTCCCCATGGCAATTCCATGTCCCACAAAAGAAAGCATGTCCAGATCATTGACACTGTCACCAATCGCATAGGTATCCTCATTTTTAATGCCCATATGCCTGCAGAGCCAGTCTATCCCGGTCGCTTTCGATGTTCCTTTCGGAACAAATTCCACAACATGTCCCTCGTGTTCGAGACAGTCAAAATCCGCATCCAGCTCCTTGCGCACCCGTTTATAATCGGTTGTTGGCAGGATATCCCCTGACATTTTATTAATGCGGATCTCCGGTGAATAACCTTTTAATATTTTAGCAGATGCTCCCATTGCCTCAAAAAGATACAGCACATAGGGATCCGTCCTGAAATTTTCTTTATCTATCCAGTGGCAGTCCGGGCCTTCCAGCACAATCGGCATCCGGCATTCTTCCATGACCCGGACAATTTTTTCTGTCAGTTCCGGGGAAAGAATATTTTCATACAGAACCTTTCCATCCATCTCCACATGGTTTCCGCATGCTGCAACAATCCCATCAAAGCCGATCCCAAGCAGCCGCTTATCGTTAATATTGCTGCGGGATCTTCCACTGCACAGAAATGTCTTATGTCCGTTTTTCTGCAATTGTCTGATGGTTGGAATTGTACTCTCCGGAATCTGCATTTTTTCATCCCACAGCGTTCCGTCTATATCAAAAAATATGTATGCCATTTTTACTCTCCTCATCTGTCAGCTGTTTCCCCTATACTAGCATAATCCGGCAGATGCGTCAAAGTATCCTGATTTTTTTCTATTTCAATGCATTTGCAATCCGCACAACAACATATCTGTTTTTCTGGAATTCGATCTCATACTGCCAGTACGGGCACGGTGCTACTGAGCTTCCAATCTCAATGGTAATGGAAGGTTTATTAAGCAGATCCATCACATACTCCCGGTACTGTCCTCCCCAGGACTTTCCGCTGCCGCCATCCGGGGCTTTGCTGTATCCGGTAATTTTCTTTGCGATATCATACATTTTATAGGTATCTTTTTTCAGGCTTCCTTTCGTACAGTCCCCGTAAATAATTCTTCCCATGGCATGGTAATTCACCACCCCCTGCAGATTTTGCTGTTTCATCAGCTGTCTGGTCAGCGTTGCTACTGCATAGGACTCCGGCTCGCTCAGTGCTTTTGGTCCGGAATATCCCTGTTCCCCTTTTTTCCCACCTGGAATAAAATGTTTTGCCGGGAAATTCCGGTTTAAATCCACACCCCGTCCATTGGATTTCCATCTGGAATGTTTTGTCTGGGAAATCGTCACCCCATCCGGGTTTGCCATGACAATATAATGGATCTGCATCTTCTGGAGGACATTTGACATTTTGACCCCACCGATGGTTCCGTTATAATTTTCCAGATAATACTGGATTTCCTTCATCATGACTGCAGAACAGATATACTCTCTGGCATGCAATGTACTGACAATCAGAAGGGATTCCTCTGCATCCGGGTTTCCGATTGCAAAATCATAGATTCCGCGTCCCTGCACAGAAGTTCCGATTTTGGTCATCTCACAGTAATCACTGTACTGCTGTGCCAATTCCTGCATGTCTTTTTTCATCTGGCTGTAAGTATACTTCTGTGACCGGATCTGTACAGCCTCTGTATTCGAAAACGTGACTTTTGCAGCCTCATCCGCTTCCTTCTGCTCGTTTTTTGCAACAATTTTATATGTATATGTCTTACCGGATGATACGTTTTTATCGGTATAGGATGGCTTACTGCTCTCGGCAAGTTTTTTGTATGCCCCTCCGGCTGTTTTCCGGTAAATCACATAGGAAGTGGCATCGCTGCTTTTTTCCCATTCCAGATATACCTTTGTTTTTCCCTGTTTTGTTGTATGCAGTCCCTCCACGGCAGAAGGCTGTGGCAGTTCTTCCGGCTGTTTTGTATCGTCCGGCTGTTTTGTATCATCTGGCTGTTGGGTATCTTCCGGCTGTTGGGTAGTATCCGCTGTTACATCATTGTTTTCGGTATCCGTTACCGTAGCAGTATTTGTGACATCCTCTGCATAAATACTCTGTGGACACTGTGCCAGCATTCCAGCCACAAGTGCCCCACAAATTGCTTTTTTCCATAAACATTTCATCTTCTTTTGTACTGCCACTCAAAATGTGATTAAATATACTCACATCGAGATAATGTAGACTCTCACGAGTTCTACTTACTACTTCATCGTGTATGCTTTGGATTGACCGAGATCATATCTACTCACAAGTTCTTGTACACTCCATAGTCGTAAATTCCCGAAATAGCCTTCGGTACATACCTACGTTTGCGTTTATTTAT
>OGZZ01000801.1_pt1 | contig 24443 bp, 24 predicted proteins | sample 1577021 | NCBI WGS metagenome assembly OGZZ01 (sample SAMEA3541526, study PRJEB24748) | human gut metagenome | biome: human gut; feature: human-associated habitat; material: faeces | place: China | collected 2012
TTAACAACAAAAAAATGCCGTATTTATGCGGTGTTTGGCGTTTCGCAAACGCCTAGGAAAGAAAGTAATTGAAAGGAGAAAAATATATGAGCAATTATGATGTAATTATTATCGGTGCAGGACCTGGGGGAATCTTTGCAGCTTATGAGCTGGCAGAGAAAGCACCGGAATTGAAGGTGGCGGTATTTGAAGCCGGCAATCCACTGGAGAAGAGAAAATGCCCGATCGATGGAAAGAAGATTAAGAGCTGCGTGAACTGCAAGACATGCGCGATTATGAGTGGATTCGGTGGAGCAGGAGCATTTTCAGATGGAAAATACAATATCACAAATAATTTTGGTGGAACATTGTATGAGTATATCGGTAAAGAGACAGCAATCGATTTAATGAATTACGTAGATGAGATCAATGTGAAATTCGGTGGTGAGGGTACAAAAATGTATTCCACATCAGGAACACATATTAAGAAACTCTGTATGCAGAATAAGCTGAATCTTTTGGATGCATCTGTTCGTCATCTTGGAACAGATATCAACTATGTTGTTCTTGAGAATCTCTATGCAAAGCTGAAAGATACTGTAGAGTTCCGTTTTAACTGTCATGTAGATGATGTGGAAGCGGTTGACGGCGGATATCGCGTGATTACAAAAGATGGCGTAGATGAATGTAAGAAATGTATCGTTTCTGTAGGAAGAAGCGGAAGTAAATGGATGGAGAAAGTGTGTGAGAATCTTGACATCACAACAAAATCCAACCGTGTAGATATCGGAGTCCGTGTGGAACTTCCGGCAGTTATTTTCTCACATCTTACAGATGAACTGTATGAAAGTAAGATTGTCTACAGAACAGAGAAGTTTGAAGATAAAGTCAGAACATTCTGTATGAATCCGAATGGAATCGTTGTAAATGAGAATACAAACGGAATCGTTACAGTAAACGGACATAGCTATGAAGATCCGGCAAAGCAGACAGAGAATACAAACTTTGCGCTTCTTGTTGAGAAACATTTCTCAGAGCCGTTCAAAGACAGTAACGGATATGGTGAAAGTATTGCGCGCCTGTCTAATATGCTTGGCGGTGGTGTTCTTGTACAGCGTTTTGGTGATCTGATTCGAGGAAGAAGAAGTACACCGGCACGTATTGCAGAGAGTTTTCTGACACCGACACTTTCCGCAGAACCGGGAGACTTAAGTCTTGTATTGCCGAAACGTATTCTTGATGGAATCATTGAGATGATCTACGCTTTGGATAAGATCGCACCTGGAACAGCAAATGATGATACACTGCTCTACGGTGTAGAAGTTAAGTTCTACAATATGGAAGTGAAACTGGATGAACATCTTGAAACAAAACACAAGGGCCTGTATGTGATCGGAGACGGAAGTGGAGTGACACATTCGTTGTCCCACGCATCAGCAAGTGGTGTATTTGTAGCGAGAGAGATTGCGGAAGAAGTATGAATTGCTAGAAGTTAATAGTTAAAATAAAGGGAAGTTTTTCATTTGCAGAAATTACACAAAGTGAGCTGGTGTATTGCAGGTGAAAAACTTTTCTTTTTACTTATGTATGAAAATAAAAAGCTTGCGTTTCTGTTGTTTTCGCAAATGAAACAGTTGGATTTTGTTGATTCTTGATTGAAGTGTGTTGAGATTTATTGGAATCTCCTTGACAGAAAGGCATATAGATAGTATTATTTATAGTAAGAGAGTTTATGGCTGAGACTGGGTTGCTGGTCACATCGTGTGAACAGTAACGAGACTGGCTGTGAACAGAGAATGTTAGTGGATTAACATACAGGATTGTATGAATGAGAATTACAGAATCTATGTGAAAGAGAGGAACTGACAGATGGCGAATGATCACGGAGAACAGATTAGAATTGTACAGGAAACAGTTGCAGGTAAGGAGATTACATTTGCACATGTAATGGGAGGTCCGGCTCCGATTATTTATCAGAAACTTGGATTGAATCCACATCTGGATTATCGTTCTTCTGCAATTGGAATTATGAATATGACTCCACCAGAGTCAGCAGTTATCGCATCTGATATTGCAGTGAAAAGTGGTAATGTTTATCTTGGATTCGCAGACCGCTTTACAGGAACACTGATCATTACAGGAGAGATCTCTGATGTAACTTCTGCACTGACAGAAGTTGTAGATTATTTCAGAGATTCTCTTGGTTATGTAGTCTGTGATATTACAAAACGATAGGAAGTGCATTTATGAAACGGGAACGTATAACGAGAGAAGAGCTTATGGAGCGTCTGTTTCATGATGACTATGAGAATCTGAAAGGAAAGAAGCTTCGTATGACTCGTGTGCGCGTGCCGGGGAAGGAAGTCTGCATGGCGCATATTATTAGCAGATCAGATGAGGTTATTTATCAGAATCTAGGATTACATATCGGAACTCATGAAGGTGAGAATCACACAGGAGAGTCTATTGGACTTCTGCGTTTTACACCGTGGGAAGCAGTTGTAGTTGCTGCAGATGTAGCATTCAAGAGTGCAGATGTCGAGATTGGTTTTATGGATAGATTCTGCGGAACACTGATTCTGACTGGCGGATTGACACAGGTGCAGACAGCTGTGGAGGATGTAGTTCGATTTTTTGATGAAAGACTTGGCTTTGCAGTGTGCGAGGTTCATAGAAGTTAAGAAAACAGAGGCGTAACAGAATGAAAAAGATATTTTTAATGGGGAGAAGTGAAGCGGGGAAGACTTCACTGACGCAGGCTCTTAAGGGAGAAGAACTGCATTATGTGAAGACACAGTATACGAATACAGAAGATGACACGATCGACTCTCCGGGAGAGTATGCAGAGTCTAAGCATTTTAGTGTTGGACTTGCCTGTTTTTCATTTGAAGCAGACGTGATCGCTATGGTGCAGGCTGCGGACGAACCGTTCAATCTGTTCGGACCTGGGAGCAGATGCTTTATTCAACGCCCGTTGATCGGAGTTATTACGAAAGTAGATTCACCTTATGCGAATGTTGATATGGTGAGACTTTGGATGAAGAATGCCGGATGTGAACGCATTTTCGAAGTAAATAATAAGACGCGGGAAGGTATCAAAGAGCTCATGGATTATCTGAATGAGCCTGTGGAAATACTGACATTGGATCGTGCCAGATATAAACAGTCATTGGGATTGAATGACTGGGATCCACTACCGGAAGGAGTAGAGTATCCGGAAGGTATGTAGATATCGAAAGATTAAGAAAAATATCCCTCTTGAGGTATTTCTGGAAGATGGAATATGCTATAATGATTATGTAGCAATTAGTTCAATCAACAGAATGACATCAGGAGGGATTTTTTATGTTGTGGACGAGAAGTGAATTAAAAGGAAGAGCGAAATTCCTGTTGAAACAGAATTATTGGTATTCTGTTCTTGCGGCATTGATTTATACGTTTCTTTTGGGAAATGGATTTACGTATTCTTATAATGCAATAAAGAATAAGAATAGTGAGGTGGAAACTTCGATACAAGGTTTTCATCCGATTCTAATGTTGGGGATTGTAGCAACTGTAGCAGTTGTGGTTGTAATTTCATTTATTGTATATCTGGCTATTGCCTATTTCCTATGGAATCCAATGACTGTCGGCTGTTGTAAATTTTTCAAAAATGGAAGAGACGGAAGACAGGATGTGAAAGATATTTTCCGCATGGTAAGAGATTGCAATAAGACAATTCGTATGACGATGTTTTTGAAAACAATTTATCTTGCATTGTGGTCACTATTATTTATTGTTCCAGGTGTGATCAAAGGATATGAATATGCGATGGTACCGTATCTTCTGCTCGATCATCCAGAGATGAGCAGACAGGAGATTTTTGCGGAGAGCAAACGATTAATGATGGGGAATAAATGGGATGCATTCGTGTTGGATCTTTCCTTTATCGGATGGCATTTGCTGGGAGCATGTACGTTTGGAATCTTAACTTTTCTTTATGTAAATCCTTATCAGTATTATACAGAGGCAGAGTTGTATCATGTGCTGAGAGATAGAATGTGAACATAGATTTATATTATGAAACTTAGAGTAAAAAAGCTCACAGCTGGTTGTAGACGATCAGCTGTGAGCTTTTCTTTTGCAAAATAAAAATAGAAGACAACTCAATATTTTCTATTGACATTAAAAACCAATGTGATAAACTTGTTTACGCAGGAACTGTTCATTGATGAACAGTTCATTAACAAACAGTTCCTGCATGTGAAGATGGAAAGGAGGATTACAATTTTGTGTGAAGAACATTTTCATATCGCTCCACAGGTACATAAAATGGATCGTTCCATTTCAAAATTACTTGAGGCGAGAGTAAAAGCGGAAGGGTTGGATGAAGGAACCCTTATGCATGGATGGATTTTGCGTTATCTCTATGAACATCAGGATGCAGAGATTTATCAGAAAGACATAGAGAAGTATTTCGGAATCTGCCGTTCGGGAGTAACGAATATCATTCAGGCTTTAGAGAAGAAAGGACTTGTCTATCGTGCTTCGGTCGCGAGTGATGCAAGGCTGAAAAAGGTTATGCTGACAGAGGCAGGACGCGAAAGCCACGAAAAGCTTGGAGAGATTTTCAAGCGAATGGACGCAGAACTGGAAGAAGGAATTACCGAAGAAGAATTACAGGCATTTTTGAGAGTGACTCATAAGGTCCATCTCAATCTAAGAAAAATGAGAGGAGAGAATTCATGATTCGTACTTTATTAAAAGAAGTAAAAGAGTATAAGGCAGCATCGATCGCGACACCGATTTTCATGATTCTTGAAGTTCTATTTGAGACATTGATCCCATTTTTAATGGCATCGATTATTGATAAAGGAGTTAATACGGGTGATATCTATCACATTTACAAAGTGGGTGGAATCATGATCGTAGCAGCATTTTTGGGTCTTCTTGCCGGAATGGCAGGAGGACGTTATGGAGCAAAGGCTTCTACAGGCTTCGCAAAGAATTTGAGAAATGCAATGTTTGATCGGATTCAGACATATTCGTTTGCAAATATTGATCATTTCAGTACAGCAGGACTGGTAACGCGTCTGACAACAGATGTAACAAATGTGCAGAATGCGTATCAGATGATGTTACGCATGATGATGAGAGCACCGGCAAGTATGGTCTGTGCGATGGTGATGGCATTTGCGATCAATGCAAGGCTGGCAAGTATTTATCTTGTGGCAGTCTTGATTCTTGGAATTATTTTGTTTTTTATTATCCGCCATGCAACTGCATATTTTCAGCAGGCGTTTCCAAAATATGACGCATTGAATGAGTCTGTTCAGGAAAATGTATCTGCAATCCGTGTTGTCAAAGCGTATGTACGAGAGGACGAGGAGACAAGCAAATTCAAACGTGCAAGTAAGAATATTTATGATATTTTTGTAAAAGCAGAGAAGAATGTTATCTGGAATGCGCCGATCATGATGTTTACAGTTTATACCTGTATCATTTTAATCAGCTGGTTTGGTGCGAAGATGATTGTTGTGGATTCTCTTACAACCGGAGAACTGATGAGTCTTCTTGCCTATTGTATGAATATCCTTATGAGTCTGATGATGCTTTCGATGGTTTTCGTCATGATTTCCATGAGTATGGCAAGTATGCGCCGTATTGCGGAAGTGCTGAATGAAAAAACAGATATTCACAATCCAGAGCATCCGGTATATGAAGTCGCAGACGGAAGCATTACATTTAAAAATGTAGACTTTTCCTATAAGAAAGACAGTGCAGAGAAGGTACTCAAAGACATCAATCTGGAAATCCATTCCGGAGAAACGATTGGAATTATCGGAGGAACCGGAAGTGCGAAGACAAGTCTGGTCAATCTGATCAGCCGTCTGTATGACGTCACGGACGGAGAAATTCTGGTTGGTGGAAAAAATATAAAAGAATATGATCTTGAGGTGCTCCGTAATCAGGTGTCTGTAGTGCTTCAGAAAAATGTCTTATTTACAGGAAGTATTTTAGACAATCTCCGTTGGGGAGACAAAGAAGCGACAGATGAAGAGTGTATCCAGGCATGTAAACTGGCCTGTGCAGATGAATTTATCGAGCGCTTTCCGGATAAATATAATACGCATATTGAACAGGGCGGAAACAATGTGTCCGGAGGTCAGAAACAGAGACTCTGTATTGCAAGAGCATTGTTAAAGAAGCCGAAGATACTGATTCTTGACGACAGTACAAGTGCTGTTGATACTGCAACAGATGCGAAAATCCGCCGTGCATTCCGCGAAGAGATTCCGGATACGACAAAGCTGATCATTGCACAGCGTGTATCCAGTGTTCAGGATGCAGACCGTATTATTGTGATGGATGAAGGAAAGATTCATGGATTTGGAACACATGATGAACTGCTTGTGTCAGATGAGATTTATCGCGAGGTATATGAGTCTCAGACACAGGGAGGCGGAGATTTTGATGAAAATGGAGGTGAAGCATAATGCGCGGACCAATGGGAAAACCAAAGAATAGAGTGGAAAATCCTGGGAAATTACTGAAACGTCTGATGGATTATATTTTCCGGGATTATAAATTTCATTGCATTATAGTATTCATCCTTATTTTTGTAGGAGTTATTGCAAATGTTCAGGGAACAATGTTCACAAGAGATTTGATTGATAAATACATTACACCGTTCTTATTGTCCAGTGATACACCGAACTTTACACCGCTTGCACATGCAATTGGAAAAGTTGCTTGTTTTTATGGAGTCGGAATTGTGGCAACTTATACTTACAACCGAATTATGATCAATGTGACACAGGGAATGATGATGAACATGAGAAATGATCTGTTCAGTCACATGGAGAAACTTCCGATTAAATATTTCGATACACATGCGCATGGCGATATTATGTCAATCTACACGAATGACATTGATACACTCAGACAGATGGTAAGCCAGAGTATTCCGCAGATTATCAACAGTGGATTTACAATTGTCAGTGTATTTATCAGTATGCTGATCTTGAATATTCCACTGACAGCAGTGACGATGGTTATGGTTGCAATCATGATCTGGGGAACAAAGAAAGCTGCCGGACAGAGTGGAAAATATTTCCTTGAGCAGCAGAAGAATCTTGGTAAGGTCAACGGATATATTGAAGAAATGATGAACGGCCAGAAGGTTGTGAAGGTATTCTGTCATGAAGAAGAAAGTAAGACAGAATTCAAAAAGTTGAATGAGGACCTGTTTGTGAGCGCAGACCGTGCAAATACTTATGCGAACTTCCTCGGCCCTATGAATGCGCAGATTGGAAATATCAGTTATGTAATGTGTGCGATCGTTGGAGGTGCACTTGCTCTTAACCATGTCGGTGGATTTACATTGGGCGGTCTGGCAAGTTTCCTTACATTTAATAAAAGCTTCAGTATGCCGATCAACCAGGTGAGCCAGCAGCTGAATGCGATTGTTATGGCACTTGCAGGTGCGGAGCGTATCTTTACACTTCTGGATGAAAAAGTGGAAGTGGATGAAGGTTATGTTACATTAGTTAATGCAAAAGAAGAGAATGGAAAACTGACAGAAAGTGAGAAACGTACTGGCCGCTGGGCATGGAAACATACACATCAGGCAAACGGTTCTGTTGATTATGTTGAGCTAAAAGGAAATGTTGTATTTGACGGAGTAGATTTCGGATACAATGATGACAAAATCGTTCTTCATGATGTGAAACTATATGCAGAACCGGGGCAGAAGATTGCTTTCGTAGGTTCAACAGGAGCCGGTAAGACGACAATTACAAATCTGATCAATCGATTCTACGATATTCAGGATGGTAAGATCCGCTATGACGGAATTAATATTAACAAGATCAAGAAAGCAGACCTTCGACATTCTCTTGGAATCGTATTGCAGGATACACATTTGTTTACTGGTACAGTGAAAGACAATATTCGTTTTGGAAAGCTGGATGCAACAGATGAAGAAATTGTTGCGGCAGCAAAACTGGCGAATGCAGATGGATTTATCCGCAGACTTCCGGAAGGGTATGACACGGTGATCACCGGAGATGGAGCAAACTTAAGTCAGGGACAGCGACAGCTTCTTGCGATTGCCCGTGCGGCAGTAGCAGACCCACCGGTATTGATTCTGGATGAGGCAACGAGTTCAATTGATACTCGCACAGAGCGTATTATCCAGGAAAGTATGGACCGGCTGATGCATGGCCGTACGACATTCGTGATTGCCCACCGATTGTCAACGGTACGTAATTCCGATTGTATCATGGTTTTGGAACAGGGAAGAATCATCGAGAGAGGTACACACGACCAGTTGATTGAAGAGAAAGGTAAGTATTATCAGCTGTATACAGGAAATGCAATATCAGCATAGAAGAAAGTAGAGATAAAAAAGAACTGAACCCAGATGATTAATGTCAATGGGTTCAGTTCTTTTTGAAATAGAAATCAATGTTCAGTAAAATCTAAAGCTTCATGTGCGAGTTTACGGTCAGCTTCACCAGCAGAACGGTATTTCAAAAGAAAATTCACTTCATTTTTTGTAAGAAGAATGTCGTTTTCACTATTTTCAATTTTAATACAGAAATAGTTTTTTACTTCAACTGATGATGGATTCTTTGCATTGCAGTACTGAGTGATAAGCGAGTCGACAGAGGTGTGATAGATCCAGGATAGTTCAGCAAGAAGTTGAAGGTTTGGTTCACGTACGCCGGTTTCATAATTTGAATAAGCCTGATGAGTGATATGCAGCTTTTCGCCGATCTGAGCCTGTGTGTAGTTATATTGCTTTCTCAAACGCCGTAGATTATCCGCAAGTTGAATATTTGCCATAGTTTCACCTCCGTTTCTATCATCCGCTAAGGTTCAAGGATGTCTTTTCCCTCAATGAGATATTCATAAGAAACGTCGAAGATCTCAGTTAGAGCTTTCAATTCTATGTCTGTAACGTAACGTTTGTTTGTTTCTATTCTTGTAATTACATTTTTGTCCATATCATATCCGCGCAATTGGAGTTTGTAAGCTAAAAGTCTCTGTGACATATGGCGTTGCCGACGAAGTTCAATGAGCCTTTTGCTGATCAGATTCTTCTCTCCGGTAATAGGTGTTCGTTTTGGCATAGTTCTAATCCCTCCTGCAAATAGTGTGAACAGGTTTGTCTCGTTTTTTGCACTTTTAATGATTTTACATGGAATTGGGTAACCAGATGGTTGGAATAATGAGACAAACGGAAAATAATTGTATGATTTGTAATGATTGATCTCTGAAGATAGTGTATAATGAATTCCAAATAATATAGAAAATCAATGTAAAATAAGATGAAGATTTGTTAAAAAAGTTCATGGACTTTATCACGTTAAATTGATACAATTTATCCACAGGACAACAGAAAGGACATTATTATTATGGAAAAAGGTACAATTTTTAAATTTCATAATGATCTTGATACAGATCAGATCATCGCATCCCAGTATCTGCTTCTGCCGAACTTAGATGAGATGAAGAGTCATACATTTGAATCATTGGATCCGGATTTCGCAAAGAAAGTAAAACCGGGAGATTTCGTAGTCGGAGGAGAGAACTTTGGGTGTGGTTCTTCCAGAGAGCAGGCACCGGGTGTGCTCAAAGCACTTGGAGTACAGGCTGTCATTGCGAAATCATTTGCAAGAATCTTCTATAGAAATGCGATTAATATCGGACTTCCGGTGATTGTCTGTAAGGAACTTCCGGATGAAGTAAAGACAGGTGATACAATGGAACTTCGCATGTCTGACGGAACAGCTGAGGCGATTGGAAAGATTTATTCTTGTACAAAGCTGCCGGAGTATATGCAGAATATTCTGAATCAGGGTGGACTGATCGCTTCACTGAATAAGGAGGACTAGAACTATGGGAATGACAATCGCAGAGAAGATCATCGCTGCTGCAGCCGGTGTGGACAGCGTAAAACCGGGAGATATCCATACAGTAACATTGGACAGAATGATGAGTAATGATGGAACGACACATCTTACTGTGGATATGTATAATAACAAATTAAAGAATCCTCGTATTGCAGATCCGAAAAAACTGGTATTCATTGTGGATCATAATGTGCCATCAGACAGTCCGAAGACAGCGGCATCTCAGAAGAAGATGAGAGATTTTGCAAAAGAGAACGGGATTGACTTCTGGGAAGGAAAGGGTGTCTGCCATCAGGTTATGATGGAGAACTATGTCCGTCCGGGAGAACTGATCTTCGGAGCTGACAGCCATACTTGTTCCTACGGAGCACTCGGAGCGTTCGGTACAGGTGTCGGATGTACAGACTTCCTTTATGGAATGGTGACAGGACAGTCCTGGGTACTTGTTCCGGAATCAGTGAAATTCAATCTGATCGGAGAACTTCCGGAAGGTGTTTATGCAAGAGACCTGATTCTGACAATTATCGGTCAGGTCGGTGCGAACGGATGTAACTATCAGGTGATGGAGTTCACCGGAGAAGGGGCAAAGACACTGAGCATCAGTGATCGTATCGCACTTTGCAATATGGCAGTAGAAGCCGGAGCCAAGACAGGTATCTTCGAGGCAGATGAAAAAGCAATGGAATACCTGAAAGAGCATGGCCGTGAGCCGAAAGCTGTATTCCACAGTGATCCGGATGCACATTATATCAAAGAGTATACAATCGATCTTTCTAAAGTGGAACCAGTTGTGGCAAAACCTGATTTTGTAGATAATTTGAGTCCGGCAAAGGAAGTGCGTGGAATTAAGATTGATGAAGCATTTTTGGGTTCCTGTAATAATGGACGTATTGAAGATCTTCGTGTCGGAGCAGAAGTTATCAAAGGAAAGAAAGTTGCAGATAAGGTTCGTTTCCTTGTTGTTCCGGCAAGTCAGACAATTTACCGTCAGGCTCTTAAGGAAGGACTTCTTGATATTTTCATGGAGGCAGGTGCAATTGTAATGAATCCGAACTGCAGTGTCTGCTGGGGAAGCTGTCAGGGAGTTATCGGTGAAAATGAAGTTCTAATCAGTACAGGAACACGTAATTTCAAGGGTCGTGCAGGACACCCAAGTTCAAAAGTATATCTTGGATCCGCAGCAACAGTTACTGCATCAGCAATTAAGGGTGAGATCGCACTTGCATCTGATCTGTAAGGTGAAGGGAACAAGAGGTAACTTGTACAGAGAAGAACTTATATATTTTGAGGTGAACTATGGATAAATTTACAGGAAAGGTGTGTGTACTCGGAGATGATATCGATACGGATATCATCATCCCGACAGAGTATCTTGCACTGAAAACAATTGACGATATGAAACAGTATGGATTCAGTCCGCTTCGTCCGGAACTGGCAGGACAGATCCAAAAAGGTGATATCATCGTTGCAGGAAAGAACTTTGGATGTGGATCTTCCAGAGAGCAGGCACCGGAGATCATCAAAGCACTTGGAATCCAGTGTGTGATCGCAAAATCATTTGCAAGAATCTTTTTCCGCAATTCAATCAACAATGGTCTGCTTTTGATTGAGCAGCCGGATCTGTATGATGATATGAAGGAAGGCGACACAATTGATGTAGTGATGAATCAGTATGTAGACTATAATGGCAAAGAATATCCGATCGCTTCTCTGCCGGAGAATCTGATGAGCATCATTCAGGCAGGCGGACTTGTAAAAGCCATGCGTAAGCTGAATGGACTTGAAGATTGAGCAGAAAGGAGAGCGTGATGGGCGAGACGATTATTGAAAAGATTATCAGACATAATACAGGAAAGGCAGTAAAGCCGGGAGATATCGTGACAGTTAATGTTGACAGATGCATGATCCATGATATTTTCATTCCTTTTGTAGCAGATAAATTTGAGGAGATGGGATTTACAAAGCTTCATGATCCGGATAAAGTGGTTCTGATTTATGATCACCTTGTTCCGGCGAGTCAGCAGGATGATACAAGACATTTCCACAAAGGAGATGAATTTGTAGAAAAATACGGACTGACTCACGTACATAGAAGCGACGGAATCTGTCACCAGCTGATGACAGAAGCCGGATATGTGAAACCGGGAGATATCGCATTCGGAACAGACAGCCATACGACAACTTATGGTTGTGTCGGTGCATTTTCATCCGGAATCGGTTATACAGAGATGGCAAGTATTCTTGGAACCGGTACAATCTGGATCAAAGTTCCGGAGACGATCAAAGTTGTGATTGACGGAGAACTTCCGGAAAATGTAATGTCCAAGGATATCATTCTCCGACTGATCGGAGATCTCCGTGCGGACGGAGCAACTTACAGAGCGCTGGAATTCTCAGGAAGCACAATTGAGAAAATGTCAGTTGCAAGCCGTATGACAATGGCGAACATGGCAATCGAGGCAGGAGCAAAATGTGCTCTTTTCACACCGGATGAGAAGACAGCAGAGTATTGTGAGGTTGAACTCAATGATTACCAGAAGAGTCTTGTTGGAGATGAAGATGCTGTCTATATGAAGACAATGACATATAAGGCAGAGGATTTCGTTCCGGTTATGGCATGTCCATCCCAGGTTGATAAGATCAGAGATGTCAGTGAACTGGAAGGAACAGAGATTGACCAGGTATTTATCGGATCCTGTACAAACGGTCGCCTGGAAGACCTTAGAGCTGCGGCAGAAGTACTCAAAGGAAAGAAGGTTGCGGACTTTGTGAAGTTGATCGTTACACCGGCAAGCCGCAAGATCTACAGACAGGCACTGGCAGACGGAACGCTGGATATTCTGGCAGAAGCAGGTGCGATCATTACGCATCCGGGCTGCGGACTGTGCTGCGGAAGAACAGGGGGAATCCTTTCTGACGGAGAACGTGTTGTAGCAACGAATAACAGAAATTTCCTTGGACGTATGGGAACATCTAAGGTAGAGATTTATCTTGCGAGTCCGAGAACTGCAGCGGCATGTGCAGTTGCCGGGAAGATTGTGAATCCAAAATAAGAAGGAAATATAAAAAGCTATTGATTACAACAATTAAGATGAAATGTGTTGTGATTGATAGCTTTTCTGAACATGAAACAAATACCAGGTGAAGCGGAACATAAGAAGGAGATGATTGATATGTGTAAGGCAATACAGGAAATGTATGATGATGGAGTGAAAGATGGAATTCAGCAAGGAAAAATAGAATTGCTTAAAGAACAAATTCAAAGAAAATTAAAGAAAGAAAAAACACCGACTCAGATTGCAGAAGAGCTAGAGGAAAGTGTGGAGGTTATTGAAAAAATCATAAAAGAAATGCAATAGTACATTGTTGAGAAGTGTATAGTGATGACAAATAAATGAGTGGTGACGAGTTAGATAGATGTGAATTATTAAAGTGCTCCGGTTGCAGAAATGTAGCCGGAGATTTTTGTAACCTTTTTAATAAAATTTCCGTCTAATAAATGTAAACATAACAAAGGACGGGTTGACGTGAAATTATATATGTTGTTGTTTACGAAAGGAGGAAGAGGAAGAGTGGACAAAAAAGAGGAAATCCGAATTGTCAAAAAGGCAATTAAGGGAAAACCAGATGCATACGGACAATTGATTTCGGAATATCAGAAATATCTATATAGAGTAGCATTTCTCTATATAAAAAATGAACAGGAAGCGTTAGATATTGTTGGAGATACAATTTTGAAAGGTTTTCAGAATATAAGTACATTAAAAAATCCAGAATGGTTTCGAACATGGATAACACGCGTTTTAATAAATGTTGCAAATGATAAGAAGAAAAAAATTGTGTCCTATGTGGATTTTTCAGAGGAACTTACATCATCCAAAGCAGAAGGAGTTAGTATAGAGGAACGTTGTGATTTAAATTCTGCGATCCAAGAATTGCCGGATAAATATCGAACTGTAATTATTTTAAAATATTTTAGTGAATTTTCTGTTAAGGAGATTGCTTATACAATGAATTCACCCGAAGGAACAATAAAAGCATATTTAAGCCGGGCCAGGGATGAATTGAAAAAAATTTTAAAGGAGGATTACATGCATGCAAGTGAAATTTGATGAAGTACCTATTCCAGAAGAAAAACTGAATCGTGTTGTAGCAGAAAGTATGGATGAAATTTACAAAGGGTGTAAAAAAAAGAAATCATATCAAAGATTCTTGTATCGCATAGCTGCGCTGATAGGAATCATAATTTTAAGTGGCAGTCTGGTAATATCAAATACTTCAGTGCTTCCAGTTTTGGCAGAGAAGAGTAGTTTTTTTAAGAAGATTTTTGAAAAAGTGCAGGGTGAAAGCCAGTATAGTGGTGATTATGATAAAAATGCGGTTCAAACAGACGGTATTACAAGTGAAACTACAGAGGATCTGAGGTTTGAATTTTCAGAAGTTGTATGCACGAGTCAGTCTATGACATATTCAATTCAGATTACATCCCAAAAAGGTTTTCCGGAGGAAGCAATGAAAAAATCGACAAATGAATCAGATTCTGAAGGGAAATGGATGTATCTGGTTGGAACACAGTCTGCTGATTTCCTTAATAATACAATTGAAGAAGAAAATACATATGATATGCCCTTTATTAAAGGTCATTATGAAGATGAGCATACATTTATTGGAACTATGCGCGTTGATTTTAATCATTATCCATTTGATGGAAATGAGATACCAGAACATTTTATATGGAATTTAAATATCAATAGTATTTTATATCCAAATGTTGAAACCGGGGTAATGGAAAAATTGTTGACAGACGGTGGTTTGAAGTTTGAGTTTTATGTTGACAGACAAAATCTTGGGGAGAAAATTGTTAAAGTAAATAAAGTCAGTCCGAGTGGATGGAAAATTACGGATATTACTTTAACACCGTATGAGATGATTGTGAATGAAGAGTATGATGAAGCCAATACACAAAAAGGGTATGAGCAGGCAGACAGCATCCGAGAGATTTGGACAGATGCAGATGGCAGAATTCTTCATAATAAAGTTGGTAGTTTTATGATTGAAGGATATAATATGTCAAACGTTACAGTGTATTATATACCAACACCGGATGAGGATAGTAACACGATAATAATGGAGTATATTTATCAGGAAAATCATACAGATGCAGAAATTCAGGATTACTTAGAAGAGAATTGTGTATCTAAACAAGAAATCTCTTTAGAATAGCATTTAATATTTCTAAAGCAGATGATGATTTTTCGATGTGAAAGGGGAGCAACAGTGAAAAGAATAATAAGTATATTTTTAACAATGATGCTTATGATCAGCACCATTGGCTGTAGGAGTAAGGAAGATGATCCAATAGAGAAAAAAGATACAAAAGTTGCATACCAGGCAGACAAAATAGAAAAGCCGAAAGATATTTCTAAAATACAATTCTTAGTATATCTGGAGGAAGGTACGCTTAGAATTGGAGGTTCTGGACAGAGTGGAGAAGAGCGTACAGTATGGGATAGTAAAAATAATGGGAAAGACTGGATACTGGCAGGAGATTCCGAACAATTACCGGAATTAAAAAATCAGAATGCCTTCTATAAATATTCGTCGGATGGTAAATTCTATGTGGTAGAAGACCAAACTATCCGGCTCTATGAAGATACACAGCCGTCTACGATAAACATAGTCGAAGGAGAAAGTTATCTTGATTCAGCTTTGTGTAGACAGGACTTTTATCTGTTAGTGGAAGATGAAACTGGTACAAAGCAGATTCGGAAATATGACCTTTCAGAGCAAATCTGGGAGAACATGGAGAATGAAGAACTCGTACAAGCTTTGAAAAAAACGACAGGTTATGGATGTCTGGCTGCAGATCCTTTGGCAGAAATGCTATATACAGAAGGCGAAGGAATCGTTAAGTATTGTGTGGAAAAAGATGAAACCACTCATGCTATTAATGGAGAAGTATTGAATAGTTTTATTGACACCATAAATGAACCGATTACGGGTCTGGCTGTACAAGGTGAAAATATAGTTGTCTGCACAGCGGGGAAAAGTGGGAGTGAAAGCAATCTTTACTTTCTGCAGAAAGAACAGACAAAGAAGACTGAAAAGGATAAGACAGGTACCGGAAAGAATACGGTTCTTAAAATATACAGCTTAAAGGAAAATTCTATGATTAGAAGTTCTCTTGCCTTTTTTAGAAGAGAACATACAGATATTTCAATCAACTATACAGTTGGCTATACGGGGGAGGATGGTTTTTCTGTTTCTGATGCAATCCGAAAATTAAACACAGAGATTATGGCGGATGAAGGACCGGATATCATTGTGTTGGATAATCTTCCAGTAGAGGAATATATATCTAAAGGGGTTCTGGAACCGGTCACAGATATTGTAAATGAGAAAAAGGATGAAATCTTTTTCAATATGATTGAAGGATATAATAAGGAGTCAGAAATCTTCTGCGTACCAACGACATTCCGTATTCCAGTGATCATTGGAAATTCAGAAGTGGTTTCCGCCGAATCGTCAAAAGCAGTCATAGATCAGATGGAGCAGCAGGAAAGTCCGGTTTTAACCCGGCAGGATTTCCCATATGCAGCTATGTATATGTTTGTCACATCGGATATGGTGGAAAAAGATGGGATGAATGAAGAGAAACTTACAGCATACTATAATGATCTTCTTCGTTTGAAAGAGATGGGGAATGTAACGGATAAGATTGTGGGCGAATCGGATTATTCTATGAATCAGACAGTTGATATTTTCCCATACGGTGAATCAGACGTTCCAAGTGATATATATTTTGGAGAGGCTAAAGCCGGAGTAGGGCAGATTGCATATGCGGATTCATATATCAAATTAAACAGTGCCAGAAAACAGGCAGATATCCAATTTGATTATTTGAATAAGAGTGGTGGAAATTATTATATACCGACAGAAGTGTTAGGAATTAACAGCAGGAGTTCTTATAAAGATGCAGCAAAGGAATTTCTATCCTTATATCTTACAGAAGAAGTGCAGAATACAAACACCATGGGATTTTCAATCAATAGAAACAGCATGAGAAACAGTGCAGCAGTCACAGATTCTCCGCAATACTATTCGACAATTTATAAAAATCTGGAGGATACAAGTGGACTGGATCTTTATACTTTGTCCACAGATGAATTTAATGAGTTGTTGCAGTTTGTAGAATTAGCAGACACTCCGGTTCGGGTGGATGCAGTTGTTACAGAAACCGTGATGGAGCAAGCAGATAAGATATTGTATGAAGGTCTTGATGTGCAAACCGCTGTAAAAACAGTATGTGATAAGATAAATCTGTATCTGAAGGAGTAAGAAGAGGGAAATGTCAAAGAAAAAAAGAAAAGAAAAACGCATGAAAAAAGCAGGAGCATGGAAAGGATTTTTTTTCATCCTGCCAAGTTTATGTGGCTTAATTCTTTTTTATCTGCTTCCTTATCTTGATGTGATAAAAAGATCTTTTTCAAGTCCGGTAACAGGAGCATTTACCGGGCTTGATAATTACTGGTTAGTTTTTGGGAACAAAGCATTTCAGTTGGCTGTAAAAAATACGGTACGTTTTATTATAACATGTGTCCCGATTCTGGTGATCAGTTCCTTGCTTGTTGCGGTGATACTGCAAAAAATTGTAAAAGGAAACCTTTTAAAAATAGGATTTTTATTTCCCATGGCGATTCCGGTGGCGTCTGTTGTATTGTTATGGAAAGGTGTGTTTGATCCGCAAGGATTTTTAAATTCTTTTTTGAATTTGTTTGGCATATCAGGAAATGACTGGATGAATACCAAAAGTGCTTTCTGGGTACTGGTCTTTAGTTACGTCTGGAAAAACATGGGGTATTGCATGATATTATGGTTAGCGAGTCTGGCAGCTATTCCAAAAGAAATGTACGAAGCTGCAAAAATCGATGGTTCGGGAGAGATGGCGTGTTTTCTATATATTACCCTTCCGAATCTTCTATCGTCTTTTTTTACGATCACGGTAATTTCGCTTATTAATTCTTTTAAGGTATACCGGGAAGCTTATTTGGTTGCAGGGGATTATCCGGATCAAAGTATCTACATGATGCAGCATTTGTTTAATAATTGGTTTCGGGATTTGTCACTGGATAAACTGGCAGTAGGTGCAGTAATAAATACTGCTATTTTTGTCGTATTAATATGGGGATTTTGGAAAGGCTGGGGACAGATGGATGAATAGGAAAAGTAGAATATTAAAGATGCTTACAAAAACCGGACTGGTAGTTCTTGCAATTGTTTTTTGTTATCCGGTTCTCTTTCTTCTGACAGGATCATTTATGGGGCAGAGTGAGCTGTCTGAAAATCTTGGATCTGTTATGGGAGAAGCGACAAGGTATGCCAGATGGAATTTCCTTCCACAAAATCCAACATTAAAGCATTACATAGAAGTACTGTTAGACAGTCCTGAATATTTTGTTATGTTCTGGAACTCAATAAAAGTAGTGATGGGAACACTGGTGGGACAATGTATTATTGCAATTCCGGCAGCATGGGGATTTGCGGTATACAAATTCAAGTTTAAAAAAAGTTTATTTTTTCTCTATATCATAATAATGATGATGCCATTTCAGGTAACAATGCTGTCAAATTATCTGATTCTGAAACAATTAAAGCTTTTGGATACACTGGCTGCCCTGATTTTTCCGGGAATATTTTCAACATTTCCAGTGTTTATTATGTTTAATTTCTTCAGAGGGATACCGCCGGCAGTGATAGAAGCTGCAAGAATAGATGGTGCAAGAGAATGGGATATTTTTCTGAAGATCGGAATACCGCTTGGAAAGGGCGGAATCATCGCCTCTCTTGTTCTGGAGTTCTTAGAATATTGGAATTTGATAGAACAGCCAATGACTTTTTTGAACGACAAGACAAAATGGCCGCTTTCATTATTTCTCCCTGCAATCAGAGGGGAAAATGTAGGTTTTGCATTTGCAGTTTCAGTAATCACTTTGATTCCAGCAGCACTTGTCTTTTTTGCAGGTCATGAGTATCTGGAACAGGGAATCGCATCTTTAGGAATTAAGGAGTAGAGGAATGAAAGGAAAGCTTGTAAAGATAACTGTACTATTTTTTATAGTGATGATATTATTCACGATTCTTTCTCGTGTGACGTACAACATGAGTATGGCTACGGTGGAAACAACGCAGCCTGCAAGGGAAACGATGGGACCTGTGATCGAAACAAAAGCAATTGTTGAGGGAAAAAAGGAAGTGGCTTTGAACACAAAGGAAAACCAGATCATTGAGTCGATACTTGTAACCATCGGACAAGCTGTTGAAAAGGATCAGGTACTGTATACATTAGATTTGAAAGAACTGGACAAACAGATAAAAGAAAAAAGTCAGGAATTGGAATTAAACAAAGTGCAGTTGGAAAACGCACAAAATACCCTACAGTCTGCGATTGACTCACAGCAGCTTCAGATCAGTCAGGCAAAGAGTGATTATGACAGAGCGGTTGCAGAAAGTGATGCAGCAATACAGCGGGCGCAGGAAGAATTAAGTTTGGCGCAGGAAAAATATGACCGGTATATTCAAAATCCAGAACAGTTTCCGGAACTATCTAAAGAACAGCTGGAAAGTGATGTGACAGAAAAGAATTTTGCATACCAGGAAGCCTTAAAAAATAAAGATGACGCAGTCTACGCTGCCCAGAAAACAATTGATTCAGCAGGTCTTTCAGTTCCAAACGATAATTCGGGAATTGTTCAAATGAAAATGGAAAAGGAAAAAATCGAAACACAGCTTCTGGAATTACAAAATATAAAAGATCAGGAAGGAGAAGTTAAAGCACCTGTAGAAGGAGTGGTTACTGCAATTGATGCACAAGTGGGTGCCAGGACAGCAGGAACAGGAGATATTCGGCTTGCAGATGCATCAGCAGGAGCCAGGATTGTGGCAAACTTTCCATCTGAATATGAATCCTATATTCAGAGAGGGCAGCCGGTAGAAGTGACGGATAAAAAAGAAACATTGCCGATAAAGAAGAATACGCAGACAAAACTGATCATTGGGACTGTACAGGCAGGCGAAAATATAATTGCAGACAGTTCAGAAGGTGCAGCAGAAGATATTACAGCCATGATAGATGTTCCAGCCGGAGTTTTGGAAATCGGTTCATTTGTAGGGGTGAAAGTTTCAGCTCCTACGCAGGAGTATGATTCTTGTATTCCAATTTCAGCATTGAATGTTGCGGAAAAAGGAAAATATTATGTGAATATCTTGGAGAAGAAACAGACTGTTCTGGGATCGGAATGGGTTGTTTACAAAAGAGATGTGGAATTATTGTTTAAAAATGAAAAATATGCAGCAATTACAGGAGTGAATCAGGATGAAGAGGTTGTTACCAAAACTTCCCGGATGTTAGAGAATGGTATGCGTGTAAAAAGGAAAGCGTCATGAAAAACAAGTCGGTTGTTAAAAGGAAAATTTTGACAGTAGTAATCGGATTACTTTTATTGATCAGTTATATACTGGGAAATATAGAGATGGGAAAGCTTGGCAGCAAGATGGATTATGTAAATCTGCTTAGTCAGGGTGACGAAAACGGTATGACTTATTCATTGGCAGAAAGCGCGCACCAGAGAAATCAACAGTCAGATGAGCCATTGCAGTTTGTAAATTGGTGTCAGGAAAGTGGAGGCAAGGTTTCTTATAAAGAATTAAATCGAATGGAAACAGCGGAAATCATGGCTGTATATGGAAGAACAGATTTGCTGTTTTCTGACTGTGAAGTTATGGACATTGAGAATAAGACCGGCTGCCTGATCAGTAAGGGACTGGCATTTCGTCTGCTTGGTGGAACAGATGTAGTGGGAAATATTCTGGAATATAATTCCAGAGAATATGAGGTTATAGATGTTGTTGAAAGTGATATTCCATTGTTTGTTTATGAACTCGGGGAAGAGGACAGTTCCATAGTTTTGAACAGGGCGACTATGATTTGCATCCAAAATAGTCCAAAGCAGACAAAGGCTGCGTATGATAAGCTGGCAGGAATGTGCTCACTGGTAGACTATCAGATGATATTTTATGGTATTAAGATAGTATATTTTATCGTACTGTGGATGTTAGGAGCTGGATTATTGCTTTGCATCAGAAGGTATAAGAATTCAGCAAGGAAATCAGTTGTAAATAGTATAAACAGAATCTCAGATGATAGTATAAAGAATTATTTGAAAAAGAACAGGGAATGGATGATCTGGGAAATGATTATGTTTTTGGTTTTATTTTTCATGATTATGTTTACAGTGATTCAGATCAGGGTACCTTTGGATATAATTCCGGACAAGTGGTCGAACTTTGAATTCTGGTCTGAGTTTTATAAGAATAAGCAGGAATCGGTGTTATTAATGCGGAGTATGAAAAGATGTGTAGTTGACTTGGGATATATAACAGGCTTTCAGAGAGCGTCAATCATAGGGGTGATCAGCATAGTGCAAGCATGGACTTTGGCTCGTTTGATCGCGTAAATACAAAAGGGAAAGCGATTCTTTAACCGCTTTCCCTTAATTATAACTGTTTGGAATTAATCTTCCAAAAGAGCCCGTGAAAAATTGTTTTTCTAATTGACACCTTCTAATGATTTTGTTATAGTTAATTCACATCGAAATCTCAGACATATATTTTCTATATTTCATTTGTCTGAATGTGTTATCGAAAGGATAACTTTATCTCATATTCAAGGCTGTATCAGCAGGAGATTCCATTTTGATGAGTTACAAAATAACAAAAGAATAAAAACCAGGAGGAAGAGTCTATGGGAAAAGCAGATGTTAATGTGAATATCTGGTTAAGTGAGAAGAAACGATTTGCAAATTTATTTAATGGTGTGATTTATGGTGGAAGGCAGGTGATATTGCCGGAGGATTTGGAAGAAGTGAATTCCGTTTCATCTGTCAGTGTGAAAAATCGGGCCGGGAAAACAAAGAATATGAAAAGATACCGCGATATTATTATGAAATGGCGGAATCAGGCTACGCTTGTGCTACTTGCAAATGAATCACAGGATAAGGTTCATTATGCGATGCCGCACAAGGTGATGCTTTATGATGGAATGGATTACGAAACACAGATTCGGAATAATTGGAAAAATTTTAATGACCGACGAAAGCAGAACAAAAAAGCAGGACAGCCGTTAGAGCATCTTACCGCAGGAGAATATCTGTCGCGATTTCGAAAAAAGGATCGATTGATACCGATTATTTCATTAGTCTTTTACTATGGTTCAGAGCCGTGGGATGGACCTGTTGACTTATATGATATGTTTCAGTTGGAAGGAACGAAAGAAGAGAAAGAAATTTTGGAGAAATATCTTCCGAATTATAAGATCAATCTTGTAGATGCAGAACGAGTGGAAGATGTTGAAAAATTTTCGGATGATTTACAAGTGATACTAACTATGCTAAGATATAGGGATAGTAAGGAAGAATTAACAGATTACATTAACGAGAATAAAAAGTTCTTTCAGAACGTTGACTATGAAACGAGTCAGGCAATGAAAGCTTTTCTAAACATGAAACAAATACCAGGTGAAGCGGAACATAAGGAGGAGATGGTTGATATGTGTAAGGCAATACAGGAAATGTATGATGATGGAGTGAAAGATGGAATTCGGCAAGGTGTAGAGCGTGGAATAGCAGCAGTTATTAGAACATGTCGGAATTTAAATGTTTCAAAGGAGGATACTCTTAATAATATTCAGAGAGAATATGAGCTTTCAAAGGAAGATGCAGAGAAATATCTGGAAACATATTGGAAATAAAAAGGGAAAGCGATTCTTTAACCGCTTTCCCTTAATTTACGCGAACAACGAGCCAAAGTCCGTGCTTGCACGAGACCTTGGTGACTGTCGCGATAACTTGAGAAACTCACGGAGCGTGTTTCTCATAGTTATAATTGTTTGGAATTAATCTCCCCAAATGCTATACGTATTTCGGATACTTACAGAATATCAATATATTCCCCAGCCAGTGCCTTATTCATGCTTCTTACTGCACAGAATTTTCCACACATACTACAAGTATCGCTGTGGTCATCCTCCGGTTTTCTGCTGTCGCGGATTGCTTTTGCAGTTTCTGGATCCAGAGCACATTCAAACTGTGCATCCCAGTCAAGAACACGGCGGGCATCTGCCATCTTATCATCGATATCTCTTGCACCAGGAATTCCCTTGGCAATATCAGCAGCATGAGCTGCAATTTTAGAAGCAATGATTCCCTGTTTTGTATCTTCAACATTTGGAAGAGCAAGGTGTTCAGCTGGTGTTACATAGCAGAGGAAGGAAGCACCGTTCATTGCTGCAACAGCTCCACCGATCGCGGAAGTAATATGGTCATATCCAGGCGCGATATCTGTAACGATAGGTCCAAGTACATAGAAAGGAGCTCCCATACAGATGGTCTGCTGTACTTTCATGTTAGCTGCAACCTGATCAAGCGGTACATGTCCAGGTCCTTCAACCATAACCTGAACATTATGATCCCAGGCACGTTTTGTCAGTTCACCGAGACGCACAAGCTCTTCAATCTGGCATACGTCTGTAGCGTCAGCCAGACATCCAGGACGGCACGCATCACCAAGTGAGATTGTCACGTCATATTCTTCGCAGATATCAAGAATCTCATCATAGTACTCGTAGAATGGATTCTCTTCTCCTGTCATGCTCATCCATGCGAATACAAGGCTTCCACCACGGCTTACAATGTTCATTTTACGTTTATGCTTTTTGATCTGCTCAATTGTTTTTCTTGTGATTCCGCAGTGAAGTGTAACGAAGTCAACACCGTCTTCTGCATGCATACGGATTACATTAAGGAAATCCTGTGCAGTCAGAGTAGCAAGGTCTCTCTGATAATGAATGACACTGTCGTATACAGGAACTGTACCGATCATAGCAGGACATTCAGAAGTCAGTTTGCGACGGAACGGCTGTGTATCTCCATGGCTGGAAAGATCCATGATAGATTCGGCTCCAAGTTCTACTGCGCTCATTACCTTCTGCATTTCAATATCATAATCCTTGCAGTCACGGGAAACTCCGAGATTGACATTGATCTTTGTGCGGAGCATGCTTCCGACACCTTCCGGGTTCAGGGACTTGTGATTTTTATTGGCACAGATTGCGACCTTTCCTTCAGCGACAAGCTTCATCAGTTTGTCAGTGTCCATATGCTCTTTTTCAGCAACTGTTTTGATTTCCGGGGTGAGAATCCCCTTACGAGCTGCATCCATCTGGGTTGTGTAGTTTCTCATGTTGTTTTGCCTCCATTCGTATATGTGAATTATATAATTTTGACGTCAGCAAAACACGGACAGCGTACACGAGAAAAGCTACGGTTCCATGCATATGAATAGATGCAGAAAGGAATGGTAACTGTTTAGCTACACTACCAGCGAATATAAGATTATGCTGACGCCTTCACGGAGAAATGTTAATAACTACAAGATAAAGGAGTTGTTAACATAATACTCCGGTGATTACAGATTGATTCTGCATTTTCTTGTGCGGTACAAGGTGGTGTC
>OGZZ01000804.1_pt1 | contig 24379 bp, 18 predicted proteins | sample 1577021 | NCBI WGS metagenome assembly OGZZ01 (sample SAMEA3541526, study PRJEB24748) | human gut metagenome | biome: human gut; feature: human-associated habitat; material: faeces | place: China | collected 2012
CTGCATCAGCAACAGGTTCTCCTGTTCTTGAATCCTGCTTTTCAAGGGTGATGTCAGTCTTTACAAGTTCATTGTAAACATCAAGTTTTCCTTCCTTGGAATTTTCAGAAACATCAAGAACATATTCATCATCCTTGTTATTCCACTTAAAGCTTAAGTTCCATGATGCCTGTTTCGGAAGAACGTAACCATACTTTGTCTTTACTTCCTTTAATGTGTATTCACCAAGCGGTACGTTTAATGTCATTGTGCCATCATCATTTACTGTGTAGTTACAAATACCGTTACAGTCATTTGTAAACTCAGCCTTTTCACCTGTTGTAATTGTTGCCACAACCGAATCCTTATTAAACAGCACAGTTCCCTGATTGTCCTGTGACATGATGTCTTTTTTTGCAGTAAGCTCAAATACAACACCGTTAAGCTTTACATCCTCATAATCAAAAGGACGAATCTTAACCTCTGTTGTTTTATCATCGTTGCTTTCATCATTTCTGCCACATAACTCCGGTCCCATCTTGTCTAATGTAAACTTTCCATATGTCACGTCATTGTAATACTCGCACTCTGCATAAAGGTATTCATTTCCAAGCTCATCCTTCATTGTCTTGTATGAATTGCTGTTTATTACAACTGTTACAGGACTCTTGTTTACCTTGTATCCTTCCGGTCCCTCGATTTCGTATACCTTGTATGTTCCTGCCTTAAGTTTCTCATAAGTAATGATTTCTCCTGTTTCATCTGTTACAAATCTGTCAACGACCACCATTTTGTTTCCATTGCTGTACTTCTGTGTCACAAGTGTCTCATTGCCATCTTCCTCCACCTTGTAAATCTGATATGTTGTGCCTTTCTTTAATACTGTCTGATGTGTTTTTGAATCCTTCTTCACGATTTTTAAGTATGCCGTAAATTCAGGATTGTTTAATAAGTACTGATAAGTCTTACCGTTTTCAGTTACATTCACATAAAAGTCAGGACATTTTTCAGTATTGTCTGCTCCAATGGTCTGATGTACAACATATGTACCATATGGTAACTGCTTTGACTTGGCATAACCGTTTAAGTCTGTTGTTAAGATGTCTCTTTCAGTTGCCTTTGCCTTGTCATAAGAGCCTGCACTTGCAAGATAAATCTGAAACTGTGCACTTTTTTCAAATGGTACAATGCCTGCAGTTCCGTTACCCATGCCCTTGATGATTGCCACATCACCCTTGATTGGCTTTTCTGAAACCTGCTTTTCAACTGAATTGTATTCTGCAGTGAACTTGGCACCGTCAGCTACAATGTCATACACCTTGTCATTCTTAAGATATCCCCTTGGTGGTGTGATTTCCTTTAGATAATAAGTCTTTCCACATCTCATGTAGTCTGTTTCAAACTGGTAATTCTTGTCTGTTGTATATGACTTAATTAACTTTGTGCAGGCTGCATCTGAATATACACCATACACTGCACCTTCAAGTGTTGCATCACCCTGAGCAGTCTTGCCTGTTTCTTCATCAATCTTTACGGCTGTTAATTTTACCTTCTTGTACTTGTCCTTAAGAACAGGCTTGTATGCAAGCTTATAGTTGCTATAAGTTCCTTCTGCTGTTTCAGGCCACTTGCCATCACTGTTTCTTGTCCAGGAATCAGCCTTCTTAAGTGTAACAGTTACCTTGCCATCAGACTGACTTGTCATCTTGTTTGAACCTGAATCAACTACAAAGGAATTTAAGATGTTGTCATTACCTGATGAAATTTCCTCAATTATGTAATTGTTTGAAATGTCATCCATCTGGTCCTCAATATCTTTCTTAATTAACTTTTCGGCTCCTGATTTAGATAAGTCTGATGCATAATCATATCCTTGATCATCCATCTCATCTTTTATTTTCTTTTTATTATCCGATGTCATTTCATCTAATAACTTCTTTTCAACATAAGCATAAGATTTCGCATAAATTTTGTAAGTAAATCTAAAAGTAATCTTTCCATTTTCATCTGTTTTTACTTCCTGACTAAACTTGGAAGCACCATCTTCAACATCGCCTGTCACTGTGTCTCCTTCACCGTTATAGTTATAAGAATACAGTTCTTTTACATTCTTGGCCGTAAATTTAAAAGTTACTCCCGAAAGCCCCTTGCCATCTTCATCATTCTTCTGTAATGTAATTCTTTGTCTATAGTAATCACTATCAGATGTAGTTTTAAATGGAATGTCTTTCTTGTCAGATACAATTTCCAATAATTCCTGAACTTCATCTTCATCTGTCTTATTACTATATTTCCATTTGATAATGTTGCATGTTACTATCGCTGAAATGTCAAAAATATCTGAATAAATATTGTCATTTGCATAATATCCTGTATTATTTTTAACCTGCTTTATGACATTCTTTAAATCTGATTCGTCTGATTTTCCTTCTTCAACGCTCCATATGAGACACTGTGCATAAACCCATGCTTTATTGCTTGATTTCTTTTTTGAGTGATACCAGTACCCAATCTTTGCTTTTAAAGCATCAGACTTATTTTTGCTATCACTTGAAATAGTAGCGTTAGATGCAACATAAATGTAACCGGTATGACATGCTTTACCAAGGTCTAAGCAGAAAACGTCATTATCTCCTACTTTTGTTTTTACCCACGTTCCACCTTCACTTTTATTTCCAATGTTTACAGTTCCAAGTTTTCCTAAGCTTTCAATACTTGCTGTTCTTTTTTCTCCATCACTTGCAGCATTTACATATGTGATTGGTATTGCAGTCATTAACGTAATCATTGCTAATGCTCCTGCAATAATTCTTTTTACTCTCTTTATCATTTTCCTAACCTCCAAAAAAATAACGCCAAGAATGAAATCTACATTTTGCCTTGTAGATTTTTCTTGGCGTTTGTTTATTTTTATTAAATTGTCTTTCCTAGGTCTGACACGTTTAGTTTAACATAAAGGTTGATTAACTCCTAAAACCATAAGTGTTAAAGTAACATATTTTTTACACTGTGACTGCGAAAATAATGTTTGAACATAAAAACACTTCCTGACATAATGTCGGGAAGTGTTTAATATAATCTTTGCTAATCAATTAAATAAATATCAATATATTCATTATTTTTTATATACATTGTAATTTATACAAACATTAACTATCAAACAAGTTAAATTCACGCTGTAAAAAAGATTCTAAAAATAATGCTTGTCTCTCATCTTTTTTTCTTTCAAGAAAAGGAGCATGATTAACAATAATTACTTTCCTACTCCATTTTAATTTATTATCTTTCAAAAATTTTCTTGCTATTCTGTTATCTCTTTTTTTCAAATAATCAAAAGCTATATCTGGACTTGGATAATTTGTCTTTCCTCCAACAAGTCCATATTCTTTTTCGTCATACTCAAAAAATTTAATATAAGAAAAAAAATGATATTTTTCATTACCTTGTTCATCTGTATATTCTTTCTTAATTTCAGAAAAACGAGTTCTTTTATCAGGAATGTTAACACATCTAAATGAAGAAATTTTTTTATCCTCTTTTAACTCTTCTAATTTCTTTTGTATAAATTCTTTAGTATAGAATTCAAATTCTAAAGTCATGCTATTATATGTAATGTCAAACTTTTTACTTTTTTCTGAGAATACCAATCTATATATACCTCCTAATATTTAAATTTACCTCTATTTATTTTGTCTTCATCTCTTGCACCAGCTGGTCCAAATCCTCAACTTCCCCAAACAATGATACCCAGTTTAGCATCTTTCCATCATAATAACAGGCTATTGCTCCACTTTTATAATTGTCCCCAAGAAGATTTAAGTAATGACCTTTGCTTCCTTTCCAGCCTTCACATGCACCTTTTGCGGTTCTATATCCATCTGCAATATTTTCTCCATTTATGAATAGATATGTTTCTACACCTAGATTATTATATTCTGTAGAATTATCAACTCGAAGTTCTGTTTTCAATATTCCGTATTTGTCTTTAAAATAATTATTTGTTGTAGACATAAACCCATCATGGCTGAAATTCTTCGCTATTGCTTTTGCTCTTATCATTGCCACCTGATAGATTTCTTCTGACCATTTGAGTTCAGGAATACCTCTTGTCTTTCGATACTGATTCTGAATTACAAATGCCTGCTCTGCAGCATATCTTTCGTAGAATTTTGCATCATGCTGTGCATTCTTTTTTATCTTTATCAGTAATTTGGGACTCTTTATTGTCTTTGCCTTTGACCAGACTCCATAAACTTTCTTACCATTAACCTTTTTATATGCTCTAATCTTAAACTTAACCTTTGTTTTCTCTGCTAAATGAGTAAATGTGTACTTATTCTTTTTAGTGTCTTTTTTCTTATTCCACTTTTTAGTTGCAACACCGTATGTATATATCTCATAGCCACTTGCCCCTTTTACCTTTTCCCAAGTTACTTTAATTCCGTATTTATACTTTATGTTTTTAAAGCGCATATTCTTTGCACTTACCAGGCCTTTATAATATCTATAGTCGGTTTTCGACTTGACTGATTTAACTTTTCCAACACTGACTTCTTTGGCGTTTATTGTTGTTGGAATCGAAAAAACTAATGCTACAAACAGTAACATTATAATGGCTTTCTTAAAATGCTTAATCATAGGGCATTCCTCCTTGATGTCTTTAGTTGTATTCTGCTACTCTTATTAAACCTAATGTTATTTTGAACATTGTAAAAGTTAACATTAATATTAGTTTTGCCACTAACAACATAATCGCAACTAATATTTTCACTACTATCATTAACAATTTTACCATAAAACCAAATACATTTTTAATCATTTCCATAATTTTGTTTCTCCTTTACGAATACATATCATGATTTACTCTTGACGCATAATAACCTTGAATTGTTGATGGTGCATTGAATAATGATGCCAGCAAATATTTTTTATAATTTTTAACATTCGTTGTATTCTTGCTTAGACATTCTAAAACATACTCAATGTGAGTAAACGTTAACTTTAATAACTTCGATTTTACAACCTCCTTTGGGAACTTATTGCTGGCAACAACAATGTAATCATTGTTGCTTACTGCAGTTTCTGCTATAAGTTCTACTATTCCGTCAATTTGCTCTTTGTGGTAAGGATGTCTTTCTATTAGACAATCATACTCAATTTGTTTTTTGACAAAATCCATATATAGCTCATACACTGATTTTTCTTTTCCAATCCCATCATTAATTCTCTCAATAAACTTTGAGTATTGTTCCTCATCCGCATAGTCATTCCAATCTGAATTTTTTTCGTCTGTGATATGATTAGATAAGATTTTATTATTACTTAATTTAGTATTATTAATATTAGTATTACTAGGGTTCAATTCCTGAACCTCTTGAAGTTCAACTTTTGAACTCCCAGAAGTATAATTATTGAACTCCTTGAAGTTCAATTTCTGAACTTCTTGAATTTCATTTTTTGAACTTCTTGAAGTATAATTTTTGAACTTCTGTGTATTTATCGGTGTTTCAGGCATATTTTCGCCTGTTTCTTCCAAAGCTTTTTCCTGTTCCAAATTATTTTTTTCCACAAGAAAACTCTTAACATACAATATATTCGGAAGTCCTAATCCTCTTTTTTTCTTTTCCACCAAGCCAAAATTAACCAGCTCCTGCAAATATTTTACTGCCGTTGCCCTTGCCATGCTCATGTCACTCATTATGTCCTTTATCTGATAAATGATGTAAACTCTGTTTTGTTCATCCAACCATCCATTCTTCATAGATAGGTTCATTCTATCAAGTAAAAGTCCGTATAGCATCTTAGCGTCCACAGATAATTCCGTGAACGCACCATCATGCACTAATAACTTTGGCACCTTTATGAAATTGTATTGGTCGGCCTGTTTGCCGTAGTAATATTCAAATGCCATATTAATCCTTTCCTTTCTTCCATTCCTTTAGTAACGAATAAATTACTTTTTCCATTTCTTTTTTTGTATAAGTAGAGTCGAAAAATTCCGATAGTTTATTTTCCTTAAGTGTTAGGGTACATATCTTTTTCTTCGTATTTTCTTTTTCCTCAAACAGCAATTGCTCAGCCTCTTCAACTGACAGGTTGTCCTGATTTTCCTTAACCATCTTAATTTTATCTTTGCTTACTTTTTTACCCTTACTGATATTTTTATAAACTAATTGCTGGTATTCTTCTTTCAAAAAAGAAATTTCTACACCAAACATAAATGTAATTTTTTTGTCATCCACCATTTTGCTTAATTCCGGTATTAATTCCGTAAGCCTTATGTATCTTTGTCCCTGCCTATCCGAAATTCCTGCCATTTGTCCTATTTGTTTTGCAGATGTAACTTTGGAATCTGCGCATTTTCCCTGATGTGTTAAAGCATCCATTTTCATTTTATAAGCTCTTGCTTTTTCACTTGGTAACGTATCTTCTCTTTGAAAGTTTGCGTCAACCATAAGTGGTATTGCCTCTTCATGACTTATGTCTTTTATAATTGCCGGAATCTTTGCTATTCCTACTATTTCACTTGCCCGTCTTCTTCTGTGACCTGAAATAATTTCATATTCTCCATCCTCCAACGGTCTAACCAATATTGGAGATAGAATTCCATTTTTTTCTATTGATTTAGCCAGTTCAAGCATTTTTTCATTATCCACCACACTAAATGGATGATTCTTAAACTGATGCAATTTGTTTATGTCTATTTCACTTATCATTTCATTGTTTATGCCAAGTAATTCGTTGTAACTTGTTAACTTAATCTTCTCTCTTGTTGCCATTCTCTAATACCTCCCTTGTAACTTTCATGTAACTTTGTGCTACTTTTCCTTTTGGGTCATGTCTAAATATGCTTGTACCTTTAATTGATGTTTCTGCAGCTCTTACTGACATTGGAACTTTGCTATCAAATATTGGAATGTCCAAAGCATAGGTTTCATATATGGCAGATGAAATGTCCTTTGCGTAATTTGTTCTGTAATCCACCATTGTAAGTAAAATCCCCTCAATCTCTAACTTGGGATTAATCTGCCTTTTTACTCTTGCTATTGTTTTCATCAATTGTTGTAACCCTTTTACCGGCAAATATGAAACCTGCACCGGTATCAACACTGTGTCTGCACATGCAAGTGCGTTTATTGTAATAATTCCAAGACTTGGCATACAGTCTATTAAAATATAATCGTAATCATTTTCCAATTTCTCAATAAATTCCTTCATTATGAGTTCCCTGCTCATCACGTTTATTAAAGAAACTTCTATTCCTGATAATTCAATGTTAGCTGGGAGTATGTCTATTCCCTCATCATGTTCGATTATTTCTTTGCTTTCAGGAATTTTTTCTTCATTTACTATGTCCATCAACACATTTGCAAGCGTATAGTTTAATCTGTCAGGTTCATTTATCCCTGCACATATTGTTAAGCTTCCCTGCGGATCTGCATCTATTAAAAGAACTTTTTTACCTTCTCTTGCCAATCCAACTCCCAAATTAAATGTTGTAGTTGTTTTTCCTACTCCACCTTTTTGATTGGCTATCGCAATTATTTTACACATCTTTCTTTTCTCCTTCATTTCTAAAACTTTTTAATTTTCTATTTCCCATACTACTGTTTTTATATTTCTTTTTTTCAGCCATTTTTCTTTCAAAGCTTTCCAAACTTTGCTGTTCTTTTAAATTTTGATTTTCTTCAATTTTTAAAAGTATTAATGTTATAACTTTCAGCAACTCTATTAAATCATCATTGTCTGGTGTAACTTCTGTTAATCTTTTTAACTCTTCATATACAAATGTGAGTTGCACTTTCAGGGCTCCAAATACTCTTATGGAACCCTTTACAACAACTCTTCTGTCTGTTGTCTTCTTTATTAAATATTCCTGCTTTGTAAGACCTGATATGTCGACCAATCTGTTCAAAAGTTCCGCCTCTTCATCTGAAACCCTAAACGCAACCACCCTATTGCGCCATCTTCCTTTTCTGTCTAAATTTTTATCTGACATCATCCAATTCTCCCTTAATCTGATTTAATTTTTTTACCATATCTACCTGCTTTGACGGGAACAAATGTGCATAATGATATGTAATTCTTTCACTTTCGTGCCCCATTCTTTCGGCAATTTCCAATGCTGAAAATCCCGTATTTATTAATAGTGAAACATGACTGTGTCTTAAGTCATGTATTCTTATTCTTTTTACTCCCGACAATTCGCACCCTCTGTCCATTTCGTGTTGAAAATATCTCTTTGATAATGGAAATAACCTATCGTCTCTATCTATTTCATACATGCTTTCAATCATTTCTTCTATTTCCTCACTAAGAAAATCCGGCATATATATTGTTCTTACACTTTTAGAAGTTTTTGGTGTTAATATCATTTTCTCGCCCTTTACTACCTGATAGTTTTTTGTAATTGACAATGTCTTCTTTTCAAAATTAAAATCCTTTGGTGTTAATGCCAATAATTCACCTATTCTAAGACCACACCAGTAAAGAATTTCAAATCCATAAAATGATAACGGTTTATCCATTACACAATTTATAAACTTCTTATATTCATCTTGCGTCCAAAACATCATGTTTCCACCTTTCTTACTTCCCATGCCCCCAGCAACCTTTGCAGGATTATTTTTTAAATCATAAAATTTTACTGCATGATTGAATATAGCACTTAACTGTACATGTAATGTTGCGAGATATGCCTGAGAATATGACTTACCATCTTCGTCTGTATACTCAATCATTTTCTTTTGCCAATGTCTTACATCCTTCGGAGTTATTTCTGTCATTTTTCTTTCTCCAAAATAAGGAAGAATTTTAGTTGTTATGATTATGTTTTTATTCTCCCATGTTGTTTGTTTAATTCTGTGTCTTAAATCAGCCTCGTATATTTCATAAAATTTTGAAAATGGCATATCCAGGCTGAAGTTTTTCTTAAGCTTTTCTGCCGCTTCCCATTCACTTGCTTCTCTTTTGGTTTTAAAACCACGCTTTGTTGTCTGCTTCTTTTTTCCATAATAATCTGTGTATCTAATTTTTACATACCAGCTGTTTCTTGTTGCATCTTTGTAAACTGACATATTTCCACCTCCTATTCCTCGTTGTATATAAGTTTTTTGAAAAAGTATTTTGTATTTACCTTTCCGCGAACCACGATATATCCTTTTTCTTTTAGTTCAGCATTGAGCATTCGTATAATTTCGTATGCCTTTCCTTCTGAAATATTTAATATCTCTATTACATCCTGAACTTCCATAAACATCTTATCTGTCATGTTGGTAATCTCCTTTCTCTCTTTTGCTCAGTTTGTTTTTGTTTGACCGTAGTTCTACTTTAACCCTTTTACTTTTCCCATAGGAGTTAGTGACACTATACCTTTTATACGCTCCATATAATTTGACCTAATTATGCAACAAAAAAAGAGCTATTCTAACTTATTAGTCAAAATAACTCTTCTTATTCCAAATTTTGTTCTCAAAATGTTCTCATAGGCACTTTTTATTCCACGGACTCCCTTTATTTATAGGGTGTTCGAACATTTGTTCGCCTATTCAAACTCTATAGTTCCAGGTGGCTTACTTGTCAAATCGTACATTACTCGATTGACTCCTTTCACCTCGTTTATTATTCTGTTCATTACCTTGTTCAATACTTCGTATGGTATTTCAGCAGATTCGGCTGTCATAAAGTCGATTGTCTTTACGGCTCTGAGGGCTACTGCGTAGTCGTATGTTCTCTCGTCTCCCATTACACCTACTGAACGCATATTTGTTAATGCTGCGAAATACTGGTTTATTTCTTTATCAAGACCTGCGTTTGCAATTTCTTCACGATAGATTGCATCTGCATCCTGAACAATTTTCACTTTTTCGGCTGTTACTTCACCGATGATTCTGATTCCAAGTCCCGGACCTGGGAATGGCTGCCGGAATACTAAATATTCCGGTATTCCAAGTTCAAGTCCTGCCTTACGAACTTCATCTTTGAAAAGGTCGCGAAGTGGTTCGATGATTTCCTTGAAATCAACATAGTCAGGCAATCCACCTACATTGTGGTGAGATTTGATTACTGCTGATTCTCCGCCCAGACCGCTTTCTACAACGTCAGGGTAAATCGTTCCCTGAACCAAATAGTCAACTGCTCCGATTTTCTTTGCCTCTTCCTCAAATACGCGAATGAATTCTTCTCCGATTATTTTACGTTTTGCTTCAGGTTCTTCAACTCCTGCAAGTTTTTCGTAAAATCTATCCTGTGCATTTACACGAATAAAGTTTAAGTCATAATCACCATTAGGGCCAAATACAGCTTCAACTTCGTCACCTTCATTTTTTCTTAAAAGTCCATGATCTACAAATACGCATGTAAGCTGGTTTCCAATTGCCTTTGCCAAAAGTACAGCTGCCACTGATGAATCAACACCACCTGACAAAGCACAAAGCACCTTTCCATCGCCTACTTTTTCACGAATTGCTTTTATTGAATTTTCAACGAATGAGTCCATCTTCCAGTCACCGGCACAACCACATACGTTATATACATAGTTGCTTAAAATTTCTTTTCCGCGAACTGTGTGTAACACTTCCGGATGGAACTGAATTGCATAAAGCTTCTTTTCTTCACATTCTGCAACGGCTACAGGGCAATCGCTTGTGTGACCTGTAATTTTGAATCCTGGTGCAGCCTGTGAAATGTAGTCAAAATGGCTCATCCAACAAACTGTATCTTCTTCAATACCTGTAAATAATTTTGAAGTTGTATCTACATGTACTTCTGTCTTTCCATATTCTCTTACAGGAGCTTTTTCAACTTTACCACCAAGAATGTGCTGCATTAATTGAGCTCCATAACATAATCCAAGTACAGGAATTCCAAGTTCAAATAACTCTTTAGTATAAGTTGGTGCGCCTTCTTCGTAACAACTGTTTGGTCCACCTGTTAAAATAATTCCTTTTGGATTCATTTCTTTTATCTTTTCGATATCTGTTTTATATGAATAAATTTCACAGTAAACATTACATTCACGAACTCGTCTGGCAACAAGCTGGTTGTACTGTCCGCCGAAATCTATTACGATAACTAACTCTCTATCCATGTTTCCTCCTGTATATCCGTATTGCAGGGACAATAAAAAACCTGCACTTCTGTTATTTTACTCTATTTTGCTTAAATGTACAAGGAAGTTATATGTAATCCTTCAACAAAGATTTCCACATAATTCTCTCTTCCAGAGCAAAGAACGGCTTACCACATTTTTTACTTCAAGTGCATGCCTATTCGCAACTGATTTTTTGCGCGAGTTTTCATTCATAGTAAACTATTTAAAACTAAATTAAAATTCTGGAAGATTTTTTTATTACATATTAAAAGAAGCACCTGCTACATTTCATATAACAGATGCTTCACTATCTCAACACCTTAACTTTACAACTACATTCTCAACCGCAGGTACTTTTCTCCTTCATAAATCTTCTCTGAATCTACTACTATACTTATTGTAATCATTTACAATATTATGTGTATCATTCCTCTCATTTGTCCTGCTTTAACTTCCTTATCTACTCTAACCATAAGATGTTATTGCCCATTGATTCTTCGTTTTGAATACTTCCTATCCTTTCCGTTTCAATGTAACATCTTATCCAATAATTACTACTAAAACAATCTCCCGTTGATTGCCATGTCAGCAGATATCATTGGGTAAAATTTCTTTCACCTCTTATCTTAGATACTGTTGCTATTAGGTCGACATCTAATAACAAGGTGGTTGTTAAATGCACTGTATAAGTCGTTCCAGGTGCTTAATGCTTATTTATTTTGTAACTCTAATGTAGCATGTTTTTACACAAATTAAAAGCATTTTTCTTATACTTTTTTAAGTTTATAAGTATTGCATAAAAGTGTTTTTATTTAAACATTTTTATGAATCGTTTTCTTATTAAAAATGACCATTTTTCTTCTATTTTGCCTCTTCCAACTTCTGTTTTACAAACTTGGCTGTGTAACTTGTAGGATGTTCTGCCACCTGTTCCGGTGTTCCTGCAACTACTACCGTACCACCTCGGTCTCCGCCGTCAGGTCCCATATCAATAATATAATCTGCAGCCTTTATTACATCCAAATTGTGTTCAATAACTAAAACTGTATTTCCCTCATCAGTTAATCTCTGAAGAATTTCCACAAGTTTGTGAACATCGGCAAAATGAAGCCCTGTTGTAGGTTCGTCTAAAACATAGATTGTCTTACCTGTACTTCTTTTACTTAGCTCGGTTGCCAGTTTAATTCGTTGAGCTTCACCACCTGACAACTGTGTACTTGGCTGACCTAATCTGATGTATCCTAAGCCCACATCATAAAGCGTCTTAACCTTATTATATATTCTTGGAACATTCTTAAAGAATTCCATAGCTTCTTCCACCGTCATCTCAAGAACGTCATAAATATTTTTGCCCTTATATTTAACTTCTAAAGTCTCTCTGTTATATCGCTTTCCTCCACATACTTCGCAAGGCACATACACATCCGGCAGGAAATGCATTTCAACCTTAAGTATTCCATCACCTGAACATGCTTCGCAACGTCCACCTTTTACATTAAAGCTGAATCTTCCTTTCTTGTATCCACGCTCCTTTGCATCCATTGTGGCTGCAAATAAATCTCTAATAATATCAAACATACCTGTGTAGGTTGCAGGATTACTTCTAGGAGTTCTTCCTATTGGTGACTGATCAATGTTTATAACTTTATCTAACTGTTCAATTCCTTCGATTTCTTTAAATTTTCCGGGAATTGTTCTAGCTCTATTCAACTCTCTTGCTAGGCTTTTATAAATTATTTCATTAACTAAAGAACTCTTTCCTGAGCCTGAAACACCTGTTACACATGTAAATACACCAAGTGGAATTTTTACATTAATATTCTTTAAATTGTTTTCCTTTGCTCCTTTTACCTTAAGATAACCTGTTGGCTTTCTTCTTTTATCAGGAACAGGGACTCTCAATTTGCCACTTAGATATTTTCCTGTAATAGAGTTTTTGTTCTTCATTATTTCCTTAGCAGTACCCTTTGCCACTACTTCTCCACCATGTTCACCTGCACCGGGGCCAATGTCTACCACGTAATCTGCTGCAAGCATAGTGTCTTCGTCATGTTCAACAACTACTAAAGTATTACCTAAATCTCTAAGATGCTTCAATGTCTTTAATAACTTTTCATTATCATTCTGATGTAAACCGATACTAGGTTCATCCATTATATAGGCAACCCCAACAAGACCTGAACCTATTTGGGTAGCAAGCCTAATACGCTGAGCTTCACCACCTGACAAGGTACCTGTTGCTCGTGATAAGCTTAAATAATCCAAACCTACATCAATTAAAAACTGAAGACGACCTTTTATTTCTTTCAGAATTTCTTTACCTATAGCCATCTGTGTAGTTGTTAATTGAACTTCATCTAAAAACTTTCTCAAGTCTCTAACTGACATTTCTGTCATATCAATAATATTTTTATCGCCAATTGTTACAGCTAAAGATTCTTTCTTAAGTCTCTGACCATGACATGTGCTACAAGGTGTTATTCTCATATATGACTCATACTCTGCCTTGGTAGATTCGGCACTTGTTTCTCTGTAACGTCTTTCTACGTTACGAATCAAACCTTCAAAGGCAATATCATATATCCCTTGTCCACGCTGGCCTGTATAATGTACCGGCACACTTTCACCATTAGTTCCATAAATCAGAATATCTTTAATTTTCTTAGGATATTTTTCAAACGGAGTATCTAAATCAAACTTATATTTCTTACATAGTGCCTGTAAAATAGCATTGGTAAAGCTCTTTTTATCGTTAGCACTTTGCCAGCCTAAAACTACAATTGCCCCCTGATTTATGCTAAGACTTTGATTAGGAATCATTAAGTCAACGTCAAATTCCATCTTATATCCTAAACCGTAACAATCTGGACATGCACCAAAAGGATTATTAAACGAGAAGCTTCGTGGCTGAATTTCGTCTATACTAATTCCACAATCAGTACATGCAAAGTTCTGACTAAATGTTATTGTCTCTCCACCAATTACATCCAGATTCATCAAACCGTTACCTAACTTCAACGCATTCTCTATGGAATCTGTAAGACGTTTCTCAATTCCTTCTCTTATACTTAATCTGTCTACAACAATTTCTATATTATGTTTTATATTCTTATCAAGAGTTATTTCCTCTGTTAGCTGATACATGTTTCCATCAACAATTACACGTACATAACCACTTTTCTTTGCACTTTCAAAAACCTTCTCGTGACGACCTTTCTTGCCTCTTACAATAGGCGCAAGTATTTGGAACTTAGTGCGTTCCGGTAATTCTAAAATTCTGTCAACAATTTCATCTACTGACTGTTTCTTGATTTCTTTGCCACATTTTGGACAGTGAGGTACACCTGCTCTGGCATATAGTAATCTCATATAATCATATATTTCTGTAACTGTTCCAACTGTTGAACGTGGGTTTCTGTTTGTAGATTTCTGGTCTATTGAAATTGCCGGTGGTAAACCTTCAATACTTTCCACCTGGGGTTTCTCCATTTGTCCCAAGAATTGTCTGGCATAGGATGACAAAGATTCCATATACCTTCTCTGTCCTTCTGCATAAATTGTATCAAATGCCAAAGACGATTTTCCCGAGCCACTTAAACCTGTAACTACAGTAAATTCGTCTCTTGGAATTTCAATATCAATATTCTTCAAGTTATGCTCATTAGCCCCTTTTATTTTAATGTACTTTTTCTTGTCCGACATTATTTTCACTCTCCATTAATTATCATCATTCTCTATATTTTTTCTTAAGTTCTGCCAGTTTTTCACGCATTTCAATAGCAGTCTCAAAATCAAGTTCTGCTGCTGCTTTCTGCATTCTCTTTTCAACCTTGTCAATTAACTTCTTCAATTCTTTTGAGTCCATTGACTCAGGATCTTTCTCAATATCATTAATTTTTCTGTCAACTTCTTTAGAAATACTAATAAGTTCTCTAACAGCCTTTTTAATTGTAGTTGGAGTAATTCCATGTTCCTTATTATATTCCTGCTGAAGTTTCCTACGTCTGTTAGTTTCAGTAATAGCCTTATCCATTGACTCAGTAATATTGTCAGCATACATTATTACGTGACCTTCTGAGTTTCTGGCCGCACGACCTATAGTCTGTATCAAAGATGTCTCTGAACGGAGGAATCCTTCCTTGTCTGCATCTAAAATTGCAACCAGACTGATTTCCGGTATATCAAGTCCCTCTCTTAAAAGATTAATACCTACTAAAACATCAAAAACATCCAAACGCATATCCCTGATAATTTCTGTTCTCTCTAATGTATCAATATCAGAGTGAAGGTACTTAACCCTAATTCCTACATCTCTCATATAATCCGTCAAATCTTCTGCCATTCTCTTTGTTAAAGTAGTAACCAGAACTTTATTTTTCTTCTCAACTTCTTTATTGATTTCAGTAATAAGGTCATCTATCTGACCTTCAATTGGTCTTACACTAATTTCAGGATCCAGCAAACCTGTTGGTCTGATAATTTGTTCAGCTCTAAGTAACTCATGTTCCTCTTCATACGTATTAGGTGTAGCTGAAACAAAAAGCATCTGGTCAATCATCCCCTCAAATTCATCAAACCTAAGTGGTCTGTTATCTTTTGCCGATGGCAGTCTAAAACCATAATCCACCAATGTGCTTTTTCTTGCCTGATCCCCATTATACATTCCACGAATTTGCGGTATTGTAATATGGCTTTCATCAATCATTATAAGGAATTCATCACCAAAATACTCCATTAACGTATGTGGTGTTGCTCCGGGAGCCAGTCCTGCCATATGGCGGGAATAGTTCTCGATTCCTGAACATATCCCTGTTTCCCTAAGCATTTCCATATCAAAATTAGTTCTCTCTGCTATTCGCTGTGCCTCAATCAGCTTATCCTCTGATTTAAAATAAGCCACCTGTTCTGCCAACTCTGCTTCTATATCCTTAATAGCTCTCTCTAATTTCTCCGGATTAACTACATAATGTGAATTTGGGAAAATAGCCACATGTTCTAATTCGCGACGCACTTCGCCTGTCAAAGAATCAATCTCTGTTATTCTTTCTATTTCATCATCAAAAAATTCAACTCGTATGGCACTATCTGTGTATGATGCAGGAAATACTTCCAGATTCTCCCCTCTTACCCTAAAAGTTCCTCGTTTAAAATCCATATCATTTCTGTCATACTGAATCTCTATTAGCTTATGAATAATATCGTCTCTATCTCTAATAGTTCCCGGTCTAAGGGACACTACCATGTTTTTGTAATCTATTGGATCACCTAAACCGTAAATACACGAAACCGAAGATATAATAATAACATCCTTTCGCTCTATTAACGCCATAGTAGCCGAATGTCGTAATTTATCTATTTCATCATTTATTGCAGAATCCTTCTCAATATATGTGTCTGTACTTGGCACATAAGCTTCCGGCTGATAATAATCATAATAAGAAACAAAATATTCCACAGCGTTATTAGGAAAAAATTCTTTAAACTCCCCATAAAGCTGTGCCGCCAAAGTCTTATTATGAGCAATAATTAACGTTGGTTTATTTATTTGTGCAATAACATTTGCCATTGTAAAAGTCTTTCCAGAACCTGTTACACCAAGCAATGTTTCAAACTGATTTCCTTTCTTAAAACCTTCAACCAACTGCTTAATAGCCTGAGGTTGATCCCCGGTTGGCTGATATTCTGAATGTAATTCAAAATGATCCATACAAATCTCCTATAAATCTATTTCTAACCATCTATAAATACTTAACTAATTCCAATGACACATAATATTTGTTTTCTTTTCAGCAACATATAAATGTCTCATTTCTTTTCGACAACTGCATAAACAAATTATAACAAAAAGTCTGAAAAAAGTATATAGTATTTTCGAACTCATGTTCTTTTTTTATTTGTATATATGTCTTTTTTACTCTACACTTTTTTATTTATACTCATTATTACTTTATATATCATATATTTTTAAAATTAAACTATTTCCAGCTCATCTATGCGATTTCTAACTTACATTTTCTGTTTCTCTCAGCATAAAAGCAGGTGCCTTTGGATTACATTTATCCTTTAGCATCCTGCTTTATATTTTACCTATTATTACATATCTAATTCAAACCTATTATCATAGTTTTATTTTCCTCATAAAAATTGATAACACAAAATTGATAATATAAACCTTCCTAATATATTTTTTAATAGACTACAATTTCCGTAATGGATTTTCTGTTTTAAAAAAATTATTACTTTGAATTTTTTAAACGTCACATTGTTTCTAATTTATTTTTATGATCTATTTTTTCTTTAAAACTTCTAATGCTTTATTTAGCTGTACATCTGTTTTTCCGTTTGCCTCAATCTTTACATCTGGTGTAATACCTTTTCCATGAATGTTTTTGCCACTTGGTGTATAGTAGTCTTCAATTGTAATTTTAACTGCTGAACCGTCTGTTAATGGAATAATTTGTTGTACGATTCCTTTGCCAAAAGACTGTGTTCCTACAATTGTTCCTGCACCAAAGTCCTGTATGGCTCCGGCAAAAATTTCAGATGCGCTGGCACTGTTTTTATTTTGTAAAACGACAATCTGCATATCTAAACATTTTGCGTCAGAAGTCTGCTTTTCCTCGTTTCCGTATTTGTCTTTAGTATAAACAATCGTTCCTTCCGGTAAGATTTCATCTAATATTTTGCAAACGCCTTCATAAGAACCACCCGGATTATTTCTTAAGTCAAAAATTACCTTTTTCATGCCCTGCTTTTTCAAAGAACTTAAAGCTGATGAAAACTGATTAGCGGTTACCGTATCAAATTCAGAAATCTGTATGTAACCGATTTTGTTCTTCTTATCAAGCATTTTGTGTGCTACAGTAGGTACTTTTACTTCTCCTCTTGTAATTGTAACGTCCACATATTTCTTAACTGATTGACGATATACTGTTAACTTAACTTTTGTTCCTTTATCCCCTTTCATCATGCTGACCACTTTATCAACATCTTCTGAAGATACATCTTTTCCATCAACCTTTGTAATAACGTCACCATCTTTTACTCCGGCTTTGTCTGCCGGGCCATTCTTAAAAGCTTTTGTTATTGTTATTACTTTTGTTTCTGTGTTCTGTGAAACATAAGCTCCAATCCCGCAATATTCACCGGAAGTGCTTTCCATTAACTTTGTGTACTCTTCTTTCGTGTAATAAACTGAATAAGGGTCTCCCAATCCTTCTAAAAGTCCCTTATATAAACCGTTTTCCAAATCTTCCTGATCCACATTCTTCAAATATTTTAAGTTGATTAATGCCTCTAAAGATTTGATCTTTGATTCTGCCTTGTCCACAGCATATGTAGCATCCGTTTTTACGCTATCTTGAGAAAAATGCAGTCCAACGCCAACTGCTACTCCCAAAACCAACATTGCAAACATACCTAAAAGAAAGCCAGGTACAAATTTTGTTTTAGTTTTCTTTTTCTCGATTTTTTTATTAATTTTCTTTACATTTATTTTTTCCATATCAATCTCTTCCTCGCTTTACACTTTAACCTTTTCATTTAAGTATGTTCAAATAAATTATAATTCAAATTTGCATAATAACATAATCACTTTTATGAATTTTTTAACAGGACTTTCTCCTTGCGAATCATACTACTTATGTATATTAAACTATTTTTTCTTTTATAACAATAAAGAATGAAAAACTAAATAATTAATTTTTCATTCTTTACTATTTATAAAATATTATGTTTCATTCTGTTTAGAAGTAACTCCATGGATTTACCCAGTTACCTGGTGTTGTTCCACTTGTTGCTCCAAGATGTAAATGGTTACCTGTTGATGAACCCGTTGTACCAACTAAACCAATTGTCTGTCCCTGACTTACATGCTGACCAACACTTACTAAAATTGATGACTGATGCATATAAACTGATGTTACACCATTTGAGTGTTTAATACCTGTCCAGTTTCCTGCTGTGGCATTATAATTTGCCCAAACTACAGTACCGTCTGCTACTGCTACTACAGGAGTTCCACCTGGTGCAGGGAAGTCAATTCCGTTGTGGAATGTGCTACTACCTGAGAATGGATCTTTTCTGTATCCATAATCTGATGAAACTGATGTGTGTCCCGGTACCGGATAAATCCAACCACTGGATTTGCTTGGTGTTGGGTTTGTATTTGTATCAGTATTGTTATTATTATTTGTGTTGTTATTTGTATTATTGTTTGTATTTGTCTGTGCTTCTGCAGCTGCCTGAGTTGGAGCCTGTGTTGTCTGTGCTGCGATCTTAGCCTGAGCTACTTTTTCTTCCTGTGCCTTAATTTCCTGATCAAGTGCATCTGAAGAAGCCTCATTCTGCTCAAGCAAATCTTCATATTCAGATAATTCTGACTGCTTTGATGCAACTGTACTTTCAAGCTGTGACTTATCTGTCTTCTGCTTTGTCTGCATTGTTACAAGGTTCTTCTTATCTTTCTCCAAAGAAGTTTTTGAATCAGAAATTGTCTTTCTTGTCTGCTTTAACTTGTTAAGCATTTTTCTATCATACTGAGATAATTCTGTAATATATTCAGCTTTGTTTAAGAATTCTGTAATGCTCTTTGAATTTAAAATTAAGTCAAGTAATTCTGTATCACCATTTTCGTACATATACTTAATTCTTAACTTCATGTCAGCATACTGAGCCTTAATGCTTTCTTCTGCTGCTTTTAATTTCTTCTCTGTTTTCTTAATATTAACTTCTGTCTTATCTAATTCCTGCTGTGTTTTATATATCTGTGTTGATAAATCAGTTAATTTTTTATCAACTTCTTCAATATAAGCTTCGACTTCACTTTTTGAAGCCTGAAGTTTTTTCTTTTCTGCATTTTTCTTAATTTTCTGGCTATTTAAATCTGACAGCTTGCTTTTCTCACTTGAAACGCTGGCAAATGATGTTCCTGCCATTGATAAAACTAATGTTGCGGAAAGTAATAAACTTAATATTCTCGAAAAATTCTTTTTCATCTGTTTATCTCCTCCATTAAACTTTTAAGTGCTTTCTAATTGAAAGGAATGAACCAACTAAACCAATTCCGGCTCCAATTCCAAGTCCTAATGGAACAAGCACTCCAAATATTTCACCTACTGTTGCAAAAGAAATTGAACTTGCCATAACTCCTACCTTTGACATTACAAAAGCTATTAATCTTTCATAAATCACTCTTAAAATAACAAGAGGTATAGCTGAACCAACAAGACCGATTATAACACCTTCTATAATAAACGGTGCTCTAACAAAGCCGTTTGTTGAACCAATCAATTTCATGATTTTAATTTCATGTCTTCTAACGGTTATACCAATCATAACTGTATTACTGATTAAGAAAATTCCCACGCCTAATAAAATTACTATCAAAGCTATTGATACATATCCTAAAAGTTTTGAAAACTTACTTAATGTTTCTTTTGCCTGCTCTGAATGTTTAACCTTTCTAACACCCTCAACTTTTGAGATTCTATTTACAAAAGCATCCTGTTCATCAATGTTTTTCAGAAAAACTGTATATGATGCTGAATCAGCTAATGGATTATCATTTGCAAATGCCTTTGCCAATTCAGGATCCTCTGCGAAGTAATCTCCCTGGAATTCCTTCCAAGCTTCCTCTGCTGATGTGTATTTGTATTTTTCAACATGCTTATCAGCTTTTATTGTTGCACCAATAGCATCAATCTGTTCCTGTTTTAAACCTTTATCAAAAAATACAGTAACACCAACATTTTGCTCTACCTGCTTCTCCACAGAATTAACGTTAATAATAATAGAAAGTATAATTCCAATAAGAAAAATACAGGCAGCAATTGTACAAATTGATGCAATTGAGAACAACTTATTTCTCTTAATATTAACGACACCCTGTTTAAAGCAGTATCCTACTGTTCTTCCATTCATTTATTCCACCACCTTGCTATCGCTGACTTTTACACCTTTCTTCATTGTAATTACTCTCTTGTTCATTGCCTCTACAATTTCAAGGTTGTGAGTAACAACAATAACGGTGGTTCCCTGTTTGTTTACTTTATCTAATAATTTCATAATCTCCCATGAGTTTTCAGGATCAAGGTTTCCTGTAGGTTCATCGGCAAGTAATATGTCAGGCTTGTTTACCAACGCTCTTGCCAAAGCAACTCTCTGCTGCTCACCACCTGATAACTCATTAGGATTTGAACGATACTTTTCTGATAAACCTACCAAGGAAAGTACCCTTGCAACATTCTTCTTTATTTCTCTTGGAGACGCTCCAATAACATGCTGTGCGAAAGCAATGTTTGAATATACATCTCTGTCCTGTAGTAATCTAAAGTCCTGGAAAACTACACCAAGTTTTCTACGATACTTAGCCACTCCTCTTGATTTTAATTTAGATAATTTAATGTTACCTACTGTTATCATTCCTTCTGTTGGATTAAGTTCCTTCAAAAGCAATTTAATAAAAGTAGATTTTCCTGAACCACTGGCTCCAACAACGAATACAAACTCGCCATCTTCAATTTCTAAATTTAAATTGCTAAGAGCAGGTGCGCCGTTTCCATAAGATTTACTTACACCTTTTATACTAATCATTTGTCTACTCCTTAACATATGTGTAATGAACTAATCTTCCACATTAAATGTTATACATTATCGCAATCTTATTTTTTTACACACCAAAAAATTATATTACGCAAATGTAATAAAAATTTGTCGAATATAATTTTTTAATTTCTTTTATGTTCTATTTCTTCCATAAAAGTAAAATATGATTATTATATTAGTTCATTAATATAAGTCCCGACATCACTGAATCAACACCAATGCTTACCCAGCCTGTCCACTTATATATTTAAATAGCAATTTGTTAAAATTCTGTGTCCTTTTTATATGTAATATTTAGAAATATTTAAATTTCTGTACTTAAAGCAGCACTTAAACAATGTATGAATGTCCTTCTATTAAATATCATATTAAGTCTTTAATAAATAGATTAAAATTCAATATTACTAAAATTCAGTATTACCCATGTACTTCATATATTTAACAACCATTAATGCAATCTTAAATGTAATGGCATCTTCGAACACTCTAATGTCCAAACCTGTTGTCTTCTGGAGCTTGTCTAATCTATATACTAATGTGTTTCTATGAATATATAACTGTCTAGATGTTTCTGAGACATTTAAGCTATTTTCAAAGAACTTGTTAATTGTTGTTAATGTTTCATCATCGAATTCATCCGGTGACTTGCCATCAAAAATTTCATTAATAAACATCTTACATAGTGGAATAGGTAACTGATAAATCAAACGACCAATTCCAAGATTGTTATATGCAACAACATTCTTTGTACTAAAGAAAATCTTTCCAACATCAAGTGCCATTCTTGCTTCCTTGTATGAACGTGAAACTTCTTTGATTTCCTTAACGATTGTTCCGTAAGCTACGTTTGCCTTAACCATAGCTTCTGTATTCAACATATCAACTATTGTGTTGGCAATATGTTCAACTTCTTCATATCCCTGATTGTCATCAACTTCTTTTACAAGGATAATACTCTTTTCATCTACTGCTGTAATAAAATCTTTTTTGCTACCTGCAAACAATGTTCTAACTGTTTCAAGTGCAACACTGTCTTTTTCATTTTTTGTTTCAATAATGCAGACACATCTTCTTGCATCCACATCTACATGTAATTTCTTTGCTCTATTATATATATCTACAAGGAGGAGATTGTCTAAAAGAAGATTCTTAATAAAATTGTCCTTATCATATCTTTCTTTGTATGCAACAAGTAAGTTTTGAATCTGAAAAGCAGCCATCTTTCCAACCATAAACACATCATCACTTGTTCCCTGGGCAATCAAGATCAACTCTAACTGATTTTCATCATATACCTTAAAAAACTGGTAATCCTGTACTGACTGGCTGTCTGCTGGTGATGCTACAAATGCCAAAACTGAATTTTCAAACTGTTCACTTGTATGTGATGTTGAGGCTACAACCTTTCCATCTGTATCTGTCACATGTAAATCTACTCTTGAGATACTCTTAATTCCTTCAATTGTGTTCTGTAAAATTTGATTTGAAATCATATAATTCTCCTTGCTTTTTTAACTGCATTTGTGTATATAAACAATTATTCAAGTTATATTTTAAACCAGTTTACTGTAAAATACAAGTGAAAAAAAATCCCTTACGAACCATTACAGTTCATAAGGGACTCTGTTAGATTAAAATATGTAATTTTAATTATTTCTTTACTTTAATTTTAACAACCTTTGACCACTTCTTAGCGCCAACTGCTTTTACTCTAACGTATAATTTCTTCTTGTTCTTTAATTTCTTGCTTGAAAGAGTAACTTTTATCTTCTTAACTGTCTTCTTGTAAAGAACTTTCTTAAACTTCTTACTTTTTGATACCTGTACTGTGTACTTCTTAGCACCCATAACTTTCTTGAATGTTAATTTAACTTTCTTTGATCTAAATTTCTTTGTTACTTTCTTAGCAATCTTTGTTCGCTTAAGTGAAGCTTTCTTTGTTACTTTCTTTGTTGTTGCCTTTGGCTTAGCTGTTGTTGGCTTTGGTGTTGTTGTTTCATCTGGTGTTGATGTGTCTGGTGTTGATGTATCTGGTGTTGTTCCATCTGGTTTTGTATCAATACTTTTTCCATAAACAGCAATATCCCTTATAGAATACCCATATTCTGTGTTTCTAGACGTACCATTAATTCTTATATAGCGGGCATTCACCATTTCATCTAGAATCATCGTGTCATTTTTATAATTATACGAATTTCCATCTTGCTCTTCCGCAATTCGCGTGAATGTTTGGCCATCTGACGACACTTCTATATAATACTCGCTTGCACCAGCATCCTCACATATAATATTTACCTGCTTAATATTGCATAAAGTTCCTTATAAAAATACCAGGTTATGAATGTTATTCACAACCTGGTTATAAACTTGAGTTACCCCCATGCTTGACAAAGGGCCCTAATTAGTTTGTAATTACCTTTTCTGTGTCCTTATCGAAGATGTGTAATTTTGATAAGTCCATAGCGAATTTAACTTCATCACCAACTCTTGCTTCTGTACGGGCATTTACTCTTGCAGTACAATCAAATCCTTCAACATCGAAGTATAAGTAAACTTCTGCACCAAGTAATTCGTAAATTCTGATAGTTGTTGTAAATACACTTTCAGGTGATTTTGCAATGAAGCTTTCTTCATCATGAATATCTTCTGGTCTGATACCCATAACAACTGTCTTACCAACATAACCGCCTTCTTCAAGCCTCT
>OGZZ01000834.1_pt1 | contig 23829 bp, 18 predicted proteins | sample 1577021 | NCBI WGS metagenome assembly OGZZ01 (sample SAMEA3541526, study PRJEB24748) | human gut metagenome | biome: human gut; feature: human-associated habitat; material: faeces | place: China | collected 2012
ATGGGAGGAAGAGTATGAACAAATACGACACGATGATAGCTTGTAACCGGAAAACAAGTGAGGAAAAAGTAAATCGCGCAGTGACAGAAATCCGACAAATGCTCACGGACAGAGAAAAGGTAACTGTACCAAAGTTAGTAAAGCGGACAGGGTTATCCAGAGGATTCTTTTACAAGAACGAAACCGTCAGGAAAGAAATGGATCGAGCATTGGAGCAGCAGGTTGGATTGATTGATCCTAAAAGATACATAGGAGACATTGTGCTGAAAAACCGGATTGAATTACTGGAACAGCAAATCCGGGAAATGAAACGAGAAAAAGAGAAACTGGAAAAAGAGAATATCAGATTACAAAAAGCGTTGAATAAAAAAGATTTGAATCTATTAAAAAATCTGTAACTAAAATCAGAAAATAATTCACAACAGCCGGAGAGGAAAAGCTTCCGGCTGTTGTGGTTGGAAATATAAAAGAGCATTATAGAAATGAATAAAAAAATGTGATAATGTGATAACAAAGATACAATAAAGTTAGTTGTGTATTTATGAATGATATATGAAAATTATGATTAGGAGAAGGGAGTAGAAAGAAAATGGATAATCCATTTGAATTTCATGAAGAGGATACGATTATTGCGTGTGTAGGTGACAATGGAGGAACCACAGATGATGATATAAGAAATGGATTTAAACGTACAGTTGAGATCCTGATAAAGTCATTAAAAGTGAGTCAGGAAGTTGAAGATCTGTTAGTGTATCCGATTGTTTATAATGCAAGACATAGTATTGAATTATCTCTAAAAATTGTTATTAAGATGTTATGGGAACTGGAGAGAAAAAAGAAGATAAGTCACTCAGTTGAATTTATAGCAGAAAGAAAAAAGAAACTTCACACACATAATATTGAAGAACTATATAAAATGGCATGCGAGAATAAAAATATAGATAGAAGGGTTCCTGCATATTTTGAAAACATAGAAGATATGATTCAGTTTTATTATTTTGATGAAGAGGGAGATGCTTTTAAATATGAATTAAATAAAGATGATCAACCGCATATGATAAAAAATCAAATTTCTCATATAAGTATCGAATTATTAGAAACTGAATTTAAAGCAGTAATGGAAAAATTTGATGACTTGATTTATTTTTTAGGAAGCTGTGTTGATGAGTATTCGTTAGGGACATTTACAAAAAGTTTATCAAGAACTGATATAGGGGAAATATCAAAAAAACTTCCGGTTTACGAAGAGTGGAGCACAGAAAAATTTAAAGAGGTCAAAAATCAAATTAAGCAGGAATATCAACTTGGAAGTAAAGAATTAACAGATGCCTTAAATTTAATCAAGAAACATAGATTGTTTTCAAGTAATATTGGTTGCGAAAGAATGTTTGGAACAATTACAGAAGATGAGTTGAAAGAGTATGCTTCATTAGTTAAATATTATTGTAAAAAAAATAAATCAAAAGAAAATGTTGTTACAGAGGGGTATAAATTAGAAGAAGTACAACAGAATGCAGAGATTTTGCGAAAGTATTTATCGAGTATTTCAATGGAAACATTAAGAACTTTGTTATGTTTTTATGAAATGGGAAATAGCAACTTAGCAGTTGAAAAGCTGGAAGATACTTATAAGTATATAGTCGATAGTGCGTTTGATGAAATGTATATTATACGAAAATTGAAACAGAAAAATACATGTTTAAGAATTATCGTTGGAATGAAAAAGTGTGGTCAAGTGACATATGAAAAACAGTTACAGGCTGCATTGGAAGAAGAGAAAGTAGAACTCTAATACTAGAAAATATACACAATATACAGATGTGCCTACCGTTAAAGCCAGTGCTTTCAAGGGATAGGAGAGGGCTACCCAATTTTATTGACGAACCGGCAGCAGGTCTTGATGTGGTGGCACGCAATGATTTTTACAGGCTTTTAATAGAGGAGTATACGCAAAGTGGCAGAACCTTTGTCATTTCTACACATATCATTGATGAAGCATCAGATATTTTCGAGGAGGTAATCATCGTAAATAATCAAAAAATTGCCTTAAAAGAAAACACAGCAGAGCTTTTGGAGCGGGCATACCACATAAGCGGAAATAAGGAAGATGTGGATAAAATGCTTACACAAAACCCTGATATCGAAGTGCTTGATACACAAAACTTAGGACGAAGCAAGGGCATATCAATTCTCACAGCAAAAAACAAATGTTTAACAGCCACGGAGAAATTGTCAGTACAGCCAATGACACTTCAAAACCTGTTTGTTGCCATATGTGAGGAGGGCAGATGATGAAAAACAGCATAATATTCTGGGGAAAGATGACATTAAAAAGTGTATTATCGGCGGTACTCGCTTTAATAGTTTATTTTCTGATTTTTAATTTTTTAATGGGCGGAAGAGTTATCAATGATAAGGGGTGTATGGCAGGTATCTGGTTTTTAGCGGTAATACTGGTTGGCTTTGAGATTAATAGGAAGACCGGGGGGATTTCGCTTACAATTGCTTTTGGAGCCACAAGAAAAAATGCATTTATTGGATATATCATATCGGACATTGCCATGATAGCCATCTTTAGTGGATTTCAGATGCTTATAGCAGCTTATACCGGTGAAAAAAATATTCCAGCTTATATTTTTATTATAATTATATGTGCAGCAACCGGACAGGCAATCGCCGGGAGTATGAATAAAGATAAATATATGGTTTTATATATAATTGTTTCAATCATTTCCGTTGTGGTGGCTGTTGCATGGATGGTATTTAACTATATAGCTGAAAGTAACAGCTTAAATATTCCGGTAATGATATTCGCAGTCGTATACTATGCATGGATGGCGGCTTGTACAGAAAGAAGCACAAGAAGGCTTGAAGCAAGGATATAGACAGAGGAGGGCATTATGAGAAAGACAATAAAAAACTTCATGTATATAAAAAGGAAAGAGACAGCGATAATGATGATAGCAGTTGCTATAGCAATAATCGCGGGCATGGTATTGGGCTTCTTTGTGTCAATGGGGGACGATGAAACTGTGCAGCTTGGAATGATGATGGCGCTGAGTGCATATGTGATTTTTGATATAATATTTGAAGGCTTTACATTTGGACAGCACTTCACTCTCTGTCTGCAGATGGGAGTGACCAGGAAGAACTTTCTTTCATTATATGTTATTTTTAAAGTTATAAAAAATATGCTTGCGCTGTCAATTATTGCAATTCTTGGTGCTGTGGATCGCGTTGTAAGCAAAAATCTGGTCAGTAAGTTACTAAGAGTCAGATTTGTGGATGCTTACTCACAGGTATTTTCGGGAAGGGCATTGGTAGTGACTATATCTCTGGCGGTTTTATTGGCATTTTTGGCTGTATTTGTGGGCGCTGCAGTGCTGCGGTTTGGCAGAATTGCTTTCTGGGTATTATGGACATTTTGGATGATAGTTTTACTTAAGTCACCCGATAATATAAGTGTGCCTGCCTTATTTCATGCGGATATATGGGTGTTTGTACCGGTATGGCTTGCAATTTCTGCTGCGATAGGCATACTGCTGTATCTGATAACCTATCATTGTTTTATAAAGGACCAGAGCGTTAAAGCGTAGATATCGTAGAATATGAAGAATATAACGGCTAATCTAAAGTAGAACTTTGGATTGGCCGTTTTTTGAAGTTAAACAATATGACGTAGCTAAAAAACAAAAACTAGAAAATTTTCGTCCACATGACGAAAAACAGTAAAATTTTTAATGTTTATCGAAAAATATTCTATAGTGATTCCCGAAATATTTTTGTATACTAGCCTTACCAACAAAACAAAGGGGGACAAAAATATATGAAGAAAAAATTTGTTGCAATCATGATGGTAGCTGCTATGGCAGCGTCAATGGCCGCTTGTGGATCAGATGGGGGTTCTTCTGATACACAGAAAGGGGGAAGCAGCACATCGACATCAGATGTTGCAAACAAGGACAAGCCACTCGTGTGGTTCAACCGTCAGCCATCAAACAGCTCAACAGGAGAGCTTGACACAACAGCACTCAACTACAACAAGGATACCTATTATGTAGGTTTCGATGCTAATCAGGGAGCTGAACTTCAGGGAGAAATGGTAAAAGAGTATATCGAGAAGAACATCGATAAGATCGACAGAAATGGGGATGGCGTTATCGGATATGTACTTGCAATCGGTGATATCGGACACAACGATTCAATTGCAAGAACAAGAGGTGTTCGTAAAGCTCTTGGAACAGGCGTAGACAAGGGCGGCGAGATTGACAGTGCACCGGCAGGAACAAACTCAGACGGAAAAGCAGCTGAGGTTCAGGACGGCAAGATTACTGTAAACGGCAAAGACTATGTAGTAAGAGAGCTTGCTTCACAGGAGATGAAGAACTCAGCAGGAGCTACATGGGATGCAGCTACAGCAGGAAATGCAATCGGAACATGGTCATCATCATTTGGCGAGTCAATCGACGTAGTTGTTTCTAACAACGATGGAATGGGAATGTCAATGTTCAATGCATGGTCAAAGGACAACAAGGTTCCTACATTCGGATACGATGCCAACAGCGATGCAGTAGCAGCTATCGCAGAGGGCTATGGCGGAACAATCAGCCAGCATGCTGACGTTCAGGCTTACCTCACACTTCGTGTACTTAGAAACGCACTCGATGGTGTAGATATTGATACAGGTATCGGCACAGAGGATGATGCAGGAAACGTATTAAGCGATGATGTATATGTTTACAAGGATGATGAGAGATCTTACTACGCATTAAACGTAGCAGTTACAGCAGATAACTACAAGGATTTCACAGATTCAACAGTTGTATGGGCACCTGTTTCAACACAGCTTGATTCAGCAAAGCATCCAACAAAGAAGGTATGGCTGAATATCTACAATGCTTCAGATAACTTCTTAAGCTCTACATATCAGCCACTCTTACAGAAGTATGATGATCTCTTAAATCTTGATGTTGAGTACATCGGTGGTGACGGACAGACAGAGTCTAATATCACAAACAGACTTGGAAATCCAAGCCAGTACGATGCATTCGCAATCAACATGGTTAAGACAGATAATGCAGCTTCTTATACAGCTCTTTTGAACCAGTAAAAGTATTTAAAGCACTTAGTTGGGGAGGGAAAAATCTCTCCCCAAAATAAAGTGTATACAGACGACAGCAAATATAGAGTTAGGAGCAGGAAGTATGGGCGATAAGAATAATGAAAACATCTTATCAATTCGTGGCATGAGCAAGTCATTTGGACGAAACAGGGTTCTTGACCACATCAATCTTGATGTGAAAAAAGGTACTGTAATGGGTCTCATGGGGGAGAACGGAGCCGGTAAGTCGACAATGATGAAATGTCTTTTTGGTACATACCAGAAGGACGAGGGAACTATATATCTGGACGGAAAAGAGGTAAGCTTTTCAGGTCCGAAGGATGCACTGGAAAATGGTATAGCGATGGTGCATCAGGAGTTGAACCAGTGTCTTGAGAGAAATGTTGTAGACAATCTGTTTCTCGGAAGATATCCGGTCAATTCATTTGGTATGATTGATGAAGGACGCATGAAAAAAGAAGCGTCTGAATTATTCAGAAAGCTGGGAATGACAGTTAATCTCGAGCAGCCGATGAAGAATATGTCAGTATCACAGCGACAGATGTGTGAGATTGCAAAGGCAATATCATACAACTCAAAGGTTATAGTATTGGATGAGCCTACATCATCACTTACGGTACAGGAGGTTGAAAAGCTGTTCCAGATGATGAGGATGCTTCGTGACCAGGGTATTTCACTTATCTATATTTCTCACAAGATGGATGAGATTTTTGAGATATGTGATGAGATTTCGGTTCTTAGAGATGGAAATCTGGTCATGACAAAGAGCACAAAAGAAACAAATATGAATGAACTGATTGCAGCGATGGTTGGACGAGTACTGGAGAACAGATTCCCTCCGGTAGACAACAAACCAAAGGATGTAATCTTGTCAATACAGCATCTTTCGACAAAGTACGAGCCACATCTGCAGGACATCACATTTGATGTGCATGAGGGGGAGATATTTGGACTATACGGACTTGTCGGAGCAGGTCGTACAGAGCTTCTTGAGACGATTTTTGGAATCAGGACAAGAGCAGCAGGACGAGTATATTTTAAGAATCAGCTTATGAATTTCACCTGTGCCAAGGAGGCTATGGATTATGGCTTCGCACTTATCACAGAGGAAAGAAAAGCAAATGGACTTTTCCTTAAGGGAAACCTCACCTTTAACACGACAATCGCAAATCTCGGTTCCTATAAGAATGGACCGGCACTTTCAGACAGTAAGATGACAAAGGCCACCTCTGATGAGATAAAGATTATGCACACAAAGTGTATGGGACCGGAGGATATGATTTCGGCTCTCTCAGGAGGAAACCAGCAGAAGGTTATCTTTGGTAAATGGCTTGAAAGAGGACCACAGGTATTCATGATGGATGAGCCTACAAGAGGTATTGATGTAGGTGCCAAATATGAGATTTACGAGCTGATAATCAATATGGCAAAGCAGGGTAAGACAGTCATTGTAGTTTCATCTGAGATGCCTGAGATCCTTGGTATAACAAATCGTATCGGAGTCATGTCAAACGGACGGCTCTCAGGAATTGTCAATACAAAGGAAACCAATCAGGAAGAACTGCTGAGACTCAGTGCAAAGTACCTATAATAAAGGGAGAAGACAGATATGGCTAATAGTAAGATTTTAACGGCTGAGCAGGAGCGCACTCTGCGCCAGCCTATCGACGAATATGTTGGTGGAATACAAAAAGAAATTGATGAACTCAGAAAAGACGGAACTACAAAGGTTGTAGAGTGTCAGTCAGCAATAGCAGGCATCAAGAGAGATAAGACTCTTTCAAAGGGTGAGAAAGAGTCGGAAATAGCAGCATGTGAGAAAGAGCTTGCAAAGGCAAAGGCTGTTGAGGCAAAGAACAAGGATGAGATTTCTAAGCTCATCGCCAAGGCTGAAAGCTACTTAAAGGAAAACTTTGACTCAAAGTATTACAATGCTGTTAAAGCAAGCTGTGAGGCAGAAAAGGCAGAGGCACTTGCTGCTCATAATGAGAGAATGGCAGAGCTTGATAAAAAGCATAAGGCTGCTCTGGCAAAGACCTCAGACAGAACTGAGATAAAGGAAGAAAATTACGTACACAAGAATCGTATTTCCAATGAGAAGCTTGAGCTTGAGAAAGAGTATCAGAGAATCAAGGACAGAAAGCATGAGGCATACAGCTACAAGTATCATCTGATTGATATGTTACGTCTTTCAAAGTTCACATTTATGGAGACAAGGGCACAAAAATGGGAGAATTACAAGTATACATTCAATAGGAGAAACTTCCTGTTACAGAATGGTCTCTATATTGCGATTATACTTATATTCATAGCACTTTGTGTCATAACACCGATAAAGAAGGGCACACCTCTTCTTACATACAACAACATACTGAATATTCTTCAGCAGGCTTCACCAAGAATGTTCTTAGCGCTTGGTGTTGCAGGACTTATCCTCTTAACAGGAACAGACCTTTCTGTTGGACGAATGGTTGGTATGGGTATGACAACAGCCACAATCATCATGCATCAGGGTATCAATACAGGCTCTGTATTCGGTCATATATTTGACTTTACAGGAGTACCAACAGGTGCAAGAGTGGTTATCGCATTACTTGCATGTATCGTGCTTTGTACATTCTTCACAAGTATTGCAGGATTTTTTACAGCGAAGTTTAAGATGCATCCGTTTATTTCAACCATGGCCAACATGCTTGTTATCTTCGGTATCGTAACATATGCTACAAAGGGAGTTTCATTCGGTGCAATTGAGCCGGTCATCCCTAACATGATTATTCCAAAGGTAAATGGTTTCCCAACCATCATCATCTGGGCAGTAGCAGCAATCGCAATTGTATGGTTTATCTGGAACAAGACAACATTTGGTAAAAACCTCTACGCAGTAGGAGGAAACCCGGAGGCAGCAGCAGTTTCAGGTATCTCAGTATTTGCAGTAACTCTCGGCGCATTCGTTATGGCTGGTATCCTTTATGGATTTGGCTCATGGCTTGAGTGTGCAAGAATGGTTGGTTCAGGCTCAGCAGCTTATGGACAGGGCTGGGACATGGACGCAATCGCAGCCTGTGTAGTTGGTGGTGTATCATTCACAGGTGGTATCGGTAAGATATCAGGTGTTGTAACTGGTGTATGTATCTTCACAGCACTCACATACTCTCTTACAATCCTTGGTATTGATACAAACCTTCAGTTCGTATTCTCAGGAATTATCATTCTTGTAGCAGTTACACTTGACTGTCTGAAATACGTTCAGAAGAAATAATATCGCAAGAAAATTTCTTTTTCATACTTCCAAAATGATCAGCAGAGATGTCAGGGTGGCATCTCTGCTTTTTGCTTTAACAGTTACACTTTTGTTTATGTAAAGCTACAAAACAATATATCAGGTATGTTATAATATAGTATAAACAGAGTAACTATTCAGAATAGTTACCAGGTATAGCAGGGAGAAGACATAAAATGTATACATTATTACTGGTTGATGACGAAGAGGATGTAATAGAGGTAATCGAGAGAAAGGTATCCTGGGAGCAGATTGGTTTTCATGTGGTAGGACATGCGGGCAATGGCTTCAAGGCACTTGAGATGATGGAGGATATGCAGCCTGATGTTGTGATGACTGACATACGGATGCCTTACATGGACGGACTTGAGCTGTGTAGTAACATAAGGCAGAGGTTTCCTGCGACGAAGCTCTTGCTTTTCACAGGCTTCGACGATTTTGAGTATGCGAAGGAGGCTGTGCATCTCGAGATAGAGGAGTATATTTTAAAGCCACTCAATCTGGCTGAAATCACGGAGGTATTCAAAAAGCTTAAGACAAAGCTGGATGATGAGCTGAATGAGAAGAAAAACACAGACATATTGAAGCAGTATTATGCAGCATCGCTGCCAGTTTTGCAGTCAAATTTTTACACGACACTTATCGAGGGACGCATACCGGAAAATGAGCTGGGCAGGTACATGCGTGACTATAAGATTGTGCTTGAGGGACCATATTACTGCTGTATTATCATACATACCTCCGCAAGTCAGATGCCGCAGGGCATGGATATCAGACTGCTTGCAGTGTCAGTAGAGAGACAGGCACAGGCTGATTTAAAGGAGCGCTGGAATGGCAGGATTTTTAACTATCTCGGTGATACGGTCATGATAGCCCAGCTTGTGCAGCAGGAGGATATCTCTGAGCTGACAGATGAGTGCGACAGATTCTGCAAATATGTAAATCATGTAATGGGGGCAAAGGTGACGGTCGGAATCGGACAGGTGTGCGAAAATGTACAGGAGCTGGTGAGCTCTTATCAGAGTGCGAGGGAGGCAGTATCCTACAGGGTGCTTTATGGCAGCAACAGGGCAATAAACATGACAGAGGTTGAGCCACAGCGACGTATATCAAAGGATGGCGATGAGGGAAATGAGCTGTCATATTTATTTAAAATGATTTGTATCGGCAAGATAGAGGATGTGGGACAGGCTGTTGAAGCGTATATGCAGCACAATTTTATGTCGCAGCAGTCACTTGAGAACTACCATGTGGCAGTAATGGAGCTGATCAGTGAGTTATATCACTTCATGAGCAATAATGAGCTAAATGCGCAGGAAATATCGGGAAGTGTAGGCAGGCTTTATAATGAGCTCTCCAATTTTGAGCCGGTGGTGCTCAAGCAGTGGCTTTTGGATTTTTCAAGCAGGCTGCACGATGATATGGCTGATGCCAGATACAACTCCAAGAAGTCACTCATAGACAGTGCAAAGGATTATGTGCACAGGAATTACAGAAGTGTGGACCTTGGACTTGACGATACATGTAAGGAATTAGGAGTATCTAACTCGTATTTTTCAAGTCTGTTCAAGAAGGAAACCGGCAGCTCGTTTGTGGAGTATCTGACTGATTACAGAATGGACAAGGCTGCTAGAATGCTTGTGGAGACAGACGACAAGAGCTATGTCATAGCCCAGAATGTAGGCTATGCGGATCCGAACTATTTCAGTTATGTTTTTAAGAGAAAGTATGGGGTTTCCCCATCCAGGTACAGGACAGAGTATGAGAAGAATAAGGTATAAATCAGGCAATATACAATCCATAATAATGCTCTCATTCTCACTGCTGTCGTTTGCAATAATGCTTGTCACAGTTGTGGTGATGTATATAAAATTTGCCGATGCATCGCAGGACAGTATCATAGAGAGCAATCATAAGGTGATGGACCAGACAATAGACAGTGTGGAAAGCTATCTGGTCAATATGAGACAGGTTTCGGATGCGGCGTATTATGATGTAATAAAGGAAAATGACATTTTAAAGAATTCTGACAGCATACACGATGGCATGAGCCTGCTCTATGAGTCAAACAAGGAATATCTGCGCAGTATTGCCTTGTATAATCAGTATGGAAGCCTTATAGCTGCAGAGCCTGTTGTGTCCCAGAAGGAGGACCCGGATGTGACAAAACAGGACTGGTTCATAGAAGCTATGGAGCGCATGGAAAATATACATTTTTCAACACCTCATGTACAGAATTTGTTTGACGATGGTTCCATGAGATATCATCTGGTCATATCATCAAGCCGTGCCGTGGAGCTGACCTCCGGTTCAGAATCACAGATGGGTGTGCTGCTTGTGGACATGGATTATTCGAGTATATCAAGGATGCTTGAGAGGATAAATACATCGGGAAAAGGACAGTATTATTATCTGTGTGATGCAGATGGCAATATGATTTACCATCCGCATCAGATACAGTTTGATGGAGATGTTCCGGAAAACAGCGATGTTGCGGCAAAGTCGCAAAACAGTATATATGATGATTATCTGAATGGAGTGCATCGTAAGATTATGGTAGATACAATCAGCTACACAGGCTGGAAGCTTGTATGTGTGATGCCATACTCCATCTTTACCAATAAGATGGCGGATGTGAAGCAGTTTGTTTTTGTTATAATGATTATTATGGCTATGATGTCTGTGTGGATAAACAGAGTGATATCTATACGTATTTCAAAGCCGATAATGAAGCTGGATGATTCTGTGAAAAGGTATGAGAATGGCAATGAAGCAGATATTTATGTAGGTGGTTCCTCAGAGATACGGCATCTGGGATACTCTATCCGCAATTCATATAAGCAGAACAATGAGCTCATGAAAAAGATCGTATGGGAGCAGAACGAGAGACGAAAGAGCGAGCTTGATGTGCTTCAAAGCCAGATTAATCCGCACTTTTTGTATAATACTCTTGACTCCATCACATGGATGATTGAAGGAGGCAAAAACGAGGAGGCCTCGTTTATGATTACGCAGCTTGCAAAGCTTTTCCGTATCAGTCTGTCGAAGGGACATACCATAATACCTGTACGAGATGAGCTTTTGCACGCAAAAAGCTACATGAATATTCAGAAGGTGCGCTATAAGAACAAATTTGAGGTGAGCTTTGAGGTAGACGAGGAAATAATGGACTACTGTGCGGTGAAGCTGGTGCTTCAGCCGATTTTGGAAAACGCACTAAATTACGGAATCAGAGAGCTGGACGATTTCGGAGAGATAGTAGTCGGAGGCCAAAAAGTGGGAGAGGATATCATCATAACGGTATCAGACAACGGAATGGGCATTCCGGAGAATGAAATTCCGTTTTTGCTGACAAATACGGACAGGGTTCACAAGAAGGGCTCGGGAGTGGGGCTTGTCAATGTAAATAACAGGATAAAGATACTGTTTGGAGAGCGCTATGGCCTTCATATAGAAAGCGAGCTTGATGAGGGAACAGTTGTGACAATCAAAATCCCGGCAATTGTCTATTCAGAGGAAAACAGACTTCAATTTGAGGAGCATCATATAGTATGAAGCAAGTACAATTCCCTTGCTGCATGGGAGGTGTGAGAGTGACAGTGAAAAATAAATGGACAAATATGAGCAAGAATAAGAGAAACTTCATCATAACAGAGCTGCTGCTTGGAGTACTACTTGTGATAGGAATAGGTTTTATCGCATACAATAAGCTCAATGAGAAACCGGAGCGTATTGCAGTTGTGATGGCTGATGTGGATGAAAGCCACAGTGCTGCGTTTAAATATGGCATGAAAATGGCGGCCTCTGAGTATGGTGTGGATGTAGTTATGATAAGTAAGGAAAATCTGAACAACATGTCAGATGAAATTGATGTCATAAAGCAGGAGATAAACAAAAAAGCTGATGCGGTCGTTTTCAAGCCGACAGCAGAAAAAATGACAGAAGAAAAAAGCCTTAATACACTTATCCGGATAAATAAAAAGACACCGATAATGGTTGTCGGAGACCAGGCGGGAAGCGAGAGCTTTAAGTCGTTAAATACAGTGGAGTTTGACCAGTACAGCATGGGTGCCAAACTGGCACAAAAGCTTCTTGCTGACAACAACGGAACACTTTCAGGTAAAAAAATAGGAATCTATTGTGAAAACACTGAATCCGATGCCTGTAAAAAACGCATTGATGGTATAAAGGATACTCTCGCGGAGAGCGGCTGTGTTGTGATGTGGATTGTATCAGGTGTTTCGGATACCGGGGAGAAAATAAATCTGCAGTCACAGAGAAAGGTTGACATAGTTCTTGCAATAGATGATGCAAGTGTGGTTGAGGCGGCAAAGGAAGCCTCTGATAATAATCTGCAGGGTGCACTGGTATATGGGATAGGAAACTCAACAGAGGCTATATATTATCTCGATTCGGGCTGGGCAGAGGCTCTTATCACACCTGATGAATTTGCTGCCGGATACAAAAGTGTTGTAGGACTGGTCGATATGCTGCGTGGCAGTAGAAAATATTCAGTAGAGGAAAAGCCGGTATCTTACCAGCTTCTTACCAGAAAAAATCTGTTTGATGAAGAAAACAAGAAGCTTTTGTATGCAATCAGCCAGTAGTGGGGGAACAATAAATGAGAAGCAGAATAAGAAATACCATGATGATACTGTGTTTTGCACTGATATTGTCATTTGTCTCGTGCAGCAACACAAGAGTTGACGAGAAAAAACATATATATATAGGCGTGACATGCTATGACCAGAAGGATACATTTATCGGGGAGCTGATAGAAACTTTCAAAAAGGAGTGCGCAAGTCTTGATACAGACAAATACGATATCAGCATGACAATCATGGATGCTGCAGGCTCACAGCGTGCACAGGATGACCAGGTGAAGGAGATGATAGAGGACGGCTGCAATGTGCTGTGTATTAATCTGGCAGACAGAACAGATTTGTCGCATATTATAAATGCTGCAATGGAGAAGGACATCCCTATTATTTTCTTTAACAGGGAGCCGGTTGATGAGGATTTAAATCGCTGGGATAAGCTGTACTATGTCGGGGCCAGGGCAAAGCAGTCAGGTCAGATGCAGGGGGAACTCATTGCCGATTATATAAAGAATAATCCGGGTGTGGATAAAAACGGTGATGGCAGGATACAGTACGTCATCCTGGAGGGAGAGATGGGACATCAGGATGCCATCGTCAGGACAGAGAGTGTGACAGAGAGCATGAAGAATAACGGTCTTCAGATAGAAAAGCTGAGCTGTCAGATAGCAAACTGGAATCGTGCTCAGGCGCAGAACCGTATGACACAGCTTATAGGTCAGTATAAAAACAGCATAGAGCTGGTTATTGCAAACAACGATGCAATGGCACTCGGAGCGATAGACGCATACGAAAAGCTTGGTGTGACGGAGTCGAATGTACCTGCATTTTTTGGAGTGGACGGCACAGACGATGGGCTTGAAGCAGTGCAGCAGTCGAAGCTTGCGGCAACAGTCTACAATGACAAGGAGGGACAGGCAAGGGCTATGGCTTCGCTTGCCTATCTGGCAGCCACCGGGGGCAGCATGAAAAGCATAAAGTTTGAGGATAAAAAGTATGTTTATCTGCCGTATGAGAAGGTGACCACTGACAATGTAAATGAATTTGTGAAGGATGAACAGTGAGCTTATTTATGCTCGTTCCTCCACTCCCTCGGAGCCACTCCGTAGATATTTTTAAAGGCGCGTGAGAAATGAAGCTGATTTTCGTATCCAACGGCAGAACCAACATCTGCGATGGATAAGGAGGTCAGCTTTAAAAGCTCTGTGGCCTTTATCATACGATAATTCATGAGAAATTCCTGAGGTGAATGTCCGACGGAATTTTTGAAAATTTTGCCCAGATAGCTTCGGTTTATGCCGCAGACTCTGGCAATATCTTCGATTGAGATATCATTCTGAAAATTCTGCTCGATATAATTCATCGCTTCTTTTATATAAAAATCACTCATTTTCCCGCTTGGAACGAGTTTTGATGATTTGGCTGACTGCATCAGATAATCCAGAAAAAGGTACATATGCCCAATCAGGTGATATGGTGATTCTGAGGGGTGCCTTGTGATGTAGAGCATTTCCTCAACAAGCTTTTCGCGGATATCCTTTGAGTGTGTGTGATATACAGGATTATTTGGGGTAAGCTCTGTTGTGGTGAGAGCCTCCTTGACGCGCAGACCGTCAAACTCAATCCATATGTATTCCCAGGGAAGCTTGTCATCTGCGATATAGGTATTTATCTGGCCGGGAAAAATCAGAAAGCCCTGCCCGCTTTTTATGTTGTAGGTTTGTGTAATGCCCTTTGCATTATCGGCCATCAGAGTGCCGGTGCCGGACAGTACATAGTGGAATAGATAGTGGTTTCTTGTGGCAGGACCAAATGAGTGTCCCGGTTCGCACTGCTCGTGGCCGAACTGGTACATACACAAATCTATGAAATTTACATTTGGAAAAATATTGAAGGAAAGCTTGTCCATGTGAGTCACTCCTTATTGATTAATACTATAAATATACCCTTATGCGACATTATATGCAATTATAGCACATTTTTAAGCATATTGGTATAAAAATACAAAAATAAGGGTATTTATTGTATGCATAATGGTATGTTATAATTTGACTATCAGGAAAATGAGCAAATAAAACAGAAAAGGAGTGAAAAAATATGGCAAAAAGAAAGATTTGTCAGGCTATGGCGGTTGTGCTGGCACTCGGAATGTGTACGACAGGGCTGACCGGATGTGGAAATGAAAAGCGGGCGGACGGAAAAACTGAGATTGAGGTGGTTTCTTATAAGCCGGAGGCTGTTAAGGCTTTCGAGAAGATTGAGAAGCGATTTAATGAGACTCACGATGATATTCACCTGACTATCTCATCTCCGAATGAGGCTATGACTATTTTAAAGACACGCTTCATCCGTGAGGATTATCCGGACATCATCGCAATCGGTGGAGATATCAATTATTCAAATTTTCTGGATGCGGATTTGTTTGAGGATATCTCAGATCTGGATGCAGTGGATACTGTAAAAGAGGCATATCTGGAAATGGACAAGGAGCTTGAGTTCATTCCAAAGGATGGCACCTATGCACTTCCTTACGCCGCAAATGCAGCAGGAGTACTTTACAACAAGGATATGTTTGCGGAGAATGGCTGGAAGGTGCCTACAACCTGGAGTGAGTTTACAGCACTGTGCGATGAGATAAAGGAAAGCGGAACACTTCCTTTGTATCTGGGCTTTAAGGATACATGGACCTGTCTGGCACCGTGGAATGCTCTTGCAGTAGGTCTTTGTGATTCAGACACATGCAATCAGGTAAATATGGGAAATACGACATTTGAGGAGGCATATTCTCCGGTTGCCGACAAGATACGCACATTGCTTGATTATGCAGAGGACAATCCATATGCTTACAGCTACAATGACGCATGTACAGCCTTTGCCAGAGGTGAATCTGCCATGTACACGATAGGAAGCTATGCTATTCCTCAGATTAAGTCGGTTAATCCTGATATGAATATCGGTTCATTTACTTTCCCGGCAAATGATAATGAGGCTGACAATGTGTTAAATTCAGGAATAGATTTACAGTTTTCAGTTATGAAGGCCTGCAAAAATAAGGAAGCAGCATACGAGGTGCTTGAATATCTGTACAGCGATGAGACAATTCAGACATATCTGGATGACCAGGGCGGAATTGCCTGCAAGGATGGAGATTTCGCAATACCGGATACACTGGAGGATATGCAGGAGTATATAAAGGACAACCGTATGTCGGATTATCAGGATCACCATTATCCAAGTGAGATGAGCGTGGACGCCATGATTCAGACATATCTGCTTGACACAGGTGACAATGCAAAGGAGAAGTTCTTAAAGAAATTTGATTCAGACTGGGAGCGTTACAACAGAGATCTGATTCGTGAAGTACAGGATTACCAGAAGGAACAGGAGGATGCAAAATGAAAAAGAAAATGTCAAATAGGGACAAGACATTCTGGGCAGTTGTGATACCTGTTGTGGTTTTATTTTTCGCATTCAACACACTGCCGATGATAAAGGGTGTGATTTACAGCTTTACAAACTACAAGGGCTACGGCTCATATGATTATGTCGGACTTAGAAACTATACAGACCTGTTTACCGACGCCAGAGTCGGAAAGAGCTATCTGTTTACCTTTAAATATGCAATTGCAGGAACCGTACTTGTAAATGTATTAAGCCTTGTAATGGCAGTTGCGCTAAACAGCAATATCCGCGGCAAGAGTGCATTAAGAGGTATTTATTTCGTACCGAATATCCTTGGCGGACTGGTTATTGGTTACATTTTCAGCTTTATTTTTACATATATTCTGCCGGTAGTAGGAAATACCTTCAACATCGGTTTCTTACAAAACAGTATTCTGGCGAGTGAAAAATATGCATGGATTGGTGTGCTGATTGTCGGGGTATGGCAGGCGGTTGCCATGAATACCATCATTTATATATCCGGACTGCAGACAGTGCCTGAGGATGTTTACGAAGCCAGCATGCTCGACGGAGCAGGCAAATGGAAGCAGTTCTGGAAGGTTACATTTCCACTCGTTATGCCATTTGTTACAATCAATCTGGTGCTCAGCACAAAGAACTTCCTCATGGTATTTGACCAGATTATGTCATTGACAAAGGGCGGCCCGGCGCAGAGCACTGAGTCAATCTCATACCTGATTTACAGAAATGGTATGGATGGAGGACAGTTTGGCTTCCAGAGTGCAAACGCAGTAATTTTCTTTGTTGTAATTGTGGCTATTTCACTATTCCAGATGGGCGTTATGAATAAGAAGGAGGAGCAGTTATAATGAAAAAACAAAAATCAAACTGGGTACTTACCATCGTTTTAATATTGGGAACCTTAACCGTATTTTTCCCACTGTATATGGCTGTTATCATTGCCTTCAAGAAACCGAGTGAGATGACAAATGATGTCGCAGGAGCTCTTTCATTCCCTTCAAAGTGGAGCTTTTCAAACTTCACAGAGGCTATGAAGGTGACTGATTTCTGGCATTCTCTCGGAAACAGCTTACTTATCACTATTGTGACCATTGTTCTCGCAATCCTTATCCATTCGATTGCAGGATATGTTATCGGACGAGGCATGGCAAGGAAAAAGAGCTTCCGTTTCATATATCTTTACATTGTAAGCGGTATGTTTGTGCCATTCTCAATTCTCATGATGCCTCTTGTAAAGCAGACTGCGCAGATGGGACTTGGAAACAGGGCAGGAGTTATCCTTTTATATCTTGTATTTTACATGCCGATGAACGTATTATTATATAGTGGATACTTGAAAAATATCCCTATGGCACTTGAAGAGGCAGCAGATATTGATGGCGCAAGCACATGGACAACATACTGGAGAGTTGTATTTCCTATGATGAAGCCTATGCATGCGACAGTAGCCATCCTGACAGCGCTCGGTACATGGAATGATGTCATGACACCACTTGTCATCATGTCAGGAACAGGACAGAATACACTGCCGCTGGCACAGCTGAATTTCCAGACACAGTTTGGAACCAACTACAATCTGGCATTTGCATCATATATTCTGGCTTTGATACCGATACTTATATTCTATATAATCTGCCAGAAGCAGATATTAAACGGTGTTGCAAACGGTGCAATCAAGGGATAATTTTTAAACACTATTTTAACAACAATATGGGGTGATTTTATGGCAATTATATTTAATCCAAACAAGAAAATTTTTACTTTACAGACAGCTCACACCACATATCAGATGCAGGTGGACAGACTAGGCTATCTGCTGCATCTATACTACGGAGCAAAAAGCACATGTGATATGGACTATGTGCTGACATACGCTGACAGAGGCTTTTCAGGCAATCCTTACGCAGCAGGCATGAATCGTACATATTCGCTTGATACACTGCCACAGGAGTATCCGACACTTGGCACAGGCGATTTCAGAAATATTGCGCTTGATATTAAAAACGAACAGGGTACTGAGAGTGTTGAGCTTCTTTATAAGAGTCATGAAATCAGAGACGGAAAATACGCTCTAAAGGGACTTCCGGCAGTGTGGGCATCTGATGACGAGGCACAGACGCTTGAAATCGTTCTTGGCGATGATATCGCAGGCGTTGAGGTGCATCTGCTTTATGGTGTGCTCGAGGCTTGTGATGTCATCACAAGAAGTGTGCTCATTAAAAATACAGGCAGTGGGGATATTACAATTGAAAAGGCTCATGCTGCCTGTCTGGATATTGTTTACGGAGATTATGATGTGATCAGATTCTACGGTAAGCATGCCATGGAGCGCAATCTTGAGCGCACACGCTTAGGACACGGCACACTTTCATTCGGAAGCCGCAGAGGAACCTCAAGCCACCAGTACAATCCGGCAGTTATTCTCGCACAGCGCGACACGACAGAAAATGCAGGAGACTGCTATGGTATGCTTTTTGTATACAGTGGCAACTTCTCATGTGAGGCAGAGAAGGATCAGATTAACCAGACACGCCTTTTAATGGGGCTTTCCGATGAGCTGTTTTCATATCCGCTTGCGGCAGGAGAGACCTTTACAGTGCCTGAGGTGATTATGTCATACTCGGCAGACGGTTTCTCACAGCTTTCACATCAGTACCACACCTGCATCAGTGAGCATGTGTGCAGGAGCAGATTTGCACATGAGGTAAGACCGGTGCTCATCAATAGCTGGGAGGCTGCTTACTTTGACTTTACCGGTGATACGATAGTAGACCTTGCAAAGGAGGCCGCATCACTGGGCATAGATATGGTGGTCATGGATGACGGCTGGTTTGGAAAGAGAGATGATGATAATTCATCACTCGGAGACTGGTTTGTGAATGAGAAAAAGCTTGGCGGAACGCTTTCAGAGCTCATCGACAGAGTGCATGCACAGGGAGTGAAATTTGGAATATGGATTGAGCCTGAGATGGTGAATGAGGACAGTAATCTGTATAGAGAGCATCCTGACTGGGCTATCCAGATTCCGGGAAAGCTTCCTGTACGCTCAAGAAACCAGCTTATTTTAGACTTTTCGAGAAAAGAAGTCAGGGACAATATTTTCGATCAGATCTGCGCAGTGTTTGATCAGGGAAAAATCGACTACGTGAAGTGGGATATGAACAGAAGCATGGCTGATGTGTATGCAGGAAATCTTGCATACGACTATGTGCTTGGAGTGTATGATTTTATGGAGCGTCTGGTGACAAGATATCCGGATATACTTCTTGAGGGCTGCAGCGGTGGCGGTGGACGATTTGATGCAGGCATGCTCTACTACAGTCCACAGATATGGTGCAGTGACAATACAGATGCCATAAACCGTACAAGAATACAGTATGGCACATCGTTCTTCTATCCGGTATCATCCATGGGAACGCATGTATCGGCAGTGCCAAATCATCAGACAGGCAGAGTGACAAGCCTTAAAACAAGAGGCATCACAGCCATGGCAGGAACCTTTGGCTATGAGCTGAATCCGGCCCTTCTGTCAGATGAGGAAAAGGAAGAAATCAGAGAGCAGATAAAGACCTTTAAGAAGTATGAGATGCTTATAAATGAGGGCACCTACTGGCGCCTTACAAGCCCGTTTGAGGATGAGGTGGCTGCTTGGATGTCTGTCTCAAGGGCAAAGGACAGGGCGCTTGTGAGCGTGGTTCGTCTGTATGCGGAGGCAAACGCGGCTGCTTGCTATGTGAAGCTTAAGGGCTTGGAGTCTGATGCAGTATATATTGAGGAAAATACCGGCAGGCAGTACACAGGTGCAGCACTGATGAATGCAGGAATACCGCTTCCGTTTGCCACAAAGGAGTATGAGGCATATCAGTTTTCATTTATCAGGCTTGACGAGGCAAAGAAGCTGTATGATGAGATAAAGAAGGTGTGCGGCAATCTAAAATCAGGTGAGGCTGACACTGCAGATAGTTCTTCTGATAAACGTATTGTAATAAGCATCTACGGCGGCTCAGGCTCAGGAAAGACAACGATTGCAGCAGCCCTGCAGCAGTATTTTCTTAACGATAATACAGCCTGCTATGTGCTGACGGGAGATAATTATCCACACCGTATACCGATGAGAAATGACGAGGAGCGCCTTAATGTGTATAACGAGTCCGGAGAGGAGGGCTTACGTGGATATCTCGGAACACCTAAGGAAATTGACTTTGACAGGATTAACAAGGAGCTTTCAGAGTTTAAGGCGGGAAAAGATATAATTGAGATAAAGCATATGGGCCGCGAGGACGGTGATATCTCATATGATGAAACTGATTTTACAGGAATTAAAGTGCTCATCCTGGAGTGGACCCACGGAGGAAGCGAATACCTTAAGGGTGTTGATATACCTGTATTTTTGGAGAGTTCGCCTGAGGAGACTAAGGCGCGCCGCATTAAGAGAGGACGTGACGAAAACGCCGCAAGTCCTTTCATATGCCGTGTGGTAGAGTTGGAGCAGGAAAAGCTTGATTTACAGAGTAAAAATGCGCGTATAGTAGTTGGAAAGGATGGCAAAGTCTATGAACAATAAACCTATGCTTAACGCATATCCTGACAGTCTGGGCGGTAAGCTTTCCGATATTGCAGCTCTGCTAAAAAAGAAGGAAATGCAGGACACATTTTCATCATTTTATATCCTGCCAAGCCTGTATCATTCGGATTTGGACCGCGGATTTTCGGTCGTGGACTACAATCTGAATGAGGAGCTTGCGACAATAGAGGATTTATCGCAATTGAAGGAGCTGGGGATTGACTTAAAGCTTGACTTTATTTTAAATCATGCTTCGGCACAGTCGCCACAGTTCAAGGATCTTGTGGAAAAGGGCGATGAGTCGGAGTACCGGGATTTTTTCATAGACTGGAACAAGTTCTGGGAAGGTCATGGAGTCATGACGGACGAGGGCTACATACAGCCTGATGAGTCATGCTTAAAGCAGATGTTTTTCAGAAAGCCGGGGCTTCCGATTCTCATGGTTGAGTTTCCGGATGGACGAAGGGTGCCATACTGGAACACATTTTACCAGGAGGTGCATGGCAGAGATTATCTGGGACAGATGGATTTAAATATAAAGTCCGAAAAGGTGTGGGATTTCTATCGTGAAACACTGGAAAAAATAGCATCCTATGGTGCGGCTATCGTGAGACTCGATGCATTTGCCTATGCGCCTAAGGCACCGGGAAAAAAGAATTTTCTGAATGATCCTGAGACCTGGGAATTTCTACAGCAGATTCACGAGCTTGCAGCACCGCTTGGACTGACTCTGCTGCCTGAAATACACGCGGCATATGAGGAGAAAATATACAAAACTCTTGCAGATAAGGGCTATGCCACATATGATTTCTTTTTACCGGGACTGATAATTGATGCGATTGAGAACAGGAGAGCAGATTATCTGGCGAAATGGGCGCGTGAGATTGTGGAAGATAAAATCTCCACTGTCAATATGCTTGGCTGCCATGACGGCATACCTCTTCTGGACTTAAAGGGTCTGCTTCCGGAGGATGATATACGCTCGCTTATAGATTTGATTGTATCTCGTGGCGGCATGGTCAAAAATCTTCACGGACAGAAGAATATATATTATCAGGTCAATGCCACATATTACAGTGCGCTTGGTGAGTCTGACAGCAAAATGCTTCTGGCACGTGCCATTCAGATGTTTATGCCGGGCAAGCCGCAGGTATGGTATCTTGACCTCTTTGCAGGCAAAAATGACCATGAGGCCGTAAGACGCGCCGGAGAATCAGGACACAAGGAAATTAACAGAACAAACCTTAGTGCCTCCGATATCAGGGAGGCACTAAAAAAGGATGTTGTTGCAAAGCAGCTTGAGCTGCTTCGCATGAGAAATACACATAAGGCATTTGAGAAGGGAGCTGTCATCACAGTAGCAGAAGAAGGACCAAAGCTCTCAATCCGCTATGATAACGGTGAAGCGTATGCGCTTCTTACGGTGGATTTTGAAGCCGGAGCATATGAGATAGAGCTGAGCTGATTTGTGTATTACTTATATGAAGCAGTTAGAATATATTTATCATAAAAGATGCGATATCAAAAAGGAACCGGATTTTCCGGTTCCTTTCCAGTGATAGAGAAGTCCTGCCTGTCCGGTATGTTCCAGGGTCAGGTGTTTATGTACTAACGGGTATGTTTCCTTTAAATACTCGTGGAACGCGTCAAATTTTGTGTAGTCAGTCAGTGAATTGTCCGCGTTTGATACGGTTGCGAAGCGGACCGCGCCCGCGAGGTGTTCCGCGCTGATCTGCGGATCGATGGTGTGTTTTCCCATGTGTCTCTTCTCCTTTGCTGTCGGATTATTCTGCTTTCTTCTCCGCCTTCTCGCTCATCGCCTTGGAATTTACGATAATGCGCAGGTGGGAACCTTCTCCGCACTTGCCTTTTTCATCATTCACTTCAATATCGAACCAGAGTTTTCTTCTCTCGATGCTGCGGAGCTTCGCGGTAGCTGTCACTTTCATCCCTACCGGTGTCGGTGCCAGGTGGCGGCAATGGATCTCCGCGCCGACGGTCGTCTGTCCCTCTTCGAGGTAGGATTTCGCAAGTTCCAGGGCCGCATCCTCCATAAGAGCCACCATGTTCGGAGTGGAGAGGATCTTGGAACCGGCGCTGCCGATGCGTTTTGCGGTCATGTCATCAGTAACTGTCCATGTGAGGCTGTATGTCGGTGCGTAGAGGTCCTCCTTGTCACCCAAGATCGCGGCAACGGCTGTGCATGCCGGGCAGTCGCAGAATCTCGCACCTTCTGCCTTGATCTTTTTCGCGTGAGCCTCGATTCCTGCTGCCTTTTCCTCTCCAAAGATCTTCTTCCCATCCTCGGATCCCGCAAAAGCGATCAGACCATCGATCGGGATAATATCTGCCGCGATCTCCTCGATCAGCGCCTTTGCCGCCTCGTCCTGTTTCTCTGTATTGACGGCTTCAAGCCATTTATTTGCAGCTTCCTTTGCCTCCGCACAGCAGGACGGCGCGTTGATAAGTGCTTTAACTTTCTCGATCATTGCCTCTGTTTTGCTCATGATTTATTCCTCCGTTCGTTTCTTTCATGTCACTTTTTCTGCCTCTGATAAGGCTGTTCCGGAAGGAATCTTTTCTGAGTTTCCCCTTTCAGAAACAGTCCTGTTCCCATTCTATCGCATATATTTCTAAAATTCAATCGTATTTTTCCATAGTTTTCTGACCTTTTAATGATGTTGAGATTCTTTCTCTCAAAATATCCGCAGGTTTTCCCCCGGGTTCATGTCTCTTCCCTGCTGCAGGCCTGCAGCTGATGTTCATGCTCGTACTTCTCCTTCGTCGCAAGCCCGCCGCGGATGTGACGCTGCAAAGATACCGTGTGCACGATGCCGGAAGG
>OGZZ01000847.1_pt1 | contig 23616 bp, 18 predicted proteins | sample 1577021 | NCBI WGS metagenome assembly OGZZ01 (sample SAMEA3541526, study PRJEB24748) | human gut metagenome | biome: human gut; feature: human-associated habitat; material: faeces | place: China | collected 2012
AAGAAGGTGGAGAATGTTGTAGTAAAACCTCAGGACGGAAAATATTACAGATATCCCAATTACATTAAGGATGTGACGAAAACACCTAAAATTACGCCGGAAATGCTTAAGTACATTGATGATTTTGCATCGACGCTTGAATTCCACCCGTCTTACAATGGTAAATTCGTCAATGATTCCAAGATAAATAATCCTAATGAAAAATATCATGCTGTTTATCTGTATGCCCTTGGACCTAAGCATAACAAGAAGATAAAGTTTAAAAATTCCAAAGGTAAGGAAGTTTATCAGCATCAGGTTTACACCATCAATATGCAGTCAGAGGCTGCTACCGATAAATTAACGTCTGTACTATGCTCTATTTTCGAGCAGAATCCGGATATTCCTGACGGCAAAACTACATATGTTGTGAGAAAATCCTTTGATTGAGCTGCACTTTGAAATGGTGTTATGGTCTTTGCTAAGAATGAAATGCTTATCTTCACAAGCTGCAGATGAAAAGCAGTATATGTGGCAGTGTGGTAAGTGAACTGCTGTGAGCCGCTGCGCGTAAGCGTGGCGGCTTTTTGAAGTGGTAAATAAATGCTCAGAGTATGAAGTCTATGGTATAATGATATATAGATAGGATACTTGAATAGAGGTAATTGTTATGACGAATTATTACAGCACTATAAATGAGGTTGTTCTTACTTTTTCCAATATTTCACGTAACAAAGATGGGTTTGCAAGTATTGTAGCTCGTTTTGAACGTCTGAATGCTACTGGTTTTGATTTTTCGGAGTGGCAGCTTCCGTGCATTGCGAATAGCAAGGCTTTTGGTTTTTCTGAGGATGATATTATGATGCAGGAGCGTTATTTGCGTAACAATATGCCTTTGATTTGGGAAATGGCGAGGGAAAAGGAGAAGGAGATGCAAAAAAGTGCCTAAAGCGTTACTTGATTTTAGGGGATATGTCTTTTTCTTTTGGTCGCGCATAACGTATCTTTGATAGTTTTGGGTGATATTCTTGCTTCAAGTGATTAGAGATTTTATCCTTTTATAGTTTGGAGAGGTGCGGTATGGAGAAAATTTTATTAAACGACTTGTTACATATTGATGAAGATTTAGTTCGCATTAAATTCAATAATTATAATGGTACAGATGATCCGCTTGATGTATATAAAGTTGCTCCTGAACAAATTAATGATGGATGGTTTTTATGGTATAAATATAAAGGTAGACACTATTTTCCTGATATTGATAAATTGGCTATTTGCCTAGTTAGTTTAGGTGGGGACTTATGGCTTCTTACAACGGTAAAACGTATCAAAAAAATTTTACCTAATGTAAAAGATGGCGTTGGTTATGAAGCTGATGAAATAGAAGCATATAAAAAATATTATGGACGTATAATAGTAAAATATCATCGGAGCAGCAGAACGGTGGTAACTTTTTTTGATAAAGTTAAGGATGAATTGGAAGTAGTGGAAATACTAAATTCACAGTATATTGGTGACGAGTTTCCTGGATACGATAATGTAAGGCTTTCTTATGATCAGTTGGCTAATGTTATCAATAGACATTCTGGGGGATGGTTTGGTGCATTGAATAATCAGAAGGCTGTGTATTTAATTACAGATAGAAATAACGGCAAATTATACGTTGGTTCTGCCACAGCTGATAATGGTATGTTGTGGAGCAGGTGGTCTGCGTATATTGCTAATGGACATGGTGGGAATAAAGAGTTAGTAGCGATTGTTAATGATGCAAGTAAAGGCTTTGATTACGTCAAAAAGAATTTTCAATATACAATTTTAGAAAACTTTAATTCTAAAGTAGATGATAGTTATATATTGCAACGTGAAGCATGGTGGAAAAAAGTATTGTGCTCAAAAGAGTTTGGCTATAATGATAATTGAGCTGCTTTAGTAAAACCCTCTTGACAATCCCACCTCTTCCTTGCTAAGATATAGAGTATAACAAAATATCTACAGGCGAGGAACGAGAGGCTTATCTCCGTAAAGCCACTAAAGAGAAGCAGCGGTTGGTGCAAGCTGTGTGGCGGTGAGGTGAGTGTAGCTCGGGAGCTGTTTTGCTGAACATTGCAGTAGGCAAAAACGTGCGCACACGTTACGTGCATTGAGTGCCTTGTGCAAAAAGCATAAGGAAGATAGGTGGTACCACGATTATTCGCCCTGTCCGTAAAGGACAGGGCTTGTTTATTTTAAGGAGGAATTTTTTTATGTGTGAAGAGCATAATATCCCTAAGGTTTATGACCCTGCTTCCGTAGAGAAGAAATGGTATAAATTCTGGGAAGAGCATCGTTATTTTCATGCCGAAGTAGAAGATGGCAAGGAAGCCTTCAGTATTGTTATCCCCCCACCGAACATCACCGGTCAGCTGCATATGGGCCATGCACTGGATAATACCCTGCAGGATATCCTGATCCGCTGGCACCGCATGATGGGCCACAACACTCTGTGGATGCCCGGCTATGACCATGCAGGTCTGGCAACCCAGATTAAGGTTGAAGAGGTTATCAAAAAAGAGGAAGGCAAGACTCGTTATGACCTGGGCCGCGAAGAGTTCCTGAAACGCGTTTGGAAATGGAAGGAGCAATATGGCGACCGCATTATCAACCAGCTGAAGCATCTGGGCGTTTCCTGCGACTGGGAGCGTAAGCGCTTTACTATGGATGAAGGCTGCTCCAAGGCTGTTCGTGAGGTTTTCTGCACTCTGTTCGAAAAGGGCCTGATTTACAAAGGCACCCGTATCACCAACTGGTGTGTAAACTGCAACACCGCACTGAGCGATATCGAGGTTGAGCATAAGGATGACCCGGGCCATCTCTGGTACATCAACTACCCTGTAGTTGAAGAAGAAGGCCGCAGCCTGATGATTGCAACCACCCGTCCGGAAACTCTGCCCGGCGATACTGCAGTAGCAGTTAATCCGGAGGACCCGCGTTATGGCGACCTGGTTGGCAAAACCCTGCGTCTGCCGACTACCGACAGAATTATTCCTATTATCGCCGACAGCTATGTTGATACCAAATTTGGTACCGGCGCTGTAAAAATTACTCCGTCCCATGATCCTAACGACTATGAGATGGGTATCCGCCACAACCTGCCGAGCATCGTTGTTATCGGCATGGATGGCATTATGACTAAGGAAGCAGGCAAATACGAAGGCATGACCCGTGAGGAATGCCGTAAGGCTATCGTTGCCGACCTGAAGGCTGACGGCTATCTGGTTAAGGTTGAAGAGCATTCCCATGCTGTAGGTCACTGCCAACGCTGCGGCCATGCTGTTGAATCCCAGGTTTCCACCCAATGGTTCGTTAAGATGGAGCCTTTGGTTAAGGCTGCTGTTGACTGCGTTGAAGACGGCCGTACACAATTTGTACCGGAACGCTTCACCAAAACCTATACCGGCTGGATGGATAACATCCGTGACTGGTGTATCTCCCGTCAGATTTGGTGGGGCCACCGCATTCCTGTATGGTACTGCGATGACTGCGGCGAAATGAGCGCCAGCCGCACCGATTTGACTGTCTGCCCGAAATGCGGCAGTGCACATATTCATCAGGATGAGGACGCATTGGACACCTGGTTCAGCTCCGCTCTGTGGCCGTTCTCTACCATGGGCTGGCCGGACAAGACTCCGCTCTTAAAGCAATTCTATCCGACAAGCGTACTCGTAACCGGCTACGATATCATCTTCTTCTGGGTTGCACGTATGCTGATTATGGGTATGGAATTCATGCATGAGATTCCGTTCGACAAGGTATTCATCCATGGTCTGGTTCGCGACAGCCAGGGCCGCAAGATGTCCAAATCCTTGGGCAACGGCATCGACCCGCTGGAGGTTATTGACAAATACGGCGCCGATACATTGCGCTTTATGCTGATTACTGGCAACACTCCGGGTAACGATATGCGTTTCTACTGGGAGCGTGTAGAGGCAACCCGTAACTTTGCCAACAAGATCTGGAACGCTTCCCGTTTCGCTCTGATGAACATGGAAGGCTACGATGCCAACGCTAAGCTGGCTCCGTATACCTTGGCAGATAAATGGATTCTGTCCCGTCTGCAGCACACCGCTAAGAGCGTTACCGAAATGCTGGAGAAGTTTGAGCTGGGCGAAGCTGGCCGCATGATTTACGACTTCATCTGGGGCGAGGTTTGCGACTGGTATATCGAGCTTGCTAAACCGCGTCTGTATAATAAAGAAAACGCCGAAGAGCGTGCTACCGCACAGCATGTTCTGGCAACCGTACTGACCAGCGCTATGCAGCTGCTGCATCCGTACATGCCGTTCATCACCGAGGAAATTTACCAATGCCTGCCGCATGAAGCAGAAAGCATTATGATTTCCAAGTGGCCTGAGGCTGACGAGGCTCTGATGGACGACGAGGCTGAACGCCTGATGGGCGCAATTATGGAAAGCATCAAGGCTATCCGTAACATGCGTGCAGAAGTTAACGTACCGCCCGGAAAGAAGGTCCCGGCAACCATGCTGGCTGCAGCAGATTTGAAGGACGGCATTGAAGCTAACGCTGACTACATCCACCTGATGGGTGCAATCAGCGAGCTGACTGTGCTGGCTGACAACGCTGCTAAACCGGAAAATGCTATGGCTGCAGTTGTAGCAGGCATTGAGGTTTATCTGCCGCTGGCAGGCCTGATTGATGTCGAGAAGGAAAATGCCCGCCTGAACAAGGAGCTGGCTGCTATCGACAAGGAGCTGAGCCGTGTTGAAGGCAAGCTGGGCAACGCCGGCTTCCTGGCTAAAGCACCTGAGGCTGTTATCGAAAAAGAGAAGGCTAAGGCTGAAGAGCTGAATGGTAAAAAGGCTGCGATTAACGAGCGCCTGGAATACCTGAAGACTCTCTGATAAAACCGTACAAACCGTACAAAACCGTACAACCCCTTGCCACATAAGGCTTTGGGGCTGTACGGTTTTTTGCATGTGTACGGTATTGAACTGGCGAATCAAATATTATGAAAATAAAAAAGCTTACGACGAATAGTGCGTTGTAAGCTTTTTTAATGGTCTTGCATGAGGCTTGCTATATGCTGAGCGATAGCAGCTATCTTACGGTTGGGATTATTCTTTTGCCAAAAAATGTTATAGTAAATTTCTACTGGCTCATTATCTGCTAATAATGGCAAGGTTCTGGTGAAATTACTGAAATAGAATGGTGCGTCATTATTACTCGTTACCGGCAGAAAGGATTTTACCTTGTCGTCAATTACTTTGGTAAGTGCAGTGGGAATATCTCTGGCGGTGAAAAAGGTGCCATGGAAGCCTAAGCATTTTGCATAATATTCCTGCTCCTGCATAACATAATCTCTGTTGGCGATAATGACACATGTCTGCTCTGATAAATCACTGATATGAAGGGCTTTGATTTCAGGTGGGAAAGAATGTTTCGGTACGCAAATGCATAAATCTGCGATTTCTAAAAGCTCTCCCGCAAGAAAGTTATTATCAGCTTCACGATCTTCCGTGATAAGCATATCTATTTCTTTGTTTGCAAGCATTGTCAGGAGCTGTTCATGGTCACCGTACAATAATTCCAGATGATATGTTTGACTGTTCTTGTTGAGCATATTGATAACGTTGAGCAGGCGACAGACATTATAACCTGTTTTACAGCCGATGATATAGCTCGGTACCTGGTCGGTTTCCGCAAAATGCTGCATGTTTTGCATTAAATTTTGCACGTCTCCGACTATGCGTTTACAAGGCTCGTAAAACTTTTCGCCTGCCGGTGTAAGACTGAAATTACAATTATTGCGGTTGATGAGCTTTACACCAAGCTCTTTTTCAAGCTGTTTTATCTGTAGAGAGAAGGAAGGCTGTGAGATAAAGCATTGCTTTGCTGCTTCATTGAAGCTTTTGCAATATACTGCTGCCAGAAAATATTTCATTTGACGCAAAAGCATAGCCTGCCTCCTGTGGTGTATATTAAAATCATCAATACGCGTATAGAATATCTGTATTTGCTAAATACGAAGCATCACGATATAATGTAATAGTACTTGGTGCTAATATGCAAAAATTACTTAACAAATTAATTATATCACACGCATAGTGTGTTTGCAATGAATACCAAGAGCAATGAGTTTTTGTTGTGTATGAAAGCTGATATATTGCGTAAGGGAAACAAGGATACCTTATGTGAAATATACATTTTATATTAGGAGTGAGTATATTTTATGAAGAAAAGACAGATTGCTTTAGCTGCTGCTATCTGCACGGCATTGACAAGTGTAGGCTTTGTCGGTAATGCCTTTGCTGCAGAAAAAAACGATGATGATTTAATGTCATTCAATCTTGCCGAGATTGTTGTACACGGTCAACGTTACATTGCCGGTGAATTTGTCCGTGCAACATCTAATGTTGGTATTTTAGGTGAGCAGGATGCTATGAAGAGTCCTATTAGTACAACTACTATTTCGGAAAAGGCTGTAGGAACCTTCTTGTCCTCTACCGAAGGCTTGAGCAAGACTCTGAGCCTTGTTCCTTCTGTTGTTAAAACCTATGATGCAGCAGTAGACTGTGTTTCTATCAGAGGCTTTGCTGATGATGGCCGCGGCTTTGTTATCAATGGTATTCCTGGTATGCAGGCTATGACTCGTCAATCCAGCAATTACATTGAATCTGTTGATGTTATCGAGGGACCAGCAACCGGTATTAACGGTTCCGGTATGGCTAACCGTTCCGGCGGTACCATCAGCATTAACAGCAAAAAGGCTTTAATGGATGAAGATACTCGTAAGGTTGGCATTAAATATCATTCTAAAGGTGCGCATGAGGAATATGTAGATTTTGGCACTCGCTTAGGTGAAGATAAAAGCTATGGCGTGCGTATTAATGCCAGCAATACCAATGGCGAGCGTTCTATTGAAAACTGGAACCTGAAGCAGAAAAATATTTATATCAACCTGGATCAGGAAACCACAAACAGTAAGACTAACTTTATGTTTGGCTATACTGATACTGACAGTGAAGGCAGACCTTATGGTTTAACTGTTAGCAGTAAGTTTGTTGGCAATGCTTTACCGAGCGCTCCTGACGGAAAAATCAATACAAATCCTACCTGGCGTCGTGATAAAAATACTAACCTCGTTATGACCTTGAACCATGAACAGAAAATTAATGACCATTTGAAGGCTTTCCTGAACGCTGGTCATTTTAAACAGGATTGGTATTACTATACTGGCTTTAGCAAGACTTTGTTGAATGAAGCCGGTGATTTTAGCGCAACCTCTGACAACTACTCTCTGCTGGAGAAACGTGATTATGCACAAATCGGCTTGAAGGGCGATTTTAAAACCGGTGATTTGAAGCATGAATGGGTAGCAGGCGTTGACAGAATGTGGCACTATTATGGTGGTGCTAAAGACTATAAAGAAGAGTCCGGCTGGACAGGTAATATTTATCATCCTAATACCGGCAGCTTTGCTCCGCCGACCTTTGCACAATCCGATGCTTACTATGGAACTCACGCACGCATCAGCGGCTGGTCTGTGATGGATTCTATTACCACCGGCAATGAGAAACTGAATATCCTGATTGGCGTGAACGGTAAGTCTATCGCTAAGGATTCCTATAGACCTGATGGTTCTCACAATAAACAAACCGGCGATTATTATGATGTATCTCCGAGCTTTGGCATCAACTACACCTTTAACCCGCGTGTAGCTGTTTATGCAAACCATACGGAAGAGTTTGTTGAGGGCGGTATTGTCGGCTCCAAATATCAGAATCAAGGTACCACTTTAGATCCGTACAAAACCAAGCAAAACGAAATCGGTGTGAAATTCAAAACCGGTGATTTCTTCCATAAAATCAGCTATTTCGATATTAAGAAAGCCAACAGTGTAGATGTTACCAAACCCGGCTTCAGCAAACCTTTCCTGCTTGTTGATGGCGAAAACAGACACAAAGGTTTTGAATACACAGCAACCGGTACTTTGGCAGAAAAATGGAACCTGATTGGCGGTTTCATGCATCTTAATGCTAAACAAAAAACTACCAGTGCAGCTACCAATGGCAAGCGTCCGAACGGCGTGCCTGAATGGAGCGCAAATTTAGGCGTAGAATATAAGGCTAACGATGATTTCTCTGTCTTGATGCGTGGCAACTATGTAGGTTCTTCTTATGTGCTTAATGAAAAGTACAGCGTTCCCAGCTACTTCACGCTGGATGCAGGTGTAAATTATAAAACTTCTCTTAACGGCACTCCTGTAACCTTAAGAGCAATGTGCTATAATGTTACTGATAAAAAGTATTGGGCACCTAGCGGCAATACGCTGCATTCCGGTGGTCCGAGAACCTTTATGCTTTCTGCTGAATTTGATATCTGATTAAATTCAGTTCATATACTCAATATATCTCATACATCATACTCTCATCAATTTTAACCGGGTACGCTCATTAATTTTTAATGAGCGTACTTTGGTATCTTTTTTGTATAGTAAGGAAATTTTATGATGTTTAGCTTTTTTAAAGAAATAAACGGCGTGTGTGTGTGCGCTATTTTGTTGCTTGTATTGATAGCGGTTATGTTTTTGGCACTTTCCGTTGGCACGGTGAAAATACCCTTGGAGCAGATTAGTGCAGCAATCATCAGTCAGCTGCAAAGCGGAGATTCACTTGATAATGCGCTTAAAGGCTCTGTGCATGACATTATCTGGCAGCTGCGCCTGCCGAGAATCGTTTTGGCTGCTGCCGTCGGCGCAGGCTTGGCGAGCAGCGGTGTCATTATGCAGGCCATCGTTAAAAACCCCTTAGCGGATCCGTATATTTTAGGCATTTCCTCCGGTGCTTCCTTGGGCGCAACGGCGGCAATCCTTTTAGGTATAGGCGCAGGACTGGGTGAAAATTTTATTGGCCTGGCTGCCTTTGCCGGTGCCTTTGCTATTTCTCTTCTGGTATTATTTATTTCGAACCTTGGCGGACGCAGTAACTCTGTAAAGCTTTTGCTGGCAGGTATGGCTCTAAGTGCCGTGTGCAGTGCTTTTTCAAGCTTTATAGTTTACTTTGCCAACAACAAAGAAGGCATGCAGACTATTGCCTATTGGATGATGGGCAGCTTTTCCGGAGCTAAGTGGGATAACCTGATAGTTATTGTGCCGATAGTAATCGTCGCAGTGCTCTTTTTTTGGAGTCAGAGCCGTATTCTAAACCTGATGCTTTTGGGTGATGAATCAGCATTAACCTTGGGGACGGATTTACATATCTACAGGCAGTTTTATCTTTTGATCAGCTCAATTATCGTGGGCTTTGTTGTCTATGCCGCCGGTACTGTAGGCTTCGTAGGCTTAATAGTTCCGCATGTTATCAGAATGCTTGTAGGAACGGATCATAAAAGGCTCGTTCCTGTAACAGCTTTAGCCGGAGCAATTTTTTTAGTTGTGGCTGATACGCTTTGCCGTATCCTGATTCCCGGAGCAGAGCTGCCGATAGGTATTCTTGTAGCGATGATTGGTGCTCCCTGCTTTGTTTATCTGATGGTAAAACGTACCTATGGCTTTGGAGGTAACTGATTGTGGAAATATTAGCTGAAGCAGTCAAAATGTTTGTAGGGAACAAGGAGATTCTGAAGGGAATTGATTTTTCTTTGCATAACAAGGAGTTTCTTGGTATTATAGGGCCGAATGGCAGTGGCAAAAGCACCTTTTTGAAATGCGTTTATCGTGTGCAAAAGCCGACTAGCGGCGACATTTATTTTGATGGCAAGCATTTGGATGAGCTTTCTTATCGCGAATCGGCCTTAAAGCTGGCGGTTGTTGCTCAGCATAATTTTTATAGCTTTGATTTTTCGGTTCTGGATGTTGTGCTTATGGGGCGTTCGCCGCACAAAAAAATGCTGGAGCGTGATAATCTGGAGGATTTTAAAATTGCCAGAAGCGCTTTGGCGAGAGTAGGTATGGAAAGCTTTGAAAAGCGAATGTTCTCTACGCTGAGCGGCGGTGAACAGCAACGTGTTATTTTGGCAAGAGCGTTGGCGCAGCAGACGGAGTGTCTTGTTTTGGATGAGCCGACGAATCATCTGGATATTAAATATCAGCTGGAGATAATGGATATTGTCAAAAGCTTAAATGCTACCGTAGTGGCAGCAATCCATGATTTGAATATCGCTGCTATGTACTGCGACAGGCTGATAGCTATCAAGAATGGCCTGGTGGTTGGCATGGGAACGCCTCAAGAATTATTGACAGAAGAGTTCATTTATGATATGTATAGTGTACATAGTAAGGTGGCTTACGATGCTGAATCAGGACGCATGAACATTATTTATCTGCCGAAGCATTGGAGGGAATAATTTGAAAAAGATTGTTATATTACGCTGCCTACGCTCAGAAGAAAATTGTACCGGAGCGGCATGCTTTCAGGCATTTAATAATCGCAGTTCGCAGTTTGCGCGTTATGGTGACGAGGAAATCCAGCTGGTGGCGTTTATGGCCTGCAATGGTTGCCGTAAGCTCACTTTGGGAGATAGCAGCGGGTTAGAAGAGAAGATTGAAAGAATTTTAAGTATTAAACCTGATGTTGTTCATGTTGGCATTTGCTGTAAGACGCGTACAGATGATAACGAATATTGTCCCGAAGTTTTAAGACTGGTTGATATTTTCCGTAACCATGGTATAGAAATTGTTTGGGGAACACATTCAGGCTCTGTCCGTCATCTGAGAAAGGAACCCTATGAATAAACGCTTTACCTTGGCTTCTTTGGCTATAGTATTGGGAATTTGTGCATTCATATTTTTTACACAGACGCAGGTGCTTACTGTCAGTCGTCCTGCGGTGAATGCTCAATCAGCTTATGGCGTAAGAGCTGTAAAAAATGTCAGAGTGCAGAATTATAATGCCTTGGGTGAAAATATTTCTTATTATGACAAGGTACCGCAAAGAGTTATTGCTGTAGGTGAACAGATTAATGAAACATTGGTTGCCTTAGGCGTGGAGCAGAATGTTATCTGCCCGGTGCGTTATGGCAATCCCTTCTATAAGCCTGAACCACAGTATGCAACAGGATATAACAAAATTAAGTTTCAGGACAATGTTGTTTTGAATATGGAGAATGTTTTATCTATGCAGCCTGACCTGATTATTTCCGGGCAGGTGCTTTATGCAGATAAAAAGCTCAAAAGCACTGATTTTTGGAACAAACGCGGTATTCATACCTATGTCTCTACCAATGCTAATTCTCCTACATCACATATTAAAAAGGAGACGTTGGAGCAGGAGTGGGACTTTATTTTGGGCTTGGGCACAATTTTTGACAAGGAAACGGAAGCGAAGAAAATTGTTGCCGATATGCAGCAGGATATTGCTGCGGTCAGAGAAAAAACGCAGGCTCTGCCAAAGCCTAAGGTAATGATCATCGAAATGCTGGGCAAGAACATAGTAGCTTATGATTCAACCAAGCTGGCAGGCGATATTTGCGTTAAATTGGGCGCAGATGTCCCCGGTTTTTCTTCAGGAACGATAGGCTTGGAAACTATTATCGAAGAGAATCCGGATGTGCTTTTCGTTGTACAAAGCGGCGGAGATCCTGAGAAGGCAGCGGATTTTTTCCGTCAGCATGCTGGCCTGCAATCACTTAAGGTTGTTCGTGAAGGCAAGGTTTATGGTATATCTCTGAATTATACGTATAACAGTGCTATCAAAACAGGCGAAGGCATTAAAAAATTTGCTCATGGTATGTATCCGGAGCTGTTTTAAAAGATCAAACCGTACAACCCATTGCCACATGTGGCTTTGAGATTGTACGGTTTTTTTGTGTGTACGGTATTGAGTTGGAGAATTTAAAAATATCCTCATGAAATTGTAGTCGACACCTAAAAATAGGCTCATGAAATTGTAATGAACCCCTAAAAATAGGCTCATTTTTTTGTTGAAGGAGTATTGCGTACGTTGTATAATAGAAAAAAGAGCACAAAAGGAGAGTGAAGGCATGACTTATCTGGAGCGAAAAATAGATACCTATCTGATGCAGTGGAAGCAGGAAAAAGAGCATAAGCCGCTGATTGTTAAAGGTCCTCGCCAGGTAGGCAAAACTGAATCTGTCAGACGTTTTGCTGAAGCAAATTACGAGCATGTTATTTACATAAATTTTGTTGAAGAACCCAAGTACAAGATGATTACTTCTGATGGCTATAATACAGATGCGATTATAAAAAATATTTCCTTGCTGGATACAAGTAAAATATTCGAGCCGCAGAAAACAATAATCTTCTTTGATGAATTACAGGATTTTCCTGAAATTGCTACAGCGTTAAAATTTTTTAAGCTTGATGGACGTTTTGATGTTATCTGCAGTGGTTCCATGCTTGGTATCAATTACAAAAGGATTGAAAGCAACAGTGTAGGCTATAAAACAGATTACGAAATGTATTCCCTGGATTTTGAGGAATTTTTATGGGCCAAGGGACATCAAAAATCTGTGCGCGACAGCTTTTTAGAGCATATGCGCACGCTTAAGCCTTTTAGTGAGGTTGAAATGCAGGTGTTCATGCAATTATTTACCGAGTACTGCATTTTAGGTGGCATGCCTGCTGTAGTGAGCGAATACATAGAGAAGGGAACTTTTGCCGGTTCTCTGGAAACACAAAGGCAGCTTTTGGCGGATTACGAGGAGGATATACGTAAGTATGCCGATGGCATGGACCAGACACGTATTCTGAATGTATTCAAGCATATACCTGTACAGCTGGCGAAGGATAATAAAAAGTTTCAGATAACGAAAGTAGCTAAGGGTGCACGCTTTAAGGATTATCGTGGCTGCATAGAATGGCTGTGTGATGCAGGGATTATTAATGCCTGCTACTGTCTGTCTTTTCCTGAGCTGCCGCTTAAGGGCAATTATGATGAGACGAAATATAAGCTGTATATGGCAGATACCGGTCTGTTGGTGGCCATGCTTGACGATGAGGCGCAGGAGGATTTGCGTGCCTATAAAAATTTAGGTGTCTATAAGGGGGCGTTGTACGAAAATATTGCAGCAGAGGCGTTGAAAAAAGCCGGCTGTGGTTTGTATTATTATAAAAAGGATGATTCTACGCTGGAAGAAGACTTCTTTATGCGTACTGCTGACAATCTTGTGCCGGTTGAGGTTAAAGCGACTAATAACATGGCCCGCTCCTTGAATACCTTGATTAATAGCGATAAGTATCCTGATATAAGATTCGGGATTAAGGTTGTAGGTGGTAATATAGGCTGCAATAATAATGTCTATACGTTTCCTTATTTCTGCACCTTTTTGTTGAAGGAGTATTTGCGCAGCTTTGGCAGGTAGGCCTGCCTAAACTTGCTAAAAGCTTGTGTTTGTGCTATTATAAATATAGAAATGGTGCTTCCGATAGACGGTTGCCCTTAAAAACTTTTAGTTATGAAAAATAACCGTCAGTTTGCGAGGCTGGGCGGTTATTTTTGTGTGTTTTTGTTGATTTCCATACCTAATTTAATGCAAGCAATGCATAAGCTCAGCAAAGCAATAACTTCGAGTATATCCATCAGTAACACCTCCCTCTTGCGGGATTTTCAGTGAAACTGAATTTATCACGTCAGAGGGCAACCGCCTACCGTTATGGAAGCACCATAAAAATATTTTAACATATATAAAGGAAAGTGTACAACGAACAAGCTGTGAAGGTTTGGCGCTGTACGCTGTTTGCTCTCTTGAATTGCAGTGCTTCTTGGGTTACAATAAAAGAAAAAGGGGGCGATGAAAATGGCTAAATTCTGTACTAATTGCGGAAGTGAAATTAAACCCGGTGCCAAATTTTGCGAGAATTGCGGACAAAAGCTGGATCATGAGCAAAAGCCGCAGGAGGGAGCAGGCGGAATTGCCGCGGCTGCCGGTGCTGCTTCCGGTGCCGATACAAGCTATAAAAAAAGCATCAGTGACAGCCACGATAATTTTGAGTCGGGAGCTAAGGCTGATGCTGCGCAGGTAAATCATAATACCGATAGTCAGGCAAATTCCTATAATAATTTTACTGCCGATAATCAGCAAAAGTTTGCGGATGAACGTTTTGGCAGCAAGGATGATAACGGTTCTGCCGCTTATAATACACCACCGAGAGCAGGTAAGAAGTTTTTGAATCTTGGCGAGGGCCTAGACCTGCTGTTTAAGGACAGCAGTGCGGATAAGGAAGCTGTTTTCAAGGAGCTGTTCTTTACGTCTGAGGGACGCTTGAACCGCAAGTCATATATTTACAGAAGCTTTTTCCTGTCAGTGGTGCTTTGTGCGGTGCAGGGGATTTTGACCTTTGCAGCCGATACTTTCGGCGCTCTTGATCTTCTCTTTTCGATTATTGCCTTTGTGCTAGGAATCTTCCAGCTGGCAGCTAATATTATGATGGGCGTGCGCCGCTTGCATGATTTGGATAAATGTGGCTGGTGGATGCTGCTTTTGATTGTGCCGCTGGTTAATCTTTTCTTCTGCCTTTATCTTTTGTTCTTCAAGGGGAGGGGCCGAACGAATATGGGGACGACCCTTTGCAGCAGTAGGACTGCTATAAGCATATAAAATATGGTGATATCCACTTAGCAAAATAGTCGCTCGTTCTTGTGACGCAGCGGCTATTTTTATGCTTTTCGCAAGACGCAGTGCGCAAAACTATGTTATAATAAACTGTTAGCTAATTATTAATGGAGGCGTAAGCACAATGAATTATACAGAAAGCCTGGCATATTTAGACAGCCTGGGCAAATTTGGCATTAAGCTCGGTATGGAGCGTATTGAAGGACTTTTGCGGGAGTTGGGAAACCCGGAGCAAAAGATTAAAACAGTGCATGTAACCGGCACTAACGGTAAAGGCTCTGTTACCAGCATGATTACGAATATTCTGCTGGCAGCAAACCTGAAGGTGGGCAAGTTCACTTCCCCACATCTGGTGAAGTACAACGAACGCATCAACCTCAACGGCAAGGATATCAGCGACGAGGATTTTGCTACGGCGATTACTGCGGTAAAGGTTGCTGCCGACAGCGTTGTCAAAAAGGGCGTGTGCGAGCAGCCGACGCAGTTTGAGATTCTGACGGCGGCAGCATTTTTATATTTTTATCTGCAGAAGGTTGATTATGCTGTTATTGAGGTAGGCATGGGCGGCCTGTGGGATTCCACCAACGTAATTACGCCGGTGGTCAGCGTTATTACCAATGTTGCGCTGGACCATACTGACCGCTGCGGAAAAACTTTGGAGCGCATTGCTATGCAGAAGGCAGGCATTATCAAGGAGAAGGTGCCTCTGGTTACCGCTGCCGAGGGCAATGAAGCTCTTGGTCCTATTGTAAGCCTGGCTATGTTTAAGGAAGCGCCTGTTTATCTTTACGACAAGGCTTTTCACGGCACGGAGGTAAAAAGCTCGATGGAGGGCCAGACCTTTACTCTGCATGCAGGTGATTTTTATCATTCCGATTATGAAATCAAGCTGCCGGGCGAGCATCAGATTAAGAATACTAGCGTAGCGATTGTTGCTGCCAAGCTTGTCAGCAAGCAGGATGACCGCATTAACGAGCTGGCGCTGCATGTGGGTGTAGCGAATACCGTTTGGCCGGGACGTTTGGAGCGTATTCATAAGAATCCGGATATTATTCTGGACGGTGCGCACAATCCTGACGGTGCCAAGGCTCTGCGCAATGCTTTGGATAAGTACTATCCCGGCAAGCAGGTGCAGTTTGTCTTTGGCATGATGGGTGACAAGGATATGAGCGGTGTTATCAAAACACTGATTAAGCAGGATGATGTTGTTTACACCGTGCGTGCCGATGAGGGTGCGCGTGCTGCGGAGGCTGCGGATTTGGCGAAGCTGGTGGGCAGCAATGCTGTGGCGGAGGCTGATCTTGCTACGGCGTATGATGCTGCTATCCGCGGAGCAGGCACTGACGGTGTTGTGTGCGTTTGCGGCAGCCTGTATCTGGTGGGCGAGTTTAAGAAGATGCTGCTGGCGGATAAGCGTGCGATGAACTGAAGGCGATATTGAGGTTTATTGACTTCGGTAACGAGTATCTGCATCGCAATTAAATGTTGCTCTGCGATATATTAATTGCTCGTTTAGAAAATAGAATTTTTTGTTAGGGTGCATCATGACAAAACTGGCAAATTATCTCGAAAATAAAATATGGTATATGCTGCTGTTTACTGTGGCGGTTATTCCTCTGGAGCAGGAGTTCACCTCCTTCTGTGTGGCGATGACCTTTATCGGTGCTGTGATTGTGTCGCATGTTAAGGGACGCCCGCAGCAGGAGAATGTGCTGAAGCCGTGGCAGCAGGGAGCGTTTTATCTTCTTTTGCTGATTGCGTTTGTTTCGGTATATTTTTCCTTGGACAGATTTTTGTCCTTCTGGAATTTGGTGTATGTTGTAGGCCAGTATGCGGCGCTGTTTTTTGTGCTGCTGCGTTACGGCCGCAGCAGTGAGCAGGATAGGGCAAGTCTGACTGCCTGTGAGGCTGAGCCGCTGACGCAAAGTGAGGCTTGGAAAAATGCTGACGCTAAGCAAAAATTTGCGCTTGAGTGGCAGCGCTTCGGCATGCTGCCGCGCCCGCTGCAGCTTATCGGTGCCTTTTTAGGCGTATCGCTGCTGGTGAGTGCCATCGGTATTGCGCAGAAGATTTTCGGCGTTACGGCTGAGGGCATCTGGGTGGATCCGGCGCAGTTCCCTGATTTGAAGGTGCGCGTTTTCTCTACGCTGGTTAACCCCAATATCCTGGCAGGCTATCTTGTGCTAGTTGTTGCTTACAGTACAGCCTTTTTCAATCAGACGAAGGCGTATAAAAAATGGCGTCTGGCGTTTCTTGTTACGGGACTTTTGGCAGCAGTCTGCCTGCTTTATACATATTCACGCGGTAACTGGGTAGCCTGCGCTGTGATGCTGCTGGCGTTCTGCGTGCTGTTCTGCCGTAAGGCTTTTATTCCTGTCCTTGGCGGCGGTGCGGCGGCTCTGGCGCTTGGCGGGCAGGCAGTGCTGCAGCGTCTGGAATCTATTCGCGGCGGCTATGGTGGTGACACCTCTATTGCTTTGCGCATGGCTTATTTGAAGAGCACCAAGTGGATTATTGAGGAATTCCCGTTTGGTGTAGGCTGGTATGGCTATCGTTTTGTATATCCGACGTATAATTTCTATCTGGCGGACAAGAACGTTATCATGTACCACTGTCACAATATCTTCTTGAATATCTGGGCGGAGCTTGGAGCGCATGGTTTGCTGGCCTTTCTTGTTATCTGGTTCGGCATTTTTCTGCCTGCAGGCTGGAAGCTGGCATATCATGGACGCAGCTTGTGGTTGAAGGCTATGGGACACGGTTATGTGCTGGCAACAGTAGGCATTATTATTGGCGGATTGACTGACCATGTTTATTTCAATACTCAGATGGGATTGTTATTTTGGACCTTGGGTGCCCTGACTTTGCTTTGTGCCGGAATAAATGAGCGCTCCGATAAGGAATAAAGAAGCAAAGAATCGATAAGCAATTTAAATAAGAATGAATCTGATAACAACACAAAAGATAATTAAAGACAAAACAAAAATCGGATTAACTTTTAAAAAATACTAGACAAAAATAATGTGGTATAGTATAATTATGCATATAAAGACTAGTTAATAAAACAGCTCTGGGAACGGAATCTTTACTACGGCTATTTGTGATTCGTGAAGCTCATCAAATAGCCGTAAAAAATAGCGATGAATTTTGCGAATAAAGAAAAGAATCTAAATATAGAGAATTTTTTAAATTATGATAGACGGGTAAGCAAAAATATAGTGTTTCTATAATCTGGGAAAGGAGAACAGCCTTGAAGGGCATGAGAGAAATAAGGTAAACAATTAATTTGATTAAGGAAGGGATGATGCAATGTATAAGTGCAGAGAAGCAAGCACTAAGGAAATCATTGCTTTTCAAAAAGAGTTTTGCGAGAACTTGTCAGCAGCTATAGGAATGAATAATAAACATCGCGTTCAGGTAGAATCTTATGAGGAACTGCCGCCATGGAGTTTTGTTTATAATGCTGATGGCAGCGATCGCTTTTTGAAGGATGATATTATTATGCTCAAAGTGTGCGATTTGGAAAAAAGAGTTGTCTATTATCCGGTTTTTCCGGAAAAAAGAGGACTCAAACTGCTCCAATGCTGGGATATGGCAGTTCCGCCGAAGCTGACTGCATTTGAACAGGAAGGTAAACAGGAAGGCAATGTACATCGTGCCAACCAAAGCTTGCGTAATCTTATCGCCTTTGCCCGTCTGTTTATGCTGTCGCAAAGCCGTTGGCATAAACCTATGGCCTACAGCTTCAATAATATTATTTCGCAATTATATCTCGTGCCGGATGCGGACGTTGCTCCGGAAACGATTAAGCTTATAAATGATGTAATCGGCAAATATATCAGGGATGATTCCCTGGAGCATTATATTAAATGTGACAATTTACAGGATTTTATAGATTATATTAAAACCAAGTATTCTCTGGTGATGTTTAAGTCGGATGATTTTTCACTTTTAAGGAAAATACTGCATGACTATTATCCGGCAGAAAAAATATATTTTTAAGCAGTAGCTCAGCGCAGAACACGGCATGCGGACAGTTCTGCGCTTTTGTATTGCATGGATATCAATGCGGCAGCATAAGCCAAAGTTTGCCCTTTCTTACATATTAGTTACATATTTTCTTGCCTTGCTATGATATAATAATTACATTAATGTTTATTCTATGTGAGCGGCATAGAGGAGGAGCAATTATGGCAGATAAATTTTTAGTTATAGATGGCAGCAGCCTGATACATAGAGCGTTTTTTGCGCTGCCGCCGCTGACTACGCGTCAGGGTATCCATACGGGAGCAGTGTACGGACTGTGCAATATGCTGCTGAAGCTTTTGGATGAGGTGAAGCCTCGTTATATGGCGGTTGCCTTTGATAAATCGCGCAAAACCTTCCGCAGCAAGCTGTATGCGGAGTATAAGGCGCAGCGTAAGCCTACTCCGAGCGAGCTGAGCGAGCAGTTTCCTTTGGCAATGAAGGTTTTGGAATGCATGGGCATCCGCACTCTGGAGCTGGATGATTACGAGGCCGATGATATTATCGGTACCTTTGCTGTGCAGGCACCGCCGGAGGTTGAGGTTATCATTGTTACCGGTGACCGCGATGAGCTGCAGCTTATTGATAAGCGCACCAAGGTGTTTTATACCAAGCGCGGTATCAGCGACATCCAGGTTTTTGATGAGGCGGAATTTGCTGCCAATTACGAGGGCCTGCAGCCTAAGCAGCTTATCGAGCTGAAGGGCCTGATGGGCGATACCTCGGATAATATTCCCGGCGTGCCCGGCGTAGGTCCTAAAACAGCCATGAAGCTGATCAAGGAATACGGCAATGTGGAAACGGTGCTGGAGAATATCGAGAAGGTTTCCGGCAAATCGTTAAAGACGAAGCTGACGGACAATAAGGAATCTGCACTGCTGTCGAAGCAGCTGGCAACAATATGCACGGAAGCACCGGTTGATACCGCTGTGCAGAACTACGAGCTGCAGCCGATGAAGGAGGAGGCACGCACCCTGCTGCAGGATTTGGAGTTTCGCAATATGTACGAGCGCTTTGCCGCGGTACTTGGCGGTGCGCAGGACAGCTTTGACCTTTTCGGAGAAGCTGTTGAGCAGGAAGGCTTGTCGCAGGTGGCAGTAAATACGCCGCAGCTAGCAGAGGAGCTTTTTGGTGCATTGGCTAAAGCAAAGCAGCCTGTTGCTGTGCATGCTCAGGTAGCAGGACAGCTGCCTGAGATGTATTTCAGCAGTGCCGAAATTTTGGTTGATGATAAAATTTATGTGCTGGACGCGCAAAGCGGCTGTTGGGATAAATTTGACGGCTGGCTGTCAGACGCAGGCAGCAAAAAGCTAACGATAGACAGCAAGGAGCTTTATAAATGCTGCCTGTGCCGCAAGGTGAAGGTGCAGGGAATAGTTGATGATGTAGCCCTGGCAGGCTATGTTGCCGACCCCGGCCACAGCTCCTACAGCCTGGAGGATTTGAGCCGCCGCAATCTGCCGGGAGTACTGGCAACGCCTTGCGAAAATCTGCAGCAGCTCGCATCTAAGCTGCGCGGACTGTTGGCTGAACAGCAGCAGCTCAAGCTGTATGAGGAATTTGAGCTGCCGTTGGCACCGGTGCTGGCGCAGATGGAGTTTGCCGGTATTACGCCGGACAAGGAGCTTTTGCTGCAATTAAGCGAGGATATGGGTCATCGTATTGCCAAGCTGGAGGCGTTGGCGCAGGAGCAGGCAGGCGAAGCATTTAACCTGAAATCTCCTAAGCAATTGGGAGTGATTTTGTTTGAACGACTGCAGCTGCCGGTAATCAAGAAGACAAAAACAGGCTATTCTACCGATGCCAAGGTGTTGGAAGCACTGGAGGGCAAGCATCCGCTTATTGCTACAATTCTGGAGCATCGCAAGCTGGCGAAGCTGCAATCCACCTATCTGGAAGGACTGCAGCCGTTGATTAATCCCAAAACGGGACGCATTCATACGCACTTCCAGCAGACTGTAACGGTAACAGGCCGTTTGTCCAGCACTGATCCTAACCTGCAGAACATTCCTGCACGCACGGAGGAGGGCAGACAGATTCGCCGTATTTTTGTTCCGGGAGCAGGCTATGACCTTTTGATGAGCTGTGATTATTCGCAGGTTGAGCTGCGTATTCTGGCCTGCATTGCGCAGGACGAGCTGCTTTTGGAGGCCTTCCGCCATGGTCAGGATATCCATGCCCGCACTGCCGCCGAGGTTTTCGGTGTGCCGCTTGAGGAGGTAACGCCCGAAATGCGCAGCCGTGCGAAGGCTGTTAACTTCGGCATTGTTTACGGTATCAGCGATTTTGGTCTGGCCAAACAGCTTGATGTCGGCCGCAAGGAGGCAGCAGGCTATATTGACAGCTACTTTGAACGCTATACCGGTGTAAAAAAATATATGGAAGATATTGTAGCCAAGGCACGTGAGCAAGGCTATGTCAGCACGCTGATGGGACGCAGACGTTATCTGCCGGAAATCCGCAGCAGTAATTTTAATCTGCGCAGCTTTGCGGAGCGTACCGCTATCAACACACCGATTCAGGGAACTGCCGCAGATATTATGAAGAAGGCTATGATTGCCGTGCAGCGCGAGCTGGATAAGGCGCAGCGCAAGAGCAGAATCCTGCTACAGGTACACGATGAGCTGGTGCTGGAAGTTACTGAGGATGAGAAGGAGCAGGTAGCGCAGCTGGTGCGAACAGCCATGGAAGGTGCTGCGTCACTGGATATTCCGCTGCTGGCCGACGTTAATTGCGGTCGTGACTGGGCGGAAACAAAATAACGGATACTTTACGGAAAGAAGGGAAGACCTGTGCCGGAAATGCCTGAGGTGGAGCAGGTGCGCAAAACACTTGCGCCTCATATAGAAGGAAAGAAAATTTTAGCAGTAGAAATATATTTGGAGCGATTGATAAAATATCCTCAGCCTGATGCCTTTATCAAAGGACTGGTGGGCAAAACTATCAGCAGCGTGGGCCGACGCGGTAAATATCTTGTGCTGCATACAGCACCGAAGCAGCAGCTGATAGTGCATCTGCGCATGACAGGCGCGCTGTTGGCGCAGCCGTCATCTGCACCTGCACCGGCGTATGCCAAAATCAAATTTACGCTTTCTGATGACGTGACGATGTGGTTTACGGATATCCGTACCTTTGGTACGCTGTATCTGGTAACTGATAATGATACATATATTGAAGGCTTTGAAACACTGGGACCGGAGCCGCTGAGCGAGGGCTTTACTGCCACATATCTGTTGCCGTTGGCGCAAAAAAGCAAGAAGGCTATCAAAAGCTTTATTCTGGACCAGCAGATTATCGCCGGTCTTGGCAATATCTATGCCGATGAATGCCTGGCTCTGTCCGGTATTTTGCCTATGCGTAAAGCCTGCAGCCTGAGCGCTGCTGAGATAGTGCGCTTGTGTGAGGCAGTCAATGCGGTAATCGCGCAGGGCATCAAAAATCGCGGTACAACTTTCCGTGATTATAAGGACGGCGAAGGAAATAAGGGCGATAACCAGAATCATCTGCTGGTATACGGCCGAGGCGGCAAGCCCTGTAAAAAATGCGGTGCGCTGCTGCAGACAACCAAGGTAGGCGGCAGAGGCACGGTTTATTGTGAGCATTGCCAAAAGTAGGAGTGGAGAATAATGATAACAATAGGTTTGACGGGAGGCATTGCTTCCGGTAAAAGTACAGTTTCGGCAGAGCTGCGTAGCCTGGGACTGCCTGTTTTTGATGCGGATGCCGAAGCACGTCTGGCAGTAGCTGCAGGCAGCGAAGGTCTGGCGCAGGTGATTGCCGTATTGGGCAAGGAATATCTGAGCGAGGAAGGAACGCTTGACAGAGCCAAGGTTGCCGAGCGCATTTTTCATGACAAAGAAGCGCTGAAGGCAGTGGAGGCGATTATCCATAAAATAGTCTGGCAGCAGGCAGAAAGCTTTTTGGCTGCAAGCAGCAAACAGGGACATAAGGCAGCGGTGCTGGATGTGCCTCTGCTGATTGAATGCGGCTGGCATAAGAATGTGGACAGCGTGTGGCTGGTATCTGTCAGCCGTCAGCAGCAGGTTGAAAGAGCAATGCTGCGCAGCGGCATGACTGCGGACGAGGTGAATGCGCGTATTGAAGCGCAGATGTCCTTGGCGGAAAAGAAAAAATATGCCGATGTAGTATTGGATAACAGTGGCAGTCAGGCGGAAACCATGCAGGCTGTGCATTCGCAGCTGGAGCTGCTTTTGGGTGGCGTCAGTGAAGGGTAAGCGCAAAGCCCGCAGCAGACGGACTAAGACACACGGAAAGCTGTACAGCTGGCTGCTGCTTCTTGGCGTGCTGCTTGTCATAAGCTTCGGCGGCTGGAAAATCTGGAGCAGCGATACTGTACAGATGCGCTTCGTTTATATGTGGGATTATCAGCAGGATATTGTGACCTACAGTAAGAAAAATAATGTAGATCCTTTTCTGGTTGCTGCCATTATCAAAAATGAAAGCAACTTCAAGCATGATGCTGTTTCCAAAGTCGGAGCAGTAGGCCTGATGCAGATTATGCCGGAAACAGGACGTTGGATTGCCGAGCAGATGGGCCTGGAGAATTATCAGGACAGTGATTTGTACCAGACGAGAAAAAATATCCGCATGGGCTGCTGGTACGTAGGCGAGCTGGAGCACGAATTTCAGCATAACCTGGTACTGCTGATGGTGGCCTACAATGCGGGGCGCGGACAGACGCATGAATGGATGCAGGAAAATGGCTGGGACTATAATTTCAATGATATAAAATCTATTCCTTACCCTGATACCCGTGAATATGTAGCTAAGGTTATGCAGGATAGGGATAAATATTATCTGCTTTATAAGGATAAGATAAAATAATAGCAAAAGAAGATTTTATAAATTTTTTTCGCAAGGTTACTTGACGAACGCGTCAGAGTATGCTATTATATCTATGTTGCTTATGACAGTAACGAAGTGAATAAAGCATGCGGTAGTGGCGGAACGGCAGACGCGCTAGCCTCAGGAGCTAGTGGGGGAGACCCCGTGGAGGTTCAAATCCTCTCTACCGCACCATTT
>OGZZ01000855.1_pt1 | contig 23530 bp, 17 predicted proteins | sample 1577021 | NCBI WGS metagenome assembly OGZZ01 (sample SAMEA3541526, study PRJEB24748) | human gut metagenome | biome: human gut; feature: human-associated habitat; material: faeces | place: China | collected 2012
GAAGCCGCAGCCGCCCGTGACGATGATGTTCTTGGGTTCAAAAATCTCAGACATGGGGAGTTCTCCTAGTACTCGCGCGGGCTGTTGACGATCTCGCCGGCGGCGACCTTCTTCAGGTGCCGCCCGTAGACCGACTTGCCGTAGGCCTTGGCGGCCTCCTCAAGCTCGGCGGTGGAGATCCAGCCGTTCTCCCAGGCGATCTCCTCGGGGACGGACACGGGCAGGTCCTGGGAGTGCTCCACGGCGCGGACGAACTCCGCGGCCTCGTGCAGGCTCTCCATGGTGCCGGTGTCCAGCCACGCGTACCCGCGGCCCAGCGTCACCACGGAGAGCGTCCCCTCCTCCAGGTACATCTGGTTGAGCGTGGTGATCTCGAGCTCGCCGCGGGCCGAGGGCCTCACTTCGTGCGCCTTGGCTGCCACGTCGCCCGGGTAGAAGTACAGGCCGGTGACGGCGTAGGAGCTCTTGGGTTCGGCGGGCTTCTCCTCGATGGAGACGGCCCTGCCCTCCCCGTCGAACTCCACGACGCCGAAGCGCTCGGGGTCGTCCACGTGGTAGCCGAAGACCGTGGCGCGGCCCGACTGCGCGTTCTCGACGGCCTTCTTGAGGTGGCGGCTGAGGCCGTTGCCGTAGAAGATGTTGTCGCCGAGCACCAGGGCGCACGGCTCTCCGGCGATGAAGTCCTCGCCGATGGTGAAGGCCTGCGCAAGGCCGTCCGGCGAGGGCTGCTCGGCGTAGGACAGGTTCACGCCGTAGCGCGAGCCGTCCCCAAGCAGGCGCTCGAAGTTGGGCAGGTCGGTCGGGGTGGAGATGACCAGGATATCCCGGATGCCCGCCAGCATGAGGGTGCTAAGCGGGTAGTAGATCATGGGCTTGTCGTAGACCGGCAGCAGCTGCTTGCTGGTGACGAGCGTGAGCGGGTACAGACGCGTGCCCGAGCCACCCGCGAGGATGATGCCTTTCATAGGTTGGACCTCCAGAGTTGGGTGTACACAGATGATATAAGTATACGCGAGGCCGAACCTAGGTTGCAGAACTGCACAAAAGAAGGACGGAGAGAGCCAAGCATGCAGCCTCTTTGGTTCACGTCCTTACGGACCACAAGACTCCAACCATTGGACCATATTTGGTCCAATGCGCTGTTCAGTTAGCCATTGACACAAACACGCACTACAGGGTCGCGGACGAGCTGGATGAGGCGGTGGGCACATAACGGCGTGCGAGGTGACGGAGCGCCTCTACATCCACTCGTACCAAAACCTAGGAGACGGGGAGGTTGCTGGGGTCATTGAGCGAAGGGACGCCCTCTCGTCTCGAGGGACAGACCCCGAGGAGATATGGGCGAACTCGTTTGCCGCCGCGCTCCTCATGCCGGCACAGGTCGTAGCGAAACTCTGGGCGGGCAATTGTAGCATCGGTGAGATGACGGACATACTCGACGTATCCGTAACCGCCGTGGGCCATAGGGTGGAAAACCTTGGGCTGCGATAGCGCAGACCAGCGCGGAAGCAGGTCACCAAAAGGGACACAAGAGGCAATCGACCTCATGGGTTCGGCACAAAGGAGAGCAAACGTCTTCCCCATCGAAAGCGCCCATTTAGACGAGGTCAGGGTCGAATGCTCGAGCGAGGAGCGGGAACGGCGAGCCAAGGCGGCCCAGGCCGAGAGCGTGGTCAAGAGGATGGAGGCGGAGAACGACCTTCGGTCCGAACTCGGAAAGGCCGCGCTCAAGTGCGTCAAGTGGCAGCTGGTCGCATGCAACACCCTCGTCGTCGCGTACACCGCCCGTCTCATGTGGCTGCAGCGCGAAATCCCTACCGAGGTGATAATTTCCTGGATGGGCGCGACGACCGCCGAGATCATCGGAATACTCTGGGTGATAGCGAGGAGCCTGTTTCCGTTCCAGGACGAACACAGGTCCGCAGACCTGGAAAAGAGTGGCGGCGGCCGAATCGGCCACCCCAGGAGATAAGGGTCGCCCCAATGGCGGTTCTTTCTTTACGGAGGGGGCCGGGGGATTCGAACCCCCGGGCCTAGGACACACCTCGCACGTCACGTCAATCCGTTCGTTGGGCGCAGCCCCCGCCTAGGACCCTTGCAGCCCCTCCAACAAACAAGACAACTTTCATAATAACCCCCTTGAAGTCAATGGACCCGAAATGAGCAACGACTAGGAAGCAGAGCGCCGCGAGGACAATAACCTGAACCTCAACAGCGACAGAAAGCGTGATGTACGTAGATGTCCTCTTCGATGTTAACACAGCGGAACGGAGCGTCTGACGAACTCATAGCGACACATCTAAGAATGCCAGAAATCACGGAACTCCTCTCTGCATTTATAGCGAGACATGAAGTGAATAAGTACAATGAGCAGTGTCCAACAAACGAAAGGCAAACAATGCGAGTCGAAACAACCGGAGTATGCAGAGGAAACTGGAAAATCTACCAGCAACTTAAAATAGAAGGCATCCATGAAGGCTCCAGCATAAAAGCTCAAGCGGCAACGGATGACGACCGCCGCTTACCTTTGTCTCTTCTAAAATTCAAGGACAATAACGGCGAATCGAACTCATACGTTCTTGTAATCCCCGACCCCGATACCCGAGCCATTAAAATTGAGTTTAACGAAATCGGCAAAGACGGTTGCAACCTGAGCAGCGACTCCCTTTCGCTCAATTGCAAGAACATCAAATGGGAGTCGCGTCTTAACTACAAAATTAAACCTGACATGTGCAGCAAACTCCGAAATTACGATGACGTTTCAGAGTTTGAGATGGCGACGATTGATTTTTGGCAGTGCATCGAAGATTCAAACGAGTATATCCTGAGGTGCACGGTTAGAACACCGTACCGCAATGACTCGCAAATCAAACTTCGCTGCCTCGACCGGTTCCTCAATGAGGTTGGGCTGAGCATAGTCAATTTCGGTTCAAATGTAACGAGCGTTGGATTTACATCCGAGAAAAAGCAACTTGAAACGCAGCTCTCGATCCGCATGCCAAAGGCGTTTGATCGTTACTATTTTATTATTGACGATCAAAATCACCCATCATTCAGTGCATTTGACTGCTTAACGCCTGATAAATTAGGCTTGCTTCTTGAGGAGACCAACTTCCTCTTTACCCATGCGCAGTTTGACCCTGAATACCCCGAATGGTTTACAGAGCATAAGGCAACCATTGGTGCACTGGAGAAGCAGAGAAAAATCGTCTTCAATAGCGCTCCGAAATTCAGCATCATTGTCCCTCTTTACAACACGCCCATTTCGTTTTTTAACGATATGGTCGAATCCGTAAAAAACCAGTCTTATGCAAACTGGGAGCTCCTCCTAGTTAATGCAAGCCCTGACAATCAGGAACTAAAGGCTCGCGTTGAGCAGGAGACAGCCCGCGACAACAGAATTAAATCAATTACCCTTGCCGAGAATAAGGGCATTTCCGAAAACACAAATGCCGGAGTAGCCGCTGCTTCGGGCGATTTCGTCTGCTTCTTTGACCATGACGACATCCTTGAACCGGATTTGTTGTTCTCGTATGCCGAGGCAATTGAAAACAATGATGACGTTGATCTTCTTTATTGCGATGAAGACAAACTCATGCCCGATGGAAAGCTGGCACAGCCGTTCTTTAAACCGGATTTCAATATCGATTTACTCAGAAATAATAACTATATATGCCACATGCTTACCATCCGTAAGTCCCTTCTTGACACTCTAGAACCGAATACGAAAGAGTTTGATGGAGCCCAGGATCACAATTTGACTCTCCGGGCCGTTGAAAAGGCAAGGAATGTCCACCATGTTGCAAAAGTTCTATATCACTGGCGCTTAAGCGAAACGTCAACCGCAGCAAATGCCGACAGCAAACCTTATGCCACCATTGCGGGAATTAAGGCGGTTCAGAATCACCTCGACAGACTTGGGCTCAATGCAAAAGTTGAACAAGCACGTCGTCCCTTTACATATAAAGTAACCTACGCCGCGCCAGATTCCCATCCGCTCGTTTCGATCATCATTCCGACCAAAGATCACGCTGATATCCTCGATAACTGCATTACGTCAATTGTCGAGAAATCCACATACGACAATTACGAGCTTGTAATAATCGAAAATAACAGCACGGAAAATGCAACGTTCGAGTATTACGATAAGTTACAAGCCAAATACCCTGATATCGTTCGCCTTGTTACCTGGGAGCACGAATTTAACTTTTCCAAGCTCATGAACTTTGGAGTGTCCCATGCCAAGGGCAATTATCTCTTGCTGCTGAATAACGACACTGAAGTGATTACGCCCAATTGGATTGAAACTATGCTTGGCATCTGCGCACGCGAGGATGTTGGCGCAGTTGGTGCAAAACTCTACTATCCCGACAACACCATTCAACACGCTGGCCTATGCGTCACGGGCGGCGTGGCAGGACATCTCTGCCAAAGCATGCCAAAAGACAACTGGGGCTATTTTGCACTCAACGATGCACAGCAAGACTTCAGCGCCGTCACGGCGGCTTGCATTATGACCAAACGTAGCGAATACGAAAAAGTCGGAGGTTTTACCGAAGAGCTTCAAGTCGCATTTAATGATGTCGACTTTTGCCTAAAGCTTCGCGAGATTAACGATCTGGTTGTATACACGCCCGAAGTCGAGCTGTATCATTACGAGTCAATTTCTAGAGGCGTTGAAAACAACACGGACAAGCAGATTCGCTTCCACAAAGAGGTCGCGTACATGAATTATCGATGGGCTAAGTATTACGTCAAAGGCGATCCTTATATGAATCCAAACTTCACCGTCGGGGAACCCGCGAATCGTTATTATCATTTATAGATAATGAGTATTTACTCATTTGGGCGCTGTTGAATATCGCGAAACTGCGCCGTCGATATCGCGCTTGGGCACCGGGCCCGACATGGGCTCCAGTGCCGTTTTGCTACCTGCGGTCCGCCCCGCGGCACGGCCTCATGTTGGCCTCTCGCATGCCAACCCAGCGCTCGGTCAAAGTCTCTGCTTGGCTTGGAAAAGCATAGCTTTCGGGGACCCTGCGGCGTCCGAATCATCGCCTGCTATCTAAACTGTTAGATAGCAGAAAAACCCGAGAGCATTACGCAAAGGCCTACACACAGGATGCAATACTAATAAAACGAATAAGATATAAACAATTCATCACGCACATGCCAAAAGAGACGACAGAAAGCGAAGATGAGTTGAATTTAAACAAGCGCGTTCTCGACCCAAACAACAAAGCTGGTAGAACAGGAAGAAAATATCGTCCTTGAACACCCTGTATTACATTCTCGTAATTGAACGTCCAGCCCAACCACATAGATACAATGGAACCAAGGGCAGCCAAAGCAAAAGCGATAATAAACAGAATGGAACAAATGGGGCTGAGAAAAGAGGGCTCATCTTCGGAATCCAAACAACAAATAAACCCAAACAACAAATAAGGAATCATAAAAAAGGCTGGAAACTGCAAGTTTTTCTGGAGCCATCCAAGCGAATAACCTAAGGTGGATCCCCAATAGAAATCTCCTAGGGAATCTAATGTCCTAAAAAAGACCTCGAAGCTATTCTTTGGATGCATGATGATGTCACTGAGCGTATAAAACCGCCCGATCTCTTGGCCACGAGAGGCATCTGAAGACTGAGACACCAATGTACTCATTGATGCTATGCGCAGCACTAGAACGGAGGCTATAACAGCAAAGATCAGTATGCACTTACCGATACGTCCGACTTTCACATCTTGGAACTGCGAAAGGGGCACAAGCAAACCAAGTAATATCATCCCAGAATAAACAACCTTACACGGAGCCAAAAACGCCGAAATAATTAAATAAATGACGATTTCTTTACAACCTATTGATTTCTGCTCTCCAAAAAAACCGCGCATTAGACAAGCGAATACTAAAAGCGAGTACGCAATAATTCCTGAATCATAAGAGTATGAAGCAGCCAAGTGAAGCGTCATAGGCAGAAGCGAAACAAAAACAATAACCGATTTGCCCTTAGGTGCAATCCTGTATGCCTGGAACGCACAAAAGCAAAAAACCAGAGCCGAACCAATGCGCCCCATATAGAACACAGGATAGGCACCAAGTCCGAAAAACAGACCGATTTGCAGCCCAACGATAGATCCTATTTTCGCAGAAACGTTCTCACTACTGACGCTAAATGAGAACTCATTGAATGGAGTCCACTTCCCATTCTCAAACAGAGCATAATTCTGAATAATCGAATCAAATGAAGAGGAGTCAATGGCGTTACTCTGGCGACCCTTATAAAGGGAAAGATCGATATCCCGTACTAGAAAACCACCATCATTTGTCACATGCGCATTGAATGGAAGACTATCAACCATCCAATAAGTTGAAAAAAAATGATGGCCTTCATCCGGAACCGTAAACGGAGGAAAGATAAAGATAAAAATAATTAGAAATGCTATAAGCAGCGCCAAGAATACCCATTCACTTTTAAGACGATGGTACACCTTAGCATATGCAGCGCAAAGGCCAAGAATTAGAATCAACGAGATGGTAATTGTAAGCAGTACAAGTAATCTCGGATTATTTAGATACCAATAGACTGAATAGAATGCGAAAAAAACGGCAAACAAAACAAATAAAGGCTTACATCTTATGGAACTTGTCATAAAAATCCTTATAATCGAGAAACTAATAGAACGCAATTAAAAATACTGGTATCAGTATACTAGCAAGCACATTGGCATCCAAAAAGAATGGCGGAATTCAATCTCATGGATCGCGCCGAAAATGTTGGTGCAAGGGTGACCCCTTAGTGCCCGTTTAACGAAAAACGGCCTTCGTCCCGGAACCAGAAATCACCACAACAACAGGTTCCGGGAAAAGACGAAGATCGCTATGTAAATCTTGTCAGACCCGGCGCCGGACATACTCGCCATGCCCCGTTTCAGCGACGGCGCCATCGACATGCGGGAGCTGCTCCCCAGACTCGCCAAACAGGTCGTGAACGCCGCGATGGACGCCGAGGCCGACCAGCTGAGCGGTGGCGGGGCGAACAGCCGAAACGGCTACCGCGAGAGGTCGCTCGCACCTGCGCCGGCACGCTGACGCTGCGCATCCCGAAGCTCCGCTCCGGCAGCTTCTTCCCGGACGACGTGATCGAGCGCCACCGGCGCGTGGACCGCGCCCTCGTTGCCGCCGTCGCCGAGATGTACGCCACCGGCACGAGCACCCGCAAGGTGCAGAGGGTAGCCGAGAAGATAGGCGTCTCCAGGCTCTCGAAGGACCAGGTGAGCGCCATCGCCTCGAGCCTGGACCAGGCATCGAGGATCTGTACGGAAGGCCGCTCGAGGGCTCGCCAGTGCCCTACGTCTGGCTCGACGCGACCTACGTCAAGGAGCCCACTCTTCTTCGAGATTGTTTTCCGCAAGATAGCCAAAGCAATATCATTCCAAAGGCGTATTTAAAACCCAGCCCCACTGGGGCGTAGCGGTAGTGTGGTAGTAGTTCAGCCATCAGGCCAGTGATATCGTCCTAATAAATTTAACGGGTTAAAGGGCTAGCAAAAACCGATACATCATCTGCATTATGCATTACAAAATGATGCGTAACTACACACCACATCGAAATTAACCCAAATGGCTCGATAATGGAATTACGCTCTTTTGTAATGGAGTCCTCCGGCTGATTCTATTATCTGTTCTACATTATTAATACAAAACTATTCGACCACGACATAACAGCTGAAACAACATTGCAGCCGGAGCAGGGATATCGCCTCCATTGACAAGCAAATGGCAACCCGCGATGAGAATCATCGGATTTGGTACCGATCCAGACCTCAGCAAAGGGTATAAGCAACGTTTGTATAAGGCAGATTTCCACTTTCCTCAACTAGCAACATTGAAGAACTAAAAGTAAACTGAATCAAATAATTGTATCAAGCTCAGTCATAATAATCCAACCGATTCTCAAGCTCTTTTTCGAGCAAGGCAATCCTTTGTGTAAGGCTTTTGATTGCCAAAACATGACGGCTCACCGCAACGCTAAGGGATAGAGAGATTGCAAGCAACAGCACAATTGCACCCAGGAAGAGGAAATTGGCCGGGTTAACAAACCCAATAGCCGTGGAGCAATAAAAAATAAGCTGAGGGAATAAATCACAAAGCAAGGCCGCCATGCACATTAAAATCCAAAGCAAAGAATACTTAAGAAGCATCTTTCCTTTGGATACGAGTCGAAGAACATAAACGAGGAACCCACCAAAAAAGATGGCTGCCCCAATCCTTAGAAAAAAATTCATTATTGGTCTCCCCTATGGATCCAACACACAAGGACAATAGCAAGCGTAACTTTAATCATGTAGTAGACGGAAGAGAGAACCCCAATGGATGAACGCCCGCCCTGGCGCTCATTCATCTTTACAGGTGCCTCCATAACGGGGAGACCAAGCTTCATAGCCAAAGCTATCGATTCCGGCTCCGGATAATCATCAGGATAGCTCTTGCAGAATAAGTCGATGGCGTCTTTATTGCAGGCTCTAAAGCCAGAAGTGGGATCGGTGACCGCCTTACCTGTAAGCAACTTAAGCAAAAAAGAGAGCCACCTGATTCCAACACGACGCATAAAGGTTGATTGGAAACCGTCGGTCTCGACCAAGAATCGAGAGCCTATCGCCAGACTCGCCCCACCCTCAATCAGCTTAACAAGCTCAGGTATATAAGAAGGATCATGTTGGCCATCGCCGTCAACCTGAATGTCAATATCATAGCCAAATCTCTGAGCATACTTATGCCCCGCCTGGACCGCCCCACCGATACCAAGGTTCTGTGGGAGATCCAATATGTTGACATCATGCTCTCGACAAAGCCTAAGTGTCCCATCCTGTGAGCCGTCGTTAATTACGACATAGTCATATCCAGCAGCCTTAATAGAAGCAACGGTATTGAGAATGCATTCCTGCTCGTTATAAGCGGGAATAATTACCAGAACACGCGGATATCCTTTTGAATCTTTTGTTAAAGCAAATGACAATCGAGTTTCATCCATTCCAAATAATAGTTGGCCCTTAGCGACGCTCGAAGAAAATGCGGCCCTTACAGTCCAACGTACTGTCTAGTAATGAATAAAGTTTACAGCATCCGGACTAACCATCGCGAAGTTACATCTCAAGCTTGGATATTTAGTTTGCACGGCTGGCATACAGCTGACGTTCATCTGGAGCCCCCATCTGCCATCGCGAGATACAAATCCGCTGCGGCTCTCGCCCAATTGCGCGGTGCATAAGACTTCGACGCCATTCTAATCGGACAAAACTGCTCCAACTATCCCCCCCCCATCCCAACGATAGCCTTAATCTTTGGCACTAGCTTAAGGAAACGCGGTCTGGGTTGATACAGGCGAGGCCAACATGCAGCAGCGACGCGACGCCGGACGCTAGCAATAAATAGGCGCCGAGACCCATGTCGGCCCCAAAGCCAGGCGCAATAACAGCGGCGTGCTTCTTGATATTCAGCGGTGCTCAAGCGAGCAAATATTCATGAAATAGGAGGAATCGACAATACCAAAATCGGCACTTATATCCAACTTCACGCAAAAGCCGAACAAAAGCCCTTGATTATCAACTTCATCCGAACAAAAGCCAGCCAAGTATCACTTAGCAAATACAAAACGCCTTCTCGACATCCATAGCAGTGGCATCCCAGTTATATCGATTTTCAACAAGCGCCCTAGAGTTTCGAGACTGAAGAGAAAGCAGCTTTCGATCATCAAAAAGCCTGCATAATGCCGAAACCACCTCATCAGATGCCATGGACCGAATTATTGTGCCGTAGCTATCATCTAAGATAAGCTCGCGTGCCCCGCCCACGTCTGTTACCACTGCAGGCGTTCCGCAGGCTGAAGCTTCAAGAAGTACCGTTGAAAAGCCTTCGGAACGAGTTGGAAGACAAAGCACATCTGCTTGCTGAAGTAAGGAGGAAATATCCTCTGTGTTACATCTCCCAAGCCAAAACAAGTTAGACGAACAAGCTTCCTTGACCTCATTAGCCAGCGGACCATCCCCTGCAAGAACAAAACAAATATCACGCTTGGTAATATCTTTTGTGCGAGCCGCCTCAATAATTGAATAAATTCCCTTTTCAGGAATAAGCCGCCCGACAAAAGCTACAACCAAAGATGACTGAGGGATACCTAATTCAGATCGGAAATCTCTCCCCGAAGAAATACTCCTATAGAACGAGGCATTGATTGAGTTTGAAATTACGCCTTTTGCAGTGATATTAAAGTGCTGAAGCCATTCAACACTTTTAGAAGAAATCCCATAGAAATCAGGTTCAAACGACTTTACGCGATCAGTAATCCAATCTTCATATCGGCGAACAAAATAATCAAGAAATGGCTGATTGAAAGAGAGATACGCTGAGCCGTGGTCGAGAACAACAGCCTTAGCACTATGATCCGCAGCAAACTTCAGCCCTTCGAGCGAGAGAGGGAAAAGTCTCGTGTTTATCAGAACACCATTCCACTCATAATCATCAAGGGTTTGCAGGAGTCGGTAATAATCACTGGTTTTTTTGGGAAGAGGAAGTCTTCCATCAAGTAACGGAATGCAAGGAAGACGAATTACCTCCAGGCCGTTTTCGACTGAATGACCGACTCCCACGCGCATCGAATCATTAGTAACGATAACCACCCTATCGCCGCGTGCAGTCAAGACGTGAGCGAGACCATCGACAAAATTACCAATTCCACTAAGTTGCGGGTGATAATGGTGAGTGAAAATACAAATAGAGGAGCTCATCACATAACCTCATCTGATATAGATGTCATATCCTTAATTCTGTGCCGTCCAGACTTCCCCATCTCCAAAGTCGAGCAAGAGCGGAAGATGGGTATGTCGATTATCCGGTGACGGTATTTTTTTCCAATCGCCATACATCGTTGTAAGATATTTATCCGTCATACGAGGAACAGGGAATTCACTGCCTTCGAAAACCGCACTGCTCAGAGGGAAAATCTCTGAAATAGGCACTGGCGCCATATTCGGCCAGCTTAACGTCAGACAGTAATCAGAGACCTCACCCGTATTTGAGTCGGCAATACAGGAATCGAACAAATCCTGGTAAGAGCATGCGCCTCGAGAAACCAGTTGTTCCACCACGTGCATAGCAGAACAACCAATTTGCTCGAGTTGACCAAGGAACCCTTTATGAGGGACAACAATGGAAGAAGAATGATATAAATAGGCTCTTTTCTGTGCAATTGATGCAGTTCGGACTTGCTTTGCACGAAGGCGTTTATCTGTATAGAGCTGGTCATATGGAAAGATGTCGACAAAAATGCCCATCGAACTGGAAGCCTCTCGAGCCTCTTGATTCTCGAAGCGAGTTCCATCGCGATACACCTTAGCAAACATCGCAGCATAGCCAGTAGTATTCCGCGATGTATGGAGCGAATATCCTTCCGGTAACCCACCCTCGGCTAAAGAGCAAAAGCGGTCATAATCTGAACGCATCATTCCGATATCTATATCATCATCCCAAGGGATAAACCCCCTATGACGCATTGCTCCTAAACATGTTCCACCGTCAAGCCACCACCTGATGCCGTGCTTAGAGCAGAATGCGGCGACAACCTGAAGGATATCCAATTCAGTGTTTTGAAGCTTTAATAGCGCGTGAGCTTTAGACATCATCGGCCTATCTCTTTTCCCCGAACCATTGTTGCGTCTGTTTCCCCAAAACAGAAGACTGATAAATAAGGCAAATGGCATTGGATATAAGCGCCGATACAGTAGGGCCATTTAAGCCAAACAGCATTTGCGCAGGAGCCATAACAGCGACAGCACTAATTAAGGACAGCATGCTGCCAACAAATACCCCTCGGTAATTATCAAGAGAAACCAACAAATCGTTGACAAACCAAGCGATGCCAGTCAAAAAGGCACAAGCCAACATAGGCTGAAGGAGATCGGTATGTTTAGCTATTCCAGCGCCATAAAACAGTGACAGCAATAATTTACCGAAAAAGAAAAGGGCAACTGAAGATATGACACCGACAAAAAAGATGCCAGCAAGTATTTTACCTATGAGCGAAAAAAAGGACTTTTCTCTAGAATGGTAACGCTCTACTAGATAACCTAATAAAGGATTATAAATATAGGTCGCACCCATTTGGATAATTGCCACAGGTGCAGCAACTGATGCATAAATACCCAGAGCAGAATCTCCGAATGAATAAGATAAATACTGCCTGGGAATATTCGGCGCCGCAGAAGCAGCAATGCCGCCCAGAACGATGGGCAAACAGCTACATAGGAAGGCTCTGACCTTCGCTCGGCTAATTCCAAGCTTGATTGCAGAAATCCGATTTGATCTTGGATAATCGTAAATAACTCCGATGCCTATTGTCACTACCGTCATAAGCAACAGTGCACCTTCGAGGCTATTAAAAAATCCAAAGACAAGAATGAATGAAAGGAGAGAGCCGATGCCCTGCATTATGAGGGATTTCCCAATATAGTCCATCCTATGACCAACCTGATTATTAGCATGCATGACATCAATGACTAAGCCAGCGGTTTTATAGAGAGCATACAGAAGAATAGCGGGCACCGTACCAATACGACACGTTGCAATGGAATAGACGGCTAACATTGCAAACGCTATAAAAGTAGTAAAGAAACGAAAAGTCAGGTATTCACCAGCAGAGTTTTTCCTTTCAACATCTGCAATTTGCACCGTGTACATCCTGTATTGGGCTAATTGAGAAAACATGTTGAAAATAGACATAGCCAGCGAATAAATGCCTGCAGCACTATATCCATCAGACAGCCGAACGACCAAAATGGTGATAAGCCACTGACAGCCTAAATTAGTCAACGAACCGACGGTATTCCAGAACATATTATGTTTAATCGAAAGAGTCTTCTCTGTGGCCTTCACAAATATAAGCGCCCTTCTAAACCTGTCGAAATGAGGATACGGAGCTATCTCGCAGCTTTAAGTTCTTTTAAAATCAAAATAAACAGCCAATTCGGCATAAGACGTATAATGATATCTGCTTTAGCGATAGACGGGCAAGCTCGTCGGTATTTAAGTAAACCAATTATGGAGCGCCGCTCCCTTGCTTCAGCGAACCCCAATATTTCCTTTAGATGCGGTGAATCGGGAAATCTATCGGCAAATCGCCTAGCAGTATCAACCCTGTTTTTAACTCTTGTCGAATACCAATCATCTTTTGAAGAAACACCTGCAAGGAATCCAGTTTCGTTACCACCATGTCGACGATACTTAACCAAAGGAGTCATAGTAAAGCTGCACTTCCCCAGTTCACTGCAACCCAATGTCAACCACAAGTCATGTGCAGTCGATTCCGGAAAGGGAATCATCGACTTCGCCGCACTCGCATCTAACATGAGAGCCATACCAATGCCGTAACATACGCTTGCGGCCTGTACAGTAATATCCTCTCCAGAGCACCAATTTACTTCCGGCGAATTAGGATGAGCTTTCCTATAACTCTTTACCAGAATATTTCCGTTTTCGTCAATTACCGATCTATCACAAACATCTAGAATTGAGCCTTCTTCTAGCATATGGTTGAGCGAAACTTCAACTCTATTAGGCTCCCAAATATCATCCTGATCGCAAAGTACTACGTAATCCCCTTCCGCCAAGGAGAGCAGCGCCTCGAACGATTTGACATAACCGAGATTATTATCACCGTGATAATACCGATAGGCGTTTTTCGTTATATGCGCTTGGATAAACCGCTCTAATGAATCCGATTCAGGGCAGTCATTTCTAACTAGAAGCGTAAGCGGAAACGTTTGTTTATCTATCGAATCAAGTTGTTCCGCGAAAAACTTAAGATCGGGTTTATAAGCTGAGAGAAGTACGCATACGCCAATATCATTTCCCATTTCTATTTCCAAAAATCCTCCCAAATTCATTGCTTAAAGATTATCAAAGCACCCTCAGTTAAAAGAAACTCTTTTAAAAATAGAGTATTTATCCCTGTCTCTTAAAACGAGTGCCTAATATCAATAAGTAACAACCTTTGTTCCATAAGGAATGTTATCGTAAATCCATTTTGCATTCTGAATCTCAAGGCGTACGCATCCAGCAGAGGATGGAACGCCCATCGTGGAATCCATCACGCGGTTGCTGTTGACGTAGTAGGGTGAGGAATGGAATAAGTAATCACCATAGAACTGCGTGTAGTAATAGCAAGTATATCCATGCCCAAAGGAGTATCCCTTACCGTAGACTTGATACTCCCCTATCACCGTAGGCGTGCTAGCTTTTCCCGTCGAACATACATATCGACGGTTTAAGGACCAGTTATTCCAGGATCCAGTGTAAATACTCGTAACGCAACGTGACGTATCGACAAGTATCAGCCAATTTGTATTGCTTGAATAACTTTGAGCCTTAGCATCCATATAGTCTGACACCCACGCGCCGTTAGCCATAAAGAAATTCCAGGATCCGTCCACAACGCGCCAGCCAGTAGCCATAGCTCCACTAGCATCAAGCCAATACCAGGTGGCGCCCAGATTGAGCCATCCTGTCTGTATATAACCAGACGAATTCAAGTAATACCAAGATCCGTTAACGGCAACCCAACCGGTTTTCATAGCATAAGTGGACGGATCTAAATAGAACCAGGAGCCATCCTTGTACAGCCAGCCAGATCGTGCATAGCCAGCGGTCTCATCAAAAAAGTACCATTTTCCGTTAACGTTCTTCCATCCAGCGCAGGGGGAGCCATCGGTTGAATCAGCATAGAACTTACAGCCTCCAAGCATCACAAACCCGTGAGCTTCGGCCAATTCGCCATCGCCGTTTGATGTAAACAGTTTTCCATTACGCAATGCTCCACACAATGAGCAATCAGAACCAGCAAAAGCCTTAGATGGCTCATCCTGAACCGAGTCCTGGACATCTACCCATTCACGACAAGCAACAGCGCCTGAAGCTTTTGCATAATAGCTTTTCCCATTTACAGAAAAATGACCAAGAAGCATTTTACCGTCGGCGGCAGGATCGAGATAATAGTATTGACCACCGTCCTTCAGCCATTCAGTCTTTATAATGCCCGACGCTTGAGAAGGCTCAGCGTAATACCAGTCTCCATCGCTCATAAACCAGCCAAGTGACAACGCTCCCGTTGAAGAAAAATGATACCGGTTGGATCCGATGACATAAAAGCCGGTAGCCATTCTATTGTCATTTGCGACATCGAGCCAATACCAAACGCCATTCACCAAACGCCAGCCCGATGCAAGTGCGCCGGAACCGTCAGCGTAATACCAGTCCGTCCCATCAAACGCCCAACCAACAGTCATTGCGCCGGAATCCGATAAATAGTAACGAGACGAACCGACAGAAACGATTCCTCTAGACATAACACCATCATTGGCGGGATCAAGCCAATACCAGTTATTGCCAGTTTGAAGCCAGCCGGTTAAGACTTCACCATTGCTACCCCAATACCATAAACCGTTATCAAGGTACCATCCATTAATCAGTCCATAGGTTCCAAGAAGATAAGGGTGCCCATCAATAACACGTCGACCAGTAGCCATAGAACAGCTGTTAAGGGAGTCAAACCAGTACCATTGGTCTCCAATAAACTGCCAGCCACTTGCCAAAGCGCCTGACGGACCCGCGTAATACCACTTATTTTCAGTAAAAATCCAGCCGCAGCTCATTGCGCCGTCACGAGCGGGGTCCAAGTAGTACAGCAAGTCGTCAATATTCTGAATTCCGGTCAAACGACAGCCATCTAGATAGTAATACCAGGACAAACCGTTCCATTGCCATCCAGATAGTTGTTCTGTAGTCGACGGGTCATGGCTATCGACAACCTGTAGGCTCGAATCTTCCGTTGTTTTGCCGGCACAATCGCTGGAGTCTTGAGAGCAACCGCCACCGACCAATGCTCCCGGCCCTCCTGTCGAGTCGCGCTCTACGACACCGTTATCCGCCCCCTCTTCCACGGCATAAGCAGTGCAAGAAAATGCGGGGGCTGTAACTGAAAGTAAGGCGGAAAATAGCATCAAGCCAATTACTCGCCAGCAAATTCGATGATCAATCCGAGCATTCATTTCAAGCCCCCAACCGGTACCGACTGTCTTGCAGGGAATCTATTAAATAAACGGACGAGCTGCGCCGATTACATTTCCCCTTGCGCTAATAGGATGAATTCCGACACCTTGATGAGGCCAGGAATCAATCATCAAGCCGCCGCCAAGTGCAATTGCAATATGACCGCGGTAATAAATCACATCGCCGCGTTGAATCGAGCTCGTGCTCACGGGCATAAAGATATTGCTTCGATACCAATTCATGGAATTGTAGGTTTGGCTTGGATCCCAGCGATGGTTATAAGGGTTGTATACACCCATATCCATGCCAGTAGCATAAAGGCACTGCAAGACAAAACCAGAGCAATCAACAGCTCCACCGGGAGCGGTAGACCAAGGCTCAATATATTGCGTACCGATATACTCATAGGCGCGCTGGATAAAGGCGTTCACGCAATCTTCCCGCGTTGCTTCGACAGAAATGCGAGAAGGGGTCACATAGGTAAAGTATCCGGTGCAATAGCTAGGCAGCTGAACAGTCCAAGAACTGACCTGAGGATACTGGGATGGATTTTGCCAGCCAACTTTGTCGCACTGGCCATCGCTCCAGAAAATTCGGCGAACACCGTCGATGGTCCTTGCGCCCGTTGCCATAGCGCCGCTGCCGTCTAACCAATACCACTTACCCGAATCTTTAAGCCAGCCAACATGCATGCTTCCATTGGACTCAAGGTAATACCATGTTCCATTCAGGCATTTCCAACCAGTTGCCATTTTTCCGTCAGCGTTTAGGTAATACCATGAACCACCAGTAAAAACCCATCCGGTCTTCATCACGCCAGAATTGGCATCAAGCCAATACCAATCGCCGTCAATCTGCAGCCATCCAAGATGAATGGCACCCGTTCCGGGCTCAGCGTAAAACCTTAGATTTGCGACATTAACCCAGCCGGACGCAACCTGCCAACCATCAGCTCCAGCGGTTTTTAGAATAGCGCCGTTTTCGCGAATCACATCCTTGCAAAGATATCCATTATCATCGGCATATCTTTCAACGCCATCATTAACGGTAACCCAGCTTGAAACCATGAGCCTACCGCTCTGGTTTGCAAAACAATCGTTGCCGCTCACCTCAAATAAGCCCGTTTTCATTAGATGGCTAACAGGGTCCAGGTAATACCAGCTAGCGCCTTCTTTATACCAGTCAGAAATAAGCGCACCAGATTGAGAGGCTAGATACCAGCCGTTCTCGGACTGAGCCCAGCCAACAGCCATAACCCCATTGGGGTTCAAATAATATGCTGCATTGCCAAGGTCTAAATACCCAACGGACATCTTACCATCGGAGGCTGGGTCGAGATAATACCAAGCGCCGTTAACGAGTTTCCAGCCAGTGGCCGCAATACCGTTAGAGCAGTAATACCAATCTGCTCCGTCTTTGTACCATCCATTTGCGAGGCCATAGTCACCAAAAATGTAGGTTCTTCCATCAATCTTTTGACGACCCTTAAACATGATGAACGTCTGTGGGTCAAAATAATAGCGAGCCCCACCTATCGTTTGCCATGACGAAGCAAGGGCACCCGATGAATAAGCCCAGTACCAATTCCCGTCAACGAGAATCCAGCCGGTTTTCATAGCACCAGTGGCATCTAAATAGTATTTCCCGCTCCCGAGGTCGACAAAACCAACCTGCATTATATGGGTGGCAGGATCCAGGTAATACCATGTGCCGTCTTGATAAAACCAACCAGCAGCTAAATCGCCTCCAGCATTGGCATAAAACCAATTTCCATCTGAGTTACGTAGCCAGCAGTTCTGATATAGCGCGCCAAAAGGCGTTGCGGCATTGCCGTCATTCGCATAAAACGAAGCAGTCGATCCGCCAGCATCGGTCACATTGAAATAACCTGTCTGCATTGCACCATCATTGGCTGGATCAAGCCAATACCAATAGCCCCCGCTTTGCAGCCAGCCAGTTTGGTGTTTACCGTTTTTTCCGTAATACCAAACTCCAGACGACTCGTCTCGTTGCCAGCCATCTTTTATGACGGAAGAATTATCAGGTTGCAAATCATCGGAAACCACAGAAGAAAAATCCGCTTTTGACTCAATACTCTGAGCCTCAACGGAATCCTGTGCAAACGCGACATTCGCACTCAGGGGCAAGCAGCAAGCAGTGATTAATGACGCAGCAGCACAAACAAGCGTGGCCTTCTTTTCGAATCGATACATAAGCGACCCTCCCAGATATCTCATTTATTTATTTTAATCCACATTCCAGGATTGATTTTCGTTACTGTCTGTTCAGTCTATGTAGATAAATATATTAAATTGAACATAACGTTCAATCATTCTATTCTTTCCCTAAGCAATGAACATCTTAATTGGAGGCCTGCAGTGGAACTGACCAAGCGTAACTTTACTGTTCTGTACGAATACCTAAAGAACCCATATGCCAGCCAGCGAGAAGTTGCCGAGCGCACTGGCCTCTCACTTGGATCGGTAAACGCAGCAAATAAAGAGCTTACGAATGAAGGCCTTCTCGAATCGGACAGCCTAACCGACAACGGTTACGAAGCACTTCACCCCTATAAGGTTGAAAACGCAGTGATATTGGCTGCGGGGCTTTCGAGCCGCTTTGCTCCCATTTCGTATGAAAAGCCCAAAGGCCTTTTAAAGGTACGTGGTGAGATTCTCATCGAACGTCAGATTAGGCAGCTGCAAGACGCAGGTATCAGCAATATCACCGTCGTTGTCGGCTATAAAAAAGAGTATTTCTTCTATCTCGAAAGCAAGTTCGGCGTTTCGATTGTCGTCAACAACGAATATGCATCCAAAAATAACCACGCATCGCTTATGTGCGTAAAAGAGCGGCTTGGCAACACCTATATTTGTTCAAGCGATGATTACCTTCTAAACAATCCGTTTGAAGCATACGTTTGGAAAGCATTTTATTCTGCTCAATATGCTGAAGGCGCCACCAAAGAATGGTGCATTCAAACCGGAGCAATGGACAGAATCACCAATGTTACGATTGGCGGTTCCGATGCTTGGTATATGCTCGGACATGTCTACTTTGATAAAGCCTTCTCGCTTGCATTTAAGCAGATTCTCGAAACGGAATATAACAAGCCCGAAACAACGGACAAGCTTTGGGAAGATCTATATATCGAGCACATCAAGGAGCTCGATATGGTGATCAAAAAGTATCCTGAGGGCGAGATCAACGAATTCGATTCTCTTGATGAACTGCGTGCCTTTGATCCGCATTTTATCGAAAACGTTGACTCCGATATTTTCGATAACATCGAGCAAGTGCTCGGCTGCTCCAAATCAGAGATTCACGACGTTTATCCCCTTAAACAAGGTCTTACGAATCTATCGTGCCACTTTAGAACCAATGACGGAGAGTACGTTTACCGCCATCCGGGAGTCGGGACCGAACTGCTTATTAACAGAAATGGAGAAGTAGCCGCACTTAAAAAGGCCAAGGAACTCGGCCTTGACGACACGTTCATTCATGAGGACCCAAAGCGCGGTTGGAAAATTTCGAAGTTTGTACCCAACGCAAAGCAGCCTGATCCGCATGATGATGCCCAAATGAATCGAATGATGCAGATGTGTCGTTCGCTTCACGAGAGCGGTGCAAATGTCGAAACCGAATTTGACTTCTACCTCGAAGCGAAGCGCTACGAATCACTTCTTCTGGAAAAAGGCCCTATCGACATTCCAGGCTACAGGGAAATGGCCGCCGAAATCGATGAATTGGAGCACTTTGTCCAGGCCGACAATGCGCCAAAATGCCTTTGTCACAATGACTTCTTTTACCTCAATTTCCTTATCGATGAAAACGACAAGTACTATCTCATTGACTGGGAATATGCTGGCATGAGCGATTATGCAAACGATTTTGGAACGTGCAGTGTCTGCTGCGAGCTTTCCGAAGATGAAGTCGACCGCGCGCTTGATGCATATTTTGGGCGCAAGGCAACAAACAACGAAGTTGCACATAACTATGCGCACATTGCCCTTGCAGGATGGTGCTGGTACCTCTGGTCTCTTCTGAAAGAAGCCGAAGGCGACTTCGTAGGCGAATGGCTCTATATCTACTTCAATTACAGTGCCAAATACCTTAAAAAGGCACTGGAGATCTATCGAAAAGGTGAGTAACGATGCAATTCGGCTTTTTTAGCGGTCTTCTTTGGGGCCTTGATACAGTAATACTTGGAATCGGTTTGGCGCTCGCGCCCTATATTGGATCGGCGGAAGCGCTTGCATGTGCCTCCATTGCGGGATCTTTTCTCCATGATGCCTTCTGTGCGATCTGGCTCTTTGGGTACATGGGAGTTCGAGGCAGATTAAAAGACACGCTCGCTGCACTTAAAACTCGTTCGGGCAAGGTCGTCATCGCCGGCGCACTGCTCGGTGGACCTATCGGAATGACCGGATACGTATTGGCGATTAATAATATCGGAGCAGCCTACACGGCAATTATATCCGCCTTCTATCCCGCTGTCGGAGCATTCCTTTCTTTCGTGCTGCTGAAGGAGAAAATGGGCAAAGGACAGATTCTTTCCCTTCTCGTTGCTCTTTGCGGCGTAATGACGATGGGCTATCTATCGGCCGGATCGAGCGAGATTGCAAATGCCCCCCTCGGCTTACTCGGCGCGGTGCTTGCTGTTATCGGATGGGGATCCGAAGCGGTGCTGTGCGCATGGGGAATGAAAGATGATGCCGTTGATGACGAAACGGCTTTGCAAATCCGCGAAACTACAAGTGCGCTTGTTTATGGAGTGCTTGTACTCCCCCTCTTCGGAGCATGGCATTTCACGCTGGGTGCCATCCCGAGCATGCCTACATTGATTATTGCACTCGCCGGACTCGCAGGAACTGCATCCTATCTGTTCTATTACAAGGGGATTGCGGCAATCGGAGCAGCGCGTGCGATGGCTCTGAATATCTCCTATTCGGCATGGTCGGTGGTCTTTGGCCTGATCTTGCTTGGAACAATTCCCGATATGGCATCCGTAATCTGCTGCGTTGTAATTGTATGCGGAACAGTTTTGGCAGCTAGTAACTGGGACGAACTATTTGGACGTAATAAGACGGCGTAGCTTGATTAACAATATAGTAAAAGGGGAGAGCTCGACGAGCTCTCCCCTTTTAGCATCATGGCTATTCAATTACCACAGCCTGGCTATCCATCTGTTGCCACGTGCCGAAGAACACCTGGGCATTTCGCGTAACATTGCCGTTAATCGAATCCGAAAGATAGACAATTCCCTGCTCGTCATCATAGCCTTTAAGGACTACGGCATGATTACCGCCCCACAGACCATAGGAATGCCCGTTATACCAACGAGCAGCATAACGGCCTCCTGGCCAACTTCCCCATTCGGTATTCCACATCTCAACAGGTTGTCCACAGGTCAGTCTGTTCTTAATGGAAGAAATTGACGAGAAAGAAACGTCTTTTGCCTGCATGATACTTCCCGCAGCGCGCAGAAAGTTATTACCAGCAATAGTAATCGCAGGGGCGACGCATCCCATGAGACCCCCGCTGCTACGCCTTGGGTTGCCATCAAAGGCGGTAACAAAGTTGCCGTTGCTTCCCTTGGGCAAGTAATAATCCGCAATAATCGTCTTACCTAAACCGAAACCACAGTAGTTAAGCAAGTTTGTAAGGGCAACCGACTCACAGCCAGTAGGAAGTTCCGGGTACTGCAAATAGCACGGGACATCGACCCAAGCGCCAACCATTGCGCCGGATGAACTGAACTTGTAGTCAGTAGAGCCGATCCAATACCAACCGTTGCTCAACATTACTCCCCCACGTGCGGCATCAAGGTAATACCATGTGCCCCCAAGGGAAAGCCATCCCGTTTTCATCGCGCCAGAAGCGGAATCCAGCCAGTACCAGTTGCTGCCATCGTTAAGCCAGCCGGTCGCCATTCGACCATCCGGGTTAAAGTAATACCAAGACCCAGCAATTTGCTGCCACCCAGTCAGAATTACTCCACTAGCAGAACAATAATATCGAGCACCCTGACTCTCAATCCAACCAGTTCTGGCATTACCGTCGTCGTCAATCAGCTGGATTCCCGAATCGGTCATGATGCCTTTAAGGTCAATTGCGCCGCTGGATGACGAATGATACATCCAAGACCCATCACCGTTTGACCAGCAATTAGCCATCATCTTGCCGGTACTATTAAATATGTATTCACATGATCCGATAGTTTGAACGCCCGTGGCCATGGCGTGCGTCGAGGGATCGAGCCAGTACCACGCACCGTTTAGGTTGAGCCAGCCGGAGGCGAGGGCGCCGGAGCCAGTCGCGTAGTACCAGGTCCCGCCGTCGAGGACCCATCCGGTCGCCATCGCGCCGGAGGCGCTGAACCAGTACGCTGAGCCGTTGCACGCGTGGAGGCCCGTCACCATGGCGCCGCCCGCGTCGGGGTCGAGCCAGTACCAGGAACCGCCGGTGTAAAGCCAGCCGGTCGAGGCGATACCGTCAGCGAACCAGTACCAGGAGCCGTCGACGAAGCCCCAGCCGTTAAGAGGGCCGCAGCTGCCGAAGTAGCGGCGGACGCCCTGCGCATCAGTCTGGTAACCCGTCAGCATGGCCCCCGTCCGGGCGTCGAAGCAGTAGGGCACGCCGCCGACGGATACGGGGCCGCGCGCCAGCGCGCCTGAGCCCGTCGCGTAGTACCAGGTCCCGCCGTCGAGCACCCAACCGGTCGCCATCGCGCCGGACGAATTAAACCAGTACAGGGAGCCGTTGCACTCGTGAAAGCCCGTCGCCATGGCGTGCGTCGAGGGATCGAGCCAGTACCAGGCCCCATTGGTATAGAGCCAGCCAGAATGCAACGAGACCGGATTGACTGAATCCACATAGAACCAGTTGCCGTCAAACGAATTCCAACCCAGATTCCATTTAACGGATTCTTGAGCAGGACCATCATCGATTGAATCGGAAGGAGAAAGAGTCGAGGGGACGGATTGCCTCTCAATATCAGTAGGGATAGAGGAGCTTATGGGTTCTGCGTTCGCGATATCAACCACACCGGGCCCAGCGAGCAGTAGGGTTGAAAGAATGATTAGGATTAATGTTATTCGCTTTTTCCTTGCCATGTGCAGCCCCCAGTAGTAACCAATTTTTACATAAACATAGTCTACAAATGGATGGCTAAGAGCAATATGTAATTAGAAAAAAGCAATTAAAGAAGAGCTGCTAGCCAAGCCATACACCATTGCTAGCAAAAGAGTATTGCACCCCATCGATTTCTTGAACACCCGTAGTCATTGCGTGCGTCGTGGGGTCAAGCCAGTACCAGGCGCCGCCGACGTATGCCCAGCCGGAGGCCAGCACGCCTGATCCCGTCGCGTAGTACCAGGTGAAAATGTGGCAATCAGCGGTAAAGGTACATTACAGCCGAAGATGAGAACATG
>OGZZ01000879.1_pt1 | contig 23193 bp, 16 predicted proteins | sample 1577021 | NCBI WGS metagenome assembly OGZZ01 (sample SAMEA3541526, study PRJEB24748) | human gut metagenome | biome: human gut; feature: human-associated habitat; material: faeces | place: China | collected 2012
CGACGACGATAACGGAACGGCCGGAGTAGTCAACACGCTTGCCCAGCAGGTTCTGACGGAAGCGGCCCTGCTTGCCCTTCAGCAGATCGGAAAGGCTCTTCAGTGCACGATTGTTGGGGCCGGTGACCGGACGGCCGCGGCGGCCGTTGTCGATCAGGCTGTCCACAGCCTCCTGCAGCATCCGCTTCTCGTTGCGCACGATGATGTCGGGAGCGCCCAGCTCCAGCAGGCGGCGCAGACGGTTGTTGCGGTTGATGACGCGGCGGTACAGATCGTTCAGGTCGGAGGTGGCGAAGCGGCCGCCGTCCAGCTGAACCATGGGGCGCAGGTCAGGCGGCAGCACGGGCAGCACATCCATGACCATCCACTCGGGGCGGTTGCCGGAGATGCGGAAAGCCTCAACAACCTCCAGACGCTTGAGGATGCGCACGCGCTTCTGGCCGGAGGACTTCTCCACCTCGGCGGTCAGCTCAGCGCTCAGCTGATCCAGATCGATCTCCTTCAGCAGGGTCTGGACAGCCTCGGCGCCCATGGCAGCCTCGAACTCGTCGCCGTAGCGCTCGCACATTTCGCGGTATTCCTTCTCGGTCAGCAGCTGCTTTTTATCCAGCGGGGTCAGACCGGGATCGGTGACGATATAACTTGCAAAGTACAGCACCTTTTCCAGCAGGCGGGGGCTGATGTCCAGCATCAGGCCGATGCGGCTGGGGATGCCCTTGAAGTACCAGATGTGGCTCACAGGAGCGGCCAGCTCGATGTGACCCATACGCTCACGGCGGACCTTGGCCTTGGTGACCTCGACGCCGCAGCGATCACACACCTTGCCCTTGTAGCGGATGCGCTTGTACTTACCGCAGTGGCACTCCCAGTCCTTGGTAGGTCCAAAAATGCGCTCGCAGTACAGGCCGTCGCGCTCCGGCTTCAGGGTGCGGTAGTTAATAGTTTCAGGCTTCTTGACCTCACCGTAGCTCCAGTTGCGGATCTGCTCGGGAGAAGCAAGGCCGATCTTGATCGAATCGAAAACGTTGTTTTCCATGAAACGAACCCTTTCTTAAACTCTTGATGTTTCGATGATGACGGACGACTTTTCAAAATCCGCTGCCCTGCCCTGCCGCGGCGGCAGCACGCGCACCGCGCAGGGAAAGACAGTCTTGTTCCGGATTTATTCGTCGAAACTCACTTCGTCGGAAGCAGGCTCTGCAGCAGCAGAGTTGTTGTCATCCAGCACAGAAGGATCATCGAAGCCAGCATCGGCGTCCTTGATGTTGTAGTCGTTGAGCAGTTCGCTCTCCTGCACGACGTTCTCGGTACCGGCCACGTCACGCATGTCAAAGCCGGTCTCTTCGTCGTCAAAGTTCTGGCGCATGTCGATCTCATTGCCGTCCTTATCCTGGACCACGACGTCCAGACCCAGGGACTGCAGCTCCTTCAGCATAACGCGGAAGGACTCAGGGATGCCCGGCTGCGGGATAGGCTCGCCCTTGACGATGGCCTCGTAGGTCTTGACACGGCCCTCGACGTCATCGGACTTGACGGTCAGGATCTCCTGCAGGGTGTAGGCTGCACCGTATGCTTCCAGAGCCCAGACTTCCATTTCGCCGAAGCGCTGGCCGCCGAACTGGGCCTTGCCGCCCAGAGGCTGCTGCGTGACCAGAGAGTAGGGGCCGGTGGAACGGGCATGGATCTTATCATCGACCAGGTGATGCAGCTTGAGGTAGTACATATAACCGACGGTAACGCGGTTGTCGAACTTCTCGCCGGTACGGCCGTCATAAACGGTGGTCTTGCCGTCGCGGTCCAGCTCGATCTTGGAGAAGTCGATGATGTGGCCCTTCTCACCCATGATCTTGGGCAGCTTGGTGGGATAAGCCGGAGCGTTCTCACCATGCCACATCTCGCGGGCGGTGTCGAAGGTGTCACCGATGTCGTTCTCACGGGCAGAGTCGAACACGGGGGTCATGACCTTGATGCCGCAGGCCTTGGCTGCATAGCCCAGGTTGACTTCCAGCACCTGACCGATGTTCATACGGGAAGGCACGCCCAGGGGGTTCAGCACGATGTCCAGCGGGGTGCCGTCGGGCAGGTAGGGCATGTCCTCCTGCGGCAGGATGCGGGAAACGACACCCTTGTTGCCGTGACGGCCTGCCATCTTATCGCCAACGCTGATCTTGCGCTTCTGGGCGATGTAGCAGCGCACGACCTCGCGCACGCCGGGCTGCAGCTCGTCGCTGTTCTCCGGGGTGAACACCTTGACGTCCACGATGATGCCGTAAGCGCCGTGGGGCACACGCAGAGAGGTATCACGCACTTCGCGTGCCTTCTCGCCGAAGATGGCACGCAGCAGGCGCTCCTCGGCGGTCAGCTCGGTCTCGCCCTTCGGGGTGACCTTGCCGACCAGAATATCGCCGCTCTTGACCTCGGCACCGATGCGGATGATGCCGCGCTCGTCCAGATCCTTCAGAGCGTCCTCCGAGACGTTGGGGATATCACGGGTGATCTCCTCGGGTCCCAGCTTGGTGTCGCGGGACTCCGTCTCGTACTCCTCAATATGAATGGAGGTGTACACGTCCTCGCGCACGATCTTCTCGTTCAGCAGGACGGCGTCCTCGTAGTTGTAACCTTCCCAGGTCATGAAGCCGATCAGGGCGTTCTTGCCCAGGCTGATCTCGCCGTTCTTGGTGGCGGGACCGTCAGCCAGCACGTCGCCTGCCTTGACGACATCGCCAACATTGACGATGGGGCGCTGGTTGTTGCAGTTGCCCTGGTTGGAGCGCATGAACTTGATCAGCTCATAGGTATCGGCAGAGCCATCGGCGCAGCGGACAACGATCTTGTCGGCGTCAACATACTCGACCGTGCCGTCATGGGCGGCCAGCACGCAGACACCGGAGTCGGTGGCGGCCTTGTACTCCATGCCGGTGGCCACAATGGGGGCCTGGGTGGTGAGCAGGGGCACGGCCTGCCGCTGGCCGGGATGTTCCCGGTGTATCTCGCCGCCAGCTTTGTGCCGGCGGCGGTGCTGACGGCAATGAGCAGACCGGTGAGCAAGGCAGTCAAAAAATTGGCATAAAAAATCGGACGCACAGCTTTTCACGGCTGTGCGTCTGTTTTTGTATTCATAAGGGCAGATTCTGTATCCGCCCCTGCCTGTCTGCCAATGGCGCGGCTTCGCGGGCTTTTCCCTCTTACTGCCGCGCCTGCAAAGCTGCCAGCAGCGGCGGGATGAGCTGCTTCTTGCGGCTGACGACACCGGGCAGTTTGGCTATGTTCCCTTCCGGCTCGACGTGGAACGCATCGCGGATGATCTCCTCGGCGTTGTGGCCGTAGAACATCAGGTCGGTGCTCTGGGTCTTCATGTCGGTGAACATGTAGAAGATCATCGGCAGGCCCTCACGGCGGCTGGCCTCGGGCAGGAACGGCCCTACCAGCGCCTCGGCAGCGGCACGGGATTTGTCCGTCATGTAGATGGACTGCCCCACGCCAAACTTGGCGTCGCCGCGGCTGAACACCTTGAAGTCGGAGCAGAACACATCCTCGGCGTCGCGGCCGGTCAGGTCGGCGCCCGCTTCAAACATCTGCTCAGCGTAGGTGGGAATGTCCTCGCCCGCCAGCGCGGCCAGCGCCTTGGCAGCGGCCTCATCCTGCGGGGTCGAGGTGGGGGAGCGGAACATCAGCGTGTCGGACAAAATGGCCGACAGCAGCAGGCCCGCGATCTCTTTCGAGGGGGTCATGCCCTGCTCGCCGAACATCTGGTACAAAATGGTGGCTGTGCAGCCCACCGGCACATTGCGGAAGTAGACCGGCCCGGTAGTCTCCAAATTGCCGATGCGGTGATGGTCGATGATCTCCAGAATATCGGCTTCTTCCAGGCCGTCCACAGCCTGCTGGCGTTCGTTGTGGTCCACCAGAATCAGCTGCTTGCGGTGCAGGTTCAACAGGTTACGGCGGCTGACCACGCCGCAGTACTTGCCGTTCTCGTCCAGAATCGGGAAGTAGCGGTGGCGCACGCTGGCCATGACCTTGCGGGCGTCCTCAATGGGCGTGTTTACGCTGAATTTCAGAAGCTCCTTAGTGCGCATAAAGTGGCGCACCGGCGCGGCGGTGGAGATGAGCCGCGCGGCAGCGTAGGTGTCGTAGGGGGTGGCCAGGATGGCGCAGCCCTTCTCTTGGGCGCGGGCCACGATGGTGCGGGGCACTGCCGAGCCGCAGCAGACGATGATGGCCCGGGCACCGCAGTCGATGGCGCACATCTGCGCCTCGTACCGGTTGGAGACCAGGACTAAATCGTCGGGCTTGACCAGTTCCTCCATGATTTCGGGACTGGTGCCGATGCAGATGTTGCCGCTGTCGATGCGGGTGTCGGCGTTGCCTACGACCAGCTCAGCCTCCAGCGTTTCCAAAAGATTGGAGTAGCGGGTGCTGGCGGCGGCCAGTACGGCAGTGTCAAACAGATCCATGTTGGCATCGGCAATGTCCTTGATGGTGATAAGCCCCTGCAGCTCGCCCTCATTATCCACGATGCACAGGGTGTCGATCTCGACATCGCGCATCAGGTTCCAGGCGGCGCGCACGCTCATTTCGCCGTCAATGCCCGCCTGTTTGCGGATGTCAATGTCTTTGATCTGGGGGCTGACATCAGTGCACAGGCGCGGCGGCTCCACGCCGAAATGCTGCAAAACAAAGCGAGTCTCGCGGTTGATATGCCCGGCGCGGCGGGCTTCGTACAGGCCTTCCAGGCTGCCGCGGTTTTTCAGCCAGGCATAGGCAAGGGCCGAGCAGATCGAGTCGGTATCGGGGTTCTGGTGCCCGATGATGTTGATGCGGCGCATCGGTTTTGCTGCCATGTGTTCTTTCCCTCTCTTGTCTTGTTTTTTGGGAAACTGCGTCCTTCCCCACGGAATGTACAAAATCCCTTTCAATTACTATCCAACATTTTATATTATAGCATACTATTTTATAATTTGCGATTCTTGACAAATACTACATGATAGCGTATTATAGATAAGTATGTGGATATTGGGGTTTATCCCCCTATAGATAGGCATTCAATCGCAAACCAATCAGAGAGGGAACGTATATGATTCAGGAAAATTTACGCAATGTCGCGATCATCGCCCACGTTGACCACGGCAAAACCACCCTGGTCGACCAGATGCTGAAGCAGTCCGGTGCTTTCCGTGCCAACCAGCAGGTGGCCGAGCGCGTCATGGACTCCGGCGACATCGAGCGTGAGCGCGGCATTACCATTCTGGCCAAGAATACCTCGGTACACTACAAGGGCGTCAAGATCAATATCGTCGACACCCCGGGCCACGCGGACTTTTCCGGCGAGGTAGAGCGTATCCTCAAGATGGTAGACGGCGTTGTTCTGCTGGTTGACGCAGCAGAAGGCCCGATGCCGCAGACCCGCTTCGTGCTGCAGAAGGCACTGGAGTTCGGTCACAAGATCATCATTGCAATCAACAAGATCGACCGTCCGGACGCTCGCCTCAACGAGATCGGCGACGAGGTTCTCGAGCTGCTGCTCAACCTTGATGCGACCGACGAGCAGCTGGACAGCCCGATCGTTTACTGCTCCGGCCGTGCAGGCACCGCTTCCATGTCCCCGAACGTGGAGGGCAAGGACCTGACCCCGCTGTTCGAGCAGATCCTCGAGCACATTCCGGCACCGCAGGTTGACACCGAAGGCCCGACCCAGATGCTCGTTTCTTCTATCGACTACAACGAGTACGTTGGCCGTATCGGCATCGGCCGTATCGAGCGCGGCTCGATGAAGGTAGGTCAGCAGGTTACCGTCTGCGACTACCACGGCAACACCAAGCCGTACAACGCAAAGCTGGTTACCCTGTACTCCATCGAGGAGCTGGGCCGTCAGCCGATCGAGGAGGCACAGGCAGGCGAGATCGTTTGCTTCTCCGGCATCGAGGGCGTAACCATCGGTGAGACCCTGTGCGACCCCGAGCACGTTGAGGCTCTGCCGTTCGTTAAGATTTCCGAGCCGACCGTTGAGATGACCTTTATGGTCAACGACTCTCCGTTCGCCGGCAAGGAGGGCAAGTTTGTCACCTCCCGCCACCTGCGTGAGCGTCTGTTCCGTGAGCTGCTCAAGGACGTATCCCTGCGCGTAAACGAAACCGACACCACCGACGCATTCCGCGTTTGCGGCCGCGGTGAGATGCACCTGTCCATCCTGATCGAGAACCTGCGCCGTGAGGGCTACGAGTTCCAGGTCGGCGCACCGAAGGCACTGCTCAAGGAGATCGACGGCAAGACCTGTGAGCCGATGGAGCGCATGATCGCGGACGTTCCGTCCGATGCAGTCGGCGCGATCATGGAGAAGATGGGCGCTCGTAAGGGCGAGCTGGTTTCCATGAACCCGAAGGGCACCGACCGTATGCGCCTGGAGTTCATTATTCCGGCACGCGGCCTGTTCGGCTACCGCACCGAGTTCCTGACCGATACCAAGGGCGAGGGCGTTATGTCCTCCGTATTCAACGGCTATCAGCCGTACAAGGGCGATATCCAGAAGCGCACCACCGGTTCTCTGATCGCGTTTGAGGCCGGCGAGGCTGTCGGCTATGGCCTGTTCAACGCACAGGATCGCGGCCCGCTGTTCATCGGCCCCGGCACGATGGTATACGAAGGCATGATCGTCGGCGAGAACCCGCGCGGCGAGGACATGGCTGTAAACGTCTGCAAGAAGAAGCAGCTGACCAACATGCGTGCATCCGGCTCGGATGATGCGCTGCGCCTGATTCCGCCGCGCCAGATGTCCATCGAGGCGGCACTCGAGTTCATCTCCGACGATGAGCTGCTTGAGATTACCCCGGAGAGCATCCGTATGCGCAAGCGCGTTCTGTCCAACACCGAGCGTCTGAAAAAGACCAAGGGCGGCAAAAAGTAACCTTTTTGCACTCATTTCACATCGTTATCAAAAAATAAAGATATATAAAGGAGAATTCCCACCATGGCTATCAAGGAAGTTCTGCACACTGATCTCGCACCGGCAGCCGTAGGCCCGTACTCTCAGGCAATCGCTGCAAACGGTTTCGTATTTACCTCCGGTCAGGTTCCGATCGACCCGAAGGCGGGCAAGATCGTAGCAACCACCATCGAGGAGCAGACCGAGCAGGTTATGAAGAACCTGCAGTGCGTTCTGGCACAGGGCGGCGTAGGCTTTGACCGTGTTGTCAAGACCACCTGCTTCCTGTCCGACATCAACGACTTTGCTGCATTCAACGGCGTGTACGCGAAGTACTTCCCGGAAGGCGCTCCGGCTCGTTCCTGCGTTGAAGTAGCTGCTCTGCCGCTCGGCGCTAAGGTTGAAGTTGAGGTTATCGCAGTTCAGGGCTAAAAGCTAACCCTAAAAGACTCGAAACGTATGTTTCGAGTCTTTTTTGTGCAGTAATGGAGAATTGAGAATGGAGAATGGAAAATGAACGTGGAATGAAACGTGTTATCGCATTTTTATCCGGAATAATCGTCATGTAACGCCAAATCGTAGGGTGCGGCAAGGTGAATTGCCCGAAGGGCAAGAGAAAGTGCCCTAGGGTGCGACCTCGGCGCACCGTTTGTAGACCATCTGCGCATTGTATAACCGCCACGTCAATTCTCCATTTTCCATTTTCAATTCTCAATTTGGCAAAAGAAAACCCGCTCGAAAGCGGGTTTTCTCGTTATCTGTTTACTTATTCTTGATCAGCATCGGTCCGACTTCATTGATATTACCGGCGCCCATGGTGAGCACCAGATCATTCGGACCTGCCTCCTTACGGAGATAATCCGCAATCTCGTCAAAGCTGTCGAACGATACCGCGCCCGGCACCTCTCTGGCGATATCCGAGGAATAAATGCCGATGGTATTCTTCTCGCGGGCGGCATAGATCGGAGCAAGAACCGCCTGATCGCACATCCCGAGCGCCTCCACGAACTCGTGGAACAGCGCCTTAGTGCGGGTATATGTGTGCGGCTGGAACGCGCACAGGATACGGTCGAAGTGCATTTCCTTCGCGGTGTTCAGCGTGGCCTTCATCTCGCTCGGATGATGCGCGTAATCGTCTACGACGGTTGCGCCGTTCGGCATTTTGCCGACCAGCTGGAAACGGCGGGACGAACCGGTGAACTTGTTCAGACCGCGCTCGGCAGCGTCACCCGGCACACCGAGGAACTCGGCAGCGGCGCAGCACGCCAGTGCATTCAGCATGTTATGGCGGCCCGGAACGGACAGCGCCACCTTAGCGTACTTCTTCCCCTCTACCATAACGGTAAAGCGGTAGTAGCCGTTCTCATCGCGCACGTCGGTCGGGTAAACGTCCGAGGTTGCGCTCGTGCCGAAGGTACGGACCTTGCGGTTGATGCCTGCCACACTGCGCATTGCATGCGGGTCATCGCCGTTGACGACAACAAGACCGTTCATCGGGGTCAGCTCGGCAAACTCATGGAACGAGTGGATGATATCGTTGATATCCTTGAAGAAGTCGAGATGATCCTCCTCCACATTGAGGATAACCGCAACGGTCGGTGCAAAGCGCAGGAACGAGTTGCAGTATTCGCAGCTTTCAGCCACAAAACAGCCCTTGCCGCCGATACGGAGCGTACCGCCGATGGCAGGCAGGTTGCTGCCGACCATAACGGTCGGGTCCATCTGCGCTTCCATGGTCATGAGCGTCATCATCGAGGTGGAAGTTGTCTTGCCGTGCGTGCCGGCCAGACAAACCACGTTGTCATAATCGCGCATGAGGTGTCCCCATGCCTCGGCACGCTCCATGACCGGAATGCCCAGCTCATGGGCGCGGACGATCTCCGGATTGTCATCATGCACGGCAGCGGTACGCACGATGAGCGACGCACCCTCGACGTTCTCCGGCTTGTGCTCGTAGGTAATCTTTGCGCCCAGAGCCTCCAGTCGCGCGGTAACATCCGTACGCAGACGGTCGGAGCCGGAAATCGGCACACCGCGGCTGAGCAGCAGCTCGCCGAGCGAATTCATGGACACGCCGCCGATGCCGATCAGGTGGATGCGTTCCTTATTTTCAATGTAGGGCTTAATAGACAGAGCCATTTCCCTAAGCCTCCTGTATTTTCGTTTATTAGATTTATTATAGTACAAAATCGCCCGGAATAAAATAGCTAACCGAGAAAAACTCCTGCCGAACCTGAAAAAAAGGAATATATGATACCGGAAATACCGCTGCATATCGCTTATCCGCATACATTTAACTAAAGTGTAGTTTGATTTTTTCACATGTTTACGATAAAATATCCTTAGGCATGCTGTCCTGTCCGGTCAGCACAAATGCCGCAATATAAGGAGAGGCATTGTATGAGAGTACTGATTTTATCCGTCACCGCCGGTTTCGGTCACCATGCCACCGCAAAGGCCATCGGCGATATGCTGGAATCCAAGGGCGCAGAAGTTCACACACTGGATGTTTACGCCTATATCAGCAACCTGATCAAAACCACCATCGACAAGGGCTATCTGTTCTCCTCCAAGCACATGCAGACGCTGTACCGTCTGGTCTACCAGCTGGCCGAGAACAACGGCGCAAGCTATTTTAACTCTGCGCCGAGCATTATTAATATCATCAACGCACTCGGTGCGTCCAAGTTTGCCAAGGTCATTGCGAACCATGTGCCCGATGTTATCATCTGTACGCACGTTTTTGCCGCACAGATGGTCGATGAGCTGAAAAAGCGCAAAAAACTCGCCGATATCGAGACCATCGGCATTGTTACCGACTACACGCTCCACCCGTACTGGGAGGATGTGCCGCGCGTGCAGTACATCGTCACTGCGAGTGAACTGCTCACCTACCGCTGTGTGCAGCGCGGCATTCCGGAGGACCGCATCCTGCCGTTCGGCATTCCGGTGCACCCGAAATTCAACGAAAAGCTGTCCCGCGAGGACGCGGCGGCACAGCTCGGCATTGACCCGAATAAGAAAACCATCCTGCTGATGGGCGGCAGCATGGGCCACGCCGACCATGTGAAGAACATCGAAAGCCTGTCGCAGATCGGTACGCCGTTCCAGTTTCTTGTGGTATGTGGCAACAACAAAAAGATGCTCTACCATGTAGAGCAGTTTGCCTCACACTATCAGGGCAGCTGCAAGATCTATCCCTACGGCTTTGTACACAACGTAGAGGTGATGATGAGCGCGTCCGACTGCATTGTATCCAAGCCGGGCGGACTTACCGTGTCCGAGGCTTTGGCGAAAAACCTGCCGATGCTGCTGTTCGATCCGATCCCCGGGCACGAGGAGCGAAATGTTGATTTTCTGGTCAACAACGGCATGGCGGCGCTCATTACCAAGCACTTCCCGATCGACGAGGCGGTGTACGAGCTGTTCTGCAATCCGGTGCGGCTGGAGACCGTGCGGAGAACCATGAGCGAGATTGCCCATCCGGATGCCACCGAACGGCTGGCTGAATTTGTCCTGCGTAAACGATAATACAGTGAAAGGGAGTACCCGCCTGCGGGTACTCCCTTTCGTGCCGTTAAATTCCTACTGATTTACTCAGTTCTGCGCTACATCTGACTGCGGCACCAACGGTGTCAGCGGTGTCAGCAGCTTAGTGATCAGGCTGACCATCTCTGTCTTCGGGATGGGCTGCGACTCAGTGATCCACTTTTCGGTCATGCCGATGACACCGGTCGCAAGGAAGCGTGCAGCATACGCATCCTCGACACTGCGGTACGGCAGCAGCTCCATGCGGCATTCCTCGATAACGCCGATCATCTTTTTGCCGAAACCATCCGGTGCATTGACCTTGATGAGTGCGGTGACGATCTCACGGTTCTCCTCCAGATAATCCATCAGACGGCTGAGCACCAGCTTGAGCGTTACCGTCTCGCTCGGGCGGATGGCTGCGATCATCCCGCGAAAATCCTCGATCATCCCTGTCTCGATCTTATCGCGCAGGTCATACACATCCCGATAATGCGCATAAAATGTGCCGCGGTTGATATCCGCTTCGCGCACTACGTCGGTCACGGTGATGCTCTGGAAGTCCTTCTGCTGCATCAGCCGCGTCAGTGCCTGCCGCAGCAGCTTTTTCGTTCGTCGGATGCGCTTATCCTCCACTTCTGCCATGGTATCCCACTCCATTCATATTGTTTTTCCGTTCCATTTCCGTAATCTGCATTTTAACGAACACATATAATATTTATGTGCATTATCATCCACTCTTATCATATTTGATTATTGCGTTCGTTATCCTTATGTACTATACTATAACACGAAAAGAAATCCTACACAATATCTATTTCTGAGAAAGATGGTGTTTTCTTTGTGAAACTTAAAGGACATAGCCCTGTTGACCTGATCATTAACAATCGAAAACTGATTGAAAAGATCTATATCGTACTGATCATCTTCAGTTTAATCTGTGTGCCAATGGTTGGGATCAACTACGATTTAACAAAATACCTGCCGGATTCGTCTCCGTCCGCACAGGCGCTGGACATCATGGAGGACGAATTTACCTATCCCGGCATGGGACGCGTCATGCTCGAGGATGTGACGCTGTACGAAGCCAAAAACATAAAGGACCGTATCGCGGACGTTGACGGTGTGGACATGGTCATGTGGTGCGATATGGCCACCAATATCTACGGCTCGAGCGAATTCATCAACTACGACAATATCGACGACTACTACAAGGATAACACCGCCTATATGGATGTTATCTTCACCGACAAGGACTCGTCCAACCAGACCCACAAGGCGGTGCATGAGATTGAAAACATCGTCGGTGACAAAGGTCTGGTAGCAGGCTCCGCTGTATCGGATACCAACCTCGGCCCGACCATTAACAAAGAGGTCGCCCGTGTTATGGCACTGGCCGTCGTCATTATTTACATCATTCTGACGATCACGACCACCTCGTGGTTTGAGCCGGTGCTGTTCCTGTCCGTGCTCGGCATTGCAATCCTCATCAACATGGGCACGAACATCATCTTCGGCGAGATTTCGTTCCTGTCCAACGCCGTTGGTGCGGTGCTGCAGCTGGCCTGCTCGATGGACTACTCCATCTTCCTGCTGCACGCCTTCACACAGGAGCGCGCAACCGGTGCAGAACCCGAACAGGCGATGGCGAACGCCTGGCGAACCGCCTTTTCGTCCATCGGCGCTTCCGGCATGACGACCATCGTCGGCTTTGCCGCCATGGCGCTGATGAACTTCGGCATCGGCCCGGATATGGGCTTCGTACTGGCAAAGGGCATCGCGCTCAGTCTGCTGACCGTGCTGCTGCTCATGCCGGCGCTCATCCTGCGTTCGCAGAACATCATTGCCAAGACGCAGCACCGTCCGTTTATCCCCAAACAGGGCCGCGGCATCGGTGAATTTGCATACAAAATCCGTCGCATCGTATTTCTTGTGGTTCTTATCATCATCATTCCGTGCTACATTGCACAGGGTATGGCGAATTTCTCTTACGGCAACGAGGCCGTTGCAAACTCACCCGGTACACCGGTTTACGAGGCCGAGCAGCAGATGAATGCCAAGTTCGGCAAAAGCAACATGATGATCGCGCTTGTCCCGCCCGACAGCAACATCACCGAGAAAAAGATGACCGAGGAGATCGACGACCTGTCCTACGTCAAGTACGCACTCAGCCTGTCGTCCGTTCTGCCGGAAGGCATTCCCGAGGATTTCCTGCCGGAGAACATCACCAGCCTGATGCACTCGAAAAACTGGGCACGCGTGATCATCAACGTGCGTTCCGCCGGTGAAAGTGACGATGCCTTCAAATTCTCGGACAACATCCGCGCGATCATTGACAAGTATTACCCGAACGAAACGACCTACCTTGTCGGCGTAACGCCGTCCACGCAGGATATTAAGGATATTATTGTACCGGACTACAACCGCGTCAACATCGTTTCCCTGCTGGGTGTAGCACTCGTTATCGCGATCACCTACAAGGCACTGATCCTGCCGATCGTCGTGCTCATCCCGATTGAATGCGCGATCTTCATCAACACCGCTCTGCCGTACATTTACGGTCAGCGAACCATGTACCTCGGCTTTATTATCGTCGGCTGTATCCAGCTGGGCGCGACGGTTGACTATTCAATATTGATGACCGGCAACTATCTGGATGCCCGCTCACAAGGGGATAAAAAGGAAGCCGCAATACGGGCGGTATCGGTCAGCGCCGAATCGGTTATGACCTCCGGCCTGATCGTTATGACGGTTGCCTACGGTCTGTACTTCATGACCTCGGTCGAAGCGATTTCCGGTCTGGGCCAGCTGATCGGCCGCGGTGCGCTGATCTCGGTCATTCTCGTACTGTTCTTCCTGCCGATGTGCCTGATGCTGTTCGACCGTTGGATCGTCAAGTCGGATTACGCAGAAAAGAAACACGCCAAGATGAACAAGATCCGCGCGACCAAGATCAAGCTGCCGATTCTGAGCGAGCTGCACCAGCAGCGCGTCAACCTGCAGAACCAGATCCGCGAGAACCGCAAGGCGCGCAACAAGGAGCTGCGCCTCAAGCTCAAGAACCTGATGAACGGCGATGGCTTCAAGCTGCCGCAGAACTACACGCCGCCGACGCAGGAGCCGTCCAAACGGCAGCAGACCGAAGAATCCGCACACAAGCGCATGATCGGCAAAAAGCTGCGTATGCGTATCCATAACCGCATTGAGATGCGTAAGGAGCAGCTTGAACAGCTGGCCCAGCGTCTCGGCAGCGACAAGAATAAGCCGAACGACAGCCAGAATGACAACCAGAACGATAATACGGAGGAGAACGACCATGAAAACAGATAAGCTGCGCCGACTGACCGCAGCCTCGCTTGTTCTTGCGTTCACGCTGCCGCAGGCGGCACAGGCCGCCGCGCCCACGGTAGAAACCGACGAATCGGTATATATCAACATGGATTATTACGGTGCGCCGACCAATACGCGCATCGTAAAGGGTGTCAGCCTGAACGGCCACACCGAGTTCACCGATTTCGGCAGCTACGCAGATGTGTACAACATGAGCACCTACGACGAGCCGGTCATCAAAGACAATTCGGTGTACTGGAAGCTGTCCGACACCAGCAAGCAGCGCTTCTACTACGAGTGCATCCCGACCGACAAGGTCAATATCCAGATGCCGTGGAACTTTGATGTTTCCTACAAGCTGAACGGTGTTTCGGTCAAGGCGGAGGACTGTGCAGGCGCAAACGGTCTGGTAGAGATCACCATTCACGCGGTGCCGAACAGCTACGCAAGCGACTACTACAAAAACAATATGATGCTCGTCTGCGGCACCGGTATCGACATGAGCAAAGCACTTTCCATTGATGCACCGGGTGCACAGGTCCAGTCCGTAGGCACCTACAAGCTGGTCGTATTCATGGGTATGCCGGGCGAGGAAAGCACGTTCACCGTGCGTATCGGCTCGGATAACTTTGAGAACATGGGTATGTTCATGTTTATGACGCCGGCTACTCTGTCCTCACTGGATATCATCTCCGACCTGAAGGACGTCAAGGACCGCCTGAGCGATTCCGGCGACAGCCTGTACTCCGGCATGAGCAACATGCTCGACACCATGCAGTCCATGCAGAACGGCATGGGTACGATGTCGAGCGGTATTTCGGGTATCAACGCCGTGCGCCAGCAGCTGATCAAGGACCGCGGCACCATTGATCCCAAGACGGATGCCGCGCTGACCGCTCTGGAAAAGCTGACCGGCGAAAGCGATTCGCTGATTCCGGAGCTGAACAACACCAAGGACACGCTCGTTAAGCTGAACGCGACTACGAACAGCATTCTCAATACGCTTGAGGAGTCCGGCGCGGACATCACTGAGTATCAGACACTTCTCAAGAACATCAAGACCTCGCTGGGCAACCTTGAAAACCTGATGGACGATCTGGACGATAAGACGGGTTCGGAGTGGCTGTATATCGACAGCCTGAAGAAAAATATCTCCGATATGCAGAAAGACCTCAAGGCACTGCGCAACGATTTGGATGACCTCAGCGACCCTGTCGGCAGTATTTCGTCCGATGTTGTGTCTGCAATCAGTAATGTACAGGATATACTGAAAGACCTGAACGACTACGGCCTCATTTCCGATGACCGCTATAGCAGTATTAACGGCACACTGGACACCATGAAGAATAACAGCTCTAATCTCGGTGATTCTTTGCAGGATGTGAGCAGCGATTTGTCCAGCCTGAGCGGCTCCCTTAACAATTTTCTGGGAACCACCAGTGATGTGCTCGACAATCTCGACGACATCTGCGACATACTCGACGATTACAAGGGTCTCGGTCAGGACTTCACCGCCGAGGGCAAAAAGCTGACCGAACTCGCCAACACCACACTCGGCCGCGTCAACCAGCAGCTGACCGAGATTCCGGCACTGACCGAGTCGCTCAACCAGCTGACCTCGATCACCTCGTCCTCCATCGACAAGGGCACCGAGCTGCTCGACACCACCACCAAAACGCTCACCGCGTCCTACCAGCTGCTCGACACGGTCAACAGCACACTGCGTTCGGTTCGCAGCGACGCGGATGCCAGCACACAGACCACGCTCGACGGCCTGCTCGATGTGCTTGATAAGGCTTCCCGCTCGAACAGCTCGAATAAGCTGCAGAACGCGACCGATGATATTCATAATGCCATCGACGACGCTAAGACCGACCTTGAGGACGATACCAACATCCTCAATATCGACTCCTCGGCCGACCTGCAGTCTGTCACGAGCAGTATGAACCCGACACCGAGCAGTCTGCAGTTCATCCTGCGCACGCAGGAAATTTCAACCGACGATGACGATGATGCTGTCACCTCGGATCAGGATGCTGCCGACGAAGGCGTTCTCGCGCGTATCGTGAATATCTTCAAGAAGCTCGCAAGCGCGATTTACGGCGTATTTGCTTCGGAAGAGTAACCGCATATAGACCAAAAGGACAGGAAAATTTCCTGTCCTTTTTTCTTATCCACAGGTTGGGGATAATTGCGTAACCGTATGGTGTGAAACCGTTTGTCAAATCCATTGATATCATCGACATCGATTGGTGCAATTCAAGTAGAAACAGCGGGGTGAGGTCCCCCCGCCGTTCCACAGAGAATCACACGATAACAAATCAAAATTCGCATAAAAAAAAACGGTTCCGTCTCCGGAACCGTTTTTCCTATCCATTTATCATGCGCGAATCTTCTCGCCCATCTCCGCGCTTGCGTGACTGAGCACCGGAAGCAGCACCGCACCAACGATAATGCCCGCAATGCCCTGCACGATATTCATCGGCACGCCGAGAACAACCGCGGCTGCCGCAGCGCCCATGCTGCTGCCCATCACGACTTCCATGCCGACCTCATACACAAAGTAGCCCAGAACCATAATGATCTCTGCCGGAATGCCGCACAGAACCACACGGGTAATCGTATTCATACCCTTGCCTGCCATGCGGTGATACAGCCAGCCGCCGAGCAGAGCGGTCAGCGCCTTGATGGCAAACGTACCGGGCACCCATGCCATGTAGCCGCCGATAAGATCTGCCATCATCGAGCCGATACCGGCTGCCAACGCACCCAGACCGGGACCGAGCAGAATGCCGCAGATCAGCACCATGCCGTCACCGAGATGAATGTAACCCTGTGTCGGTGTCGGAATGCGGATGATCATCGTAGCAACTGCCGTCAGTGCCGCCAGCAGTGCTGCCAGCACAAGCTTTCTGATGTTTTTTCCTGTCATATCGCATACCCTCTTTTCCAGTAATTCTGTCTGTAAGCCTATTGTATGCGATATTGTGGCTTTAGGAAAGTGTCAGTTCACGCAAGTTTTACAAGGTCAGTTTCAGGCATTCGCCTTGAAATTATTGATGTAGTAATCGCCGTTTTCGTCGTCCATCACAACGCAGACCAGCTTGCCCTTGGAGACAACCTTGGCCTCATCCACGCCTACGCAGATCCACTTGCGCGGGTCAACCGTGGTCTTGAGCTTAGCCGCCGCGTCTGCCGCCTGCTTTTCATCTGCAAAGCGCAGAACAACGATGGAATGTGCCTGCGAGGTAATCATAGACTCGGAGGCCACGCCTGCCTCAAACTTGATGTCATCCGTACCAAGGTACCAGAACAGGCCGCGGCTCATGCCGTCCTCACCCATGCCGTTGTAGAGCGCCTCCTCAGCAACGCCCATGCCGCCGAACGGACGCGCACCGTAAATCTTGCTCACCAGTGCGGAAAGCTGCTCGTCCACTTTGACGGTCTCCGGCTGCTCCGGCTCGGTCACCTCCGGCTTTTTATAGCCCCAGACAGCCTCGCCGTACTTCTTCATGAACAGGTCGTAATTCTCGTTGTAGCGCTTCTTATACACGCTTTCAATCTGCGGGTCAAAGGTGTACGCCGTACCGTCAATGGTGATCTCGGTCCATGCGTGAACCGACTCACTGCCCTTGGGCGAAACGCCGGTGCCCGGAATCGCCTGTGCATCAAAGCCGATCTGACGGGCGAGGTAAGTAAAGCCTGCCGCCCACGAGTAGCAGTTGCCCTTGTGAGTCTTAAGCATATCGGTCGCAGAGGTCAGCGCCCAGTCGCTCTTCGAAGTGTCAGCCGCGCCGATGCCGAGATAGCCGAACGTATTCTTCGCGTAATCATACACTGCACGCAGCTTCTGCTGCTGGGTCATGCTGTCCTTGACAACGCTCTTTACTGCCGAAGCCAGCAGCGCGTCCAGTTCGGTCGAGCCGGTGATGTAGTAGCCATTGTGGTCAAGCTCGAGCGAGCCGATGAACTTGTCATGGTCAAACTGCTTGTCCTCATTGACATGGAACAGCTTGCCGCCAATGTTATGCCAGCCCGGCGTCAAATCGGTGGTCTCCTTATCGAACGAAGTCCACTTTTCGGAGCCGCTCGACTTGTCAAACTTATGGTCGGTGGTTGCCTCAAGCATATCCCAGTATGCCCAGTGCGTGTTCGGCACGTCCGGCATAATACGGATGCCCTCACTCGTATTGATCGTAAACTCATCCGCCTGACGGCCGAGCACACGGTTGAGGATAGTTACCGTCTCCGCACGGGTAATCGGCGCATTCGGACGGAAATTCGTGCCTGCCGAAATCCAGCCCTGTGCCAGAGCGGTCTGCACCGCATTGTACGCCCAGTTGGTCTTGGGTACATCAGCGAACGACTTGTCCGTGCCGATGTCGGTGTGCGGGAAGCGCGACAGAATCGCTACAAACTCTGCACGGGTAATCTTGGCATTCGGCTTAAACGTGCCGTCCGTATAACCGTTCACCAGACCGAAACCGGTCATTTGACGAACAGCATCCGCATACCACGCGGAAACCGAAACGTCATTAAACAGATGGTCCTCATTCTTGACCTTGTTCACCAACAGAGAGGCCAGCAGCTTGCTCGCTTCTGCACGGGTGATGGACGCATCCGGACGGAAGGTGCCGTCCGTGTAGCCGTTCATATACTGCATATGCTCTGCGGTATTCAGCTGCGGCTGCGGTGCCGAATTCTGAGCCGCGCACGCGGAAATCGGCAGAGCTGCCGCCATCAAAGCCGCAAGCGCACCTGCGGTCATTCGTTTTTTCATCATACTTCCATACTCTCCTTCAGATCGTTTTCGGGGATAGTATTGAATTAGACGGAATCACTCGTCATTTGGTTCCCTGTTTTGCTCATCTTTTTTACTTTTTTCTTTTTCGGGATCGAGCACGACCGGAATGAGCGCTGCCGCCAGCTTGCCCTTGCCGCGGTGCTTGACGTAGAAAAAGCCGATGATGGAAAACGCGATTGCACCGATGCAGTTGACCTGCAGATCCTTCATCGTGTCGATCAGGCCAATATCCAGATAGCCGCCAAGCTGCTCCGTCCAATCCTCACCGTTGACAATGACCGACTCAATCTGCACATGCACCGGCACATTCAGGCCGTCCGGGTTGAGCGACACCGAGTTGACCTCGTGCACGACATAGTCCTTCTGCATGTCCGTGTGCATCACCTGATCGGCGGTGAACTCGAAAAATTCCCACAGCACGCCGACCGTCATGGAGAAGCAGAACGCCACGATAGCCAGGAACAGCGGCGACAGCTTGAAGGTAAACCGTTCGCTTCGGTTAAACAGGTCAACCAGGCAGAAGCCGACCGCCGCGACCAGAAATCCGTTTATCGTGTGCAGCATGGTGTCCCATCCGGGAATGATGGTGTAGAACGAATTGATCTCGCCCATGATCTCGGCGGCATAGATAAAGCAGTAGATGATAGCTTCCATCATCGGCGGGATGTCGATGGCAAGCTGTTTTTCAATCAGCGTCGGCATCGCCAGCAGCACGAGCGACAGCACGCATACGAACATATTCTCATACCGCTGCATGAACGCACAGCGTATGAATGTCAGCACGACCAGAAGCGACAGTACGCCGCGAATGGTCAGTCTGCGGCGTACGCGGCGGCGCTGCTCCGTGACGCGCTGCTGTAATTGTTTTTTATCCATATTTGTTAACTCCTTAAAGTAATTGCGAAAAGCGTAAAAGAGAGAACAACAATCTGTTGTTCTCTCTATAGTTTGTGTATTGCTTACAAGACGTAAACCTGCGTGGTCTCGTACACCTCGTAAACCTTCTTGAGAGAGGCCATCTCGGTGCCGGCCAGACGGGCACATGCACGGCCCATCGCAACAGCGTAGCGTGCCACCTCGTCAAACTTCATGCCCGCGTGCATAGCGTTTGCAATCGCGCCGACCATTGCATCACCGGTACCGACCGCACCTTCGTCGTAGATTTTCGGGGTGGTAGTAACGTACAGCGACTCCGGCTCGTCCTTTGCGGTCAGCAAAGCGCCCTCCTGCCCCATGGAAACGCAGACAGCCTTTGCGCCCATATCCAACATCTTGCGTGCAGAATGTACAACGACCTCGGGATCGGCGGACGGCTTGTCGCCTACAGCCTCAGCCAGCTCGAAGATGTTCGGCTTTACAAAGTCCGGCTCGCACCTCAGTGCCTCCTGCAGCAGCTCGCCCTGTGCGTCGATGATCAGCTTGCAGCCGTGCTTTTTGATGGTCTTGCACAGCTTACGGTAGTTCTTCAGCGGGAACTCCGGCGGCGTAGAACCCGACAGAACGAAGATATTGCCCTCGTCCAGATAGTTCTCCATGCGGTCGAGCAAACGCAGGAAATCCGAATCATCCAGCTTGTTGCCCGGCTCATTTACCTCGGTATGGCCGCCCTGCGCATCAATGATCTGCGTATTGACACGGAGTTGTCCCGCAATATCAACAAAATCGTGGTGAATGTCCGCTGCTGTCAGCATGTCCTTCATAATGCGGCCGTTTGTGCCCGCACTGAAGCCAAGCGCAATACTGCTGCCGCCCAACGCCTTGATCGCGCGCGACACGTTGATGCCCTTGCCGCCCGGTTCCAGATGACTGGACACCGCGCGATTGAGCTTGCCCACCTGCAGCGGGTGCTCGATCCGCTGCGTACGGTCCAGTGCAGCGTTAAGCGTTATCGTGATAATCATGGGACGCCCCTCCTGAAATAAAATTTCCCTCATCGCGGCTCCGCATTTGTCCCGTGCGAATAACCGCGTTCTCATCTATATTACATTTTACAAAATCTTGTGCATAAAGTAAATGGTTTTTCTTGATGTTAGCCGCATTTAACCGGGTTGTTTTTGTACCCAAACTTTATTTGATCCAGCCGCAGTCACCGCACCACGGACACTCCCACTGTTTGCCCGTGACTTTTGCTTCCGCGCCGCACATCGGACAGCGCATTTTGCCGATTTTCGGCAGCGGTTTCGGCTTTGGCGGCTCTTTCGGCGGTTCCTGCTGCCGACGGTACAGCCGCACAAAAAAGACTGCGCCGAGCAGCAGCACTACGGCGATCGCCGCAATCTGTTCTTTCGTCATGCTGTTTCTCGTTTTACTTGTGGTACTTGCCGCCTGCCGCGATATTGAGCGCGCGGTAAATCTGCTCGAGCACCATCACTCTTGCTAAATGATGCGGAAACGTCATCGGTGACATGGACAGCCGCAGCGCCGCCTTCTTTTTCACCCGCTCGGACAGGCCGCACGAGCCGCCGATGAGCACGCAGATCTTGCTTGTCCCCGATACGGTCAGCTTTCCGCAATAGTCCGCCAGCTGCTCAGAGGACATCGGCTTGCCTTCGACACACATCGCAATCACAGACGCGCCGGGCAGCAGCTTGCTCTCGATGAGCGCGGCTTCCTTTTCGAGCGCCTGCGCGATCTCGCCCTCAGAGGGTGTCTGCGGCAAGCGCTGCTCGGGCAGCTCGATGATCTCTAATTTACAATATGCGCCGAGGCGCTTGGTATATTCCTTGACAGCGTCCGCCCAGAATTTTTCTCCGAGCTTTCCGACGCAGATCAGCCGGACAGAGAGCATAGTTTTTCCTCCCCAAACGATACCGGATGCTCCATGTGCTCCTTTGGTGCAACGAGCACCTCGCACGCGGGCAGCCCGCGCAGCGCCGACAGCGTTTGCTGCCGCGCCAGCTCCGGCATGTTGTTTTTCTCACTCAGGTGCGCCAGCACGAGCGTTCGCGTGCCGCTTTTCACCAGATCCGCTGCAAATACGGCGCAGTCCGGATTGGACAGGTGCCCGCTCGGTCCGGCAACACGCATCTTGAGCGAATACGGGTACGGACCGGCCTGCAGCATGTGCGGGTCATGGTTGCTCTCCAGCACGACCATTTCACAGCCGCGCAGAAGCTCGGCCGCATCGCGCGGCACAAAGCCAAGGTCGGTCGCAAAGCCGAACCGGCTGCCGCCGTGCTCGAATATGTAGCCCGTGCTCTCCGCCGCGTCGTGCGGCGTCGGAAACGGCACAACGTCCACATCCCTGACCCAGAAGCGCTCACCGCTGTCGAATATGTTCAGACGGTCAGCGTACTCCGGATTCTTTTCCTCGAAAGCCTCGGCTGTGCCGCGAGTGGCAAACACCGGTGCCTTCGCTTTTTTAAGAAACATCGGCAGTCCCTTCACATGGTCGATGTGCTCATGCGTCAGCACCACCGCCGAAATATCCTCCAGCGTGAGCGACAGTGCCTTCAGCGCAGTCGTAATCCTGCGCAGCGACACACCGAGATCGATCAGGATCGCGGTGCCGTCCGCCATATATAAGCCGCAGTTGCCGCTCGAACCGCTGGCGATACTGTAATAATAATGCTCTGCCATAGTACTCCTTCAGCAGTTGTTTTCATCCGTTTGTATGCTGCAGAAAGGCGGTTCGCGTTAGAATCATCGGTGTGACGTTTCCGCAGTAGAATGCGAACGGTTCCCCGGCAATCTCCGCGCCGAATCCGGTAAGAATGTGCACCGTTGCGTCTCTCGCTTCGAGGAAAATGTTATCCACATCCTGTGCAAAAACATCGTCCAGCACACGTTTCAGCAGAAAGGTTCCCTTGTGCTGTCCGCGCAGCCTGCGCGCGACCGTGATGCGGCCCATGTGCCACTGCCCGCCCTCACGGTAAATGGCCGCTGTGCCGACGAGTTCGCCGTCCTGCTCCATGCACCACCACTGCGGCTGCTTATCCGCCGGGATGAAGTTCAGCTCCTTCGGAATATCCTGCTCGTCCGCGAAAATCTGCGCGGCAAAAGCGAGAACCGCATCCATGTCCGCATCAGACGCACGCCGAACCATGCACTCTGCTTTCATTCTGCTCATCTGCCTTATATTCTGCAAAAAAGGCGAAAGGATGCTCCCTCCGCCTTTTTTCCTCATTACAATTAGAAATTACTTGTTCTCGGCGCTTTCCGGAATCTCGGAGCGATACATATCCGCACCCAGAGCAACAAACTTCTCTACGAGCGTCTCATAGCCGCGCTCGATGTTCTGCACCTGCTCGACCTCGGTAACACCCTTGGCTGCCAGACCGGCGATGACCATCGCCGCGCCTGCACGCAGGTCGTGTGCACGGACCGGAGCACCATTCAGCTCCCTGACACCCTCAACAACCGCGATCGCGCCATCCACATGAATGTTCGCACCCATGCGGGTCAGCTCCTCGGTATAGCGGTAGCGGCTGCCCCAGATCCCCTCGGTGATGATGCTGGTGCCCTCTGCCAGACACAGCGCCGTCGTCATCTGCGGCTGCATGTCGGTCGGGAAGCCCGGGTACGGCAGGGTCTTGATGTTGGTCTTGGTCAGCTTGCCCTCGCGGCGAACGAGCACCGCATCGTCAAACTCGGTGACCTCAACGCTCAT
>OGZZ01000880.1_pt1 | contig 23177 bp, 18 predicted proteins | sample 1577021 | NCBI WGS metagenome assembly OGZZ01 (sample SAMEA3541526, study PRJEB24748) | human gut metagenome | biome: human gut; feature: human-associated habitat; material: faeces | place: China | collected 2012
GGCGATTTAAAATGGCGAGATGCGTTGCTGGTCGCACATCGTGTGAACAGTAACGTAAAAAAGGAAAGGTGAAAATAATGGATATTAAAGAAAAGATTCATGCAACAACAGAAGAATTGTTAAGTAATATGGAAAGACTTGTAGCGATAGATTCACAGCTTGGAACACCGGCAGAAGGAATGCCATTTGGAGAGGGACCGGCAAAGGTTCTTCACGAAGCACTGCAGATTGCAGATGAACTCGGATTCAAGACAGTGAACCTGGATAACTACTGTGGATATGCAGAGATGGGAGAAGGCGAAGAGATCGTTGGTATCGCAGGACATCTGGATATCGTACCGGCAGGCGGTGATTGGACATATGATCCATTCAAGCTGACAAGAGAAGGAGATTACGTTTACGGACGTGGAACAACAGATGATAAAGGACCTGTTATGGAAGCACTTTATGCGATGAAGCTTCTTCGTGATTCAGGTGTGGAGCTTAACAAGAGAGTTCGTCTGATCATGGGATGTAATGAGGAAAATGGTTCCAGATGTATGGAGCATTATAATGAAGTGGCAGAAGAGTTATCTTGTGGATTTACACCGGATGCAAGTTACCCATGTATTCACGGAGAGAAAGGTATGCTTGGCATGCTGGCAACTTCTAAGAATACAAAGATTATTTCTATCAATGGTGGATTTGTATTCAATGCCGTATGTGATGCATGTACAGCAGAGATTCCGGCAGAAGAAGGACTGAAAGACAGACTGGAAGCTGCTTTCGCAGAGACAAAGCTTCAGGAATACAAAGTAACAGAAGAAGACGGAAAGATCAGTATTTATGCAAAGGGAGTATCTGCACATGCAAGTACACCGGCATTTGGAGTTAACGCTGCAGGTGTTATCTTTGATTGTCTTGCAAAAGCCGGATTTGAAGATGATTTCGTAGAATTCTATAACTCACACATTGGTACAGCGTGTGACGGATCAGGAATCGGTCTGAAATGTGCAGATGAGTTTGGAGAGCTTACATTCTGTAACGGAATCGTTAAGACAGAAGACGGTGTGATCTCCGCTACGATCGATATCAGATTCCCGGTAACATACTCTGTAGAAGATATGGTTAAGATGTGCGAAGGAAAGCTTGAAGACGAGAACGGACGCATTGAGATCCACACAACTACAAAACCATTGTTCTTCCCGAAAGAGTCTCCACTTGTAGAGGCACTGTACAAAGCTTATACAGATGTAACAGGAGATACAGAGAACAAACCGTTAGTAATCGGTGGTGGAACTTATGCGAAGTCCTTAAAGAACATCATCGCATTCGGACCGGAGAAACCGGGCGTAGATTACCGCATTCACGGTGCAGACGAGTACACACTCGTGTCAGAGGTTGAAGAAGCAGTTCATGTTTATATGGAAGCAATCAAGAACCTGCTTGCAATCTAATCAGAACAGTTCATGTAGAAAAAACGACCATTTATGAAAGCAGACCTTAACGGTCTGCTTTTTGTGTTATGATAATTTCATTAAAAAGATACTTGTGATATACAAAATGCAAAAAATTACAGGTACTGTGACAGTAACCAAATAATAATTATCATATTATAGAGTAAAAGGTAGGTTTCAAAATGAGTCTGAAATATGAAAAGTTGATCAGAAAAATGACACTGGCAGAGAAAGCAATTATGATGTCAGGAAAGAACACATGGGAGACAGTTGATTTTGAAAAATATGGGATTCCGTCTATGGCAATGTCCGATGGACCTCACGGGCTGAGAAGACAGGCAGGAGCAGGAGACCATTTGGGACTGAATGCTAGTCTTCCGGCGACGTGTTTTCCGACAGCAGCAGGAGTGGCAAACAGCTGGGACGAAGCACTTGGAGAAGAAATTGGAGAAGCACTTGCAGAAGAGGCAGTGACGATGGGTGTCAATGTGATCCTTGGACCGGGACTTAATATTAAGAGAAGTCCTCTGTGCGGAAGAAACTTCGAGTATTTTTCAGAGGATCCATATCATGCAGGAAAAATGGCGGCGGCATATGTTCGTGGAATCCAAAGTAAGGGAATTGCAGCCTGCCCGAAACATTTTGCAGCAAACAGTCAGGAGCTGCGCCGTATGGCGAACGATTCTGTCGTAGACGAAAGAACGTTCCGTGAGATTTATACAACAGGGTTCGAGATTGCGATCAAGGAAGGTAAATCAAAGTCCATCATGTCTTCTTATAATGAAGTAAATGGAATCTATGCAAACGAAAACAGCCACATGCTGCAGGAGATTCTGGTAGATGAGTGGGGATTTGACGGATTTGTCGTGTCTGATTGGGGCGGAAGTAACGACCATGCACTTGGCGTGAAGAACGGAAGTCATTTGGAAATGCCGGGAACAGGAAAATCAGGAATGTATGATATTATTCATGCAGTTGAGAACGGTGATCTTGATGAAGCAGTATTAGATCAGAGACTGGATGAACTTTTAAATGTGATTTTCTCAACACATCAGGCAACAGAAGACGCAAAGGGAAAAACATTTGATGTGGAAGCGCATCATAACCTGGCAAGAAAAGCGGCAGAGGAAAGTATTGTCCTCCTGAAAAATGAGGATCAGATCCTTCCGTTGAAACCGGGAACGAAAGTTGCAGTGATCGGTGATTTTGCAAAGACACCAAGATATCAGGGCGCAGGATCATCACTTGTAAACCCGGCAAAACAGCCGGAAGCAATCCTTGATGTGATTGGATCAACAGATCTGGATGTTGTTGCATATGAGCAGGGATATATCCGTAACAGAAAACCGAACCAAAAGCTGACAAAGGCAGCAGTAGAACTTGCAAAGAAGGCGGATATCGTACTTTTCTTCGGAGGACTTGATGAAATCAGCGAATCCGAAGGACTTGACCGTACACATATGTCCATGCCTGCCGCACAGGAGACATTACTTAATGAACTTACAACAGTAAATAAGAATATAATCGTAGTTCTTTCAGCCGGATCAGCGATCGAGATGCCATGGTATCCATATGTAAAAGGAATCGTGCACGGTTATCTTGGTGGACAGGCAGGCGCGTCAGCAATGTTGAACGTTCTGACAGGAAAGGTGAATCCATCCGGTAAGTTAAATGAGACTTACCCAATCTATTATGAGGATACGCCGGCGTATGCATATTATCCAAGTAAAGAAAGAAGCAGTGAGTACAGAGAGTCTCTTTATGTCGGATACCGTTATTACACAACTGTTGGAAAATCAACGCGTTTCCCATTTGGTTACGGATTGAGCTATACAACCTTTGAATATAAAGATTTGAAAATAGATACAGAAGGTGTGACATTTACAATTAAGAATACAGGCAATGTGTCAGGAACTGAGATCGCACAGCTGTATGTTGGAAAATCTTCTGAGACTGTCTTTCGACCGGTTCGCGAGCTGAAAGGTTTCGTAAGAGTAGAGCTTCAGCCAGGAGAAGAAAAGGAAGTAAGAATCGGATTTGATGATAAGACATTCCGTTTTTATGATACAAGAACAGATAGCTGGGAGATTGAAAGCGGTACTTATCAGATCATGATCGGTGAAAATGCGCAGCAGATGGTTCTGGAAGGTGCTTTAGACGTAAAAGGTACTGTTGAAAACGGCGGCTACAAGAAGGAAGAACTGCCGGAATATTTCAGCGGCAAGATTAAAGACATTTCAGACGAAAAATTCCGTATTCTGTATGGAAGAGAGATTCCGGATGGAAGCTGGAGCGGTGAGATCCGAATGAACGATGCAGTTTGTCAGTTGTATTACGGAAAAGGAATTCTTGGAAAACTGCTCTGTGCAATCCTGAAATTACTTCTGAAAATCAGCGACTGGCAGGGAAAGCCGAACCTGAACGTTTTATTCAACTACAATATGCCAATTCGTGGATATGCGAAAATGACAGGCGGTATTGTGACGATGAAAATGGCAGAGGCATTGACAGAGATGGCGAACGGACATCGAATTAAAGGAACAGCACATCTGATCAAAGCTGCAATCAACAGAGGATAGGCAATATAGACAAAAACGAAATATATAAATTGTTAAATATGCCAAATGGAATTGCAGGTTATGAAAAAAACGTACCATTTATGCGAAAAAAGGCATGAGAGAATAAATTATGTTAACATAAGCCCATCAACAAAAGGGAGGAAACATTATGACAAACTTTTTAGTAAACTTATTGTCCCCGATATTCACTAATCTGGGAGTAAGTGTTGCAGACCTGACGTCATATATTGAACGACTGAGTGGTTATATTATTGCTATCCTTGTTGCATTAGTTGCAATGATCGTAGTAATGATCGCAGCGCATAAAGCGAAAAAGGGAGTTCGCCACGTGATCCGCTGGCAGGCAGGAATTGCATTTGTGGCTATCGTTGCAGTACTTGTTAATGTGATCTGTTATGGTCCGATGTACAACAACGTATCAAGTATTTTAAATGCGAAGAAAGTAGAGCTTTCAAAAGAAACAACAGAGCAGAGCCGTGAAACAATTCAGAAAGTCGGAGAAGAAGGAATGGTTCTTCTGAAAAACAAAGGAATCTTACCACTCGCTTCTGACACGAAGAAACTGAATGTGTTCGGATGGGATTCAACAAATCCGTTATACGGTGGAACAGGATCCGGATCTTCAGATTCTTCCACAGCGATCAGTATTTTACAGTCTTTAAAAGATGCAGGATATGAGACAAATGAATCTCTGACAAAGATGTACACAGATTACCGAGAAGACCGTCCGACAATCGCTATGGCAGAGCAGGACTGGACATTACCGGAACCAACAAAAGAGTATTACACAGACAGCCTCATGAACGAAGCAAAAGAATTCTCTGATACAGCTGTTGTAGTAATCGGACGTTCCGGTGGAGAAGGTGCAGACCTTCCGACAGATATGAAATCAGTGATCGACGGAAGCTACAAGAAGCTGGCAGAAACGGTGTCAGTCACACTGGAAAATTACGGATATGTAAAAGGAAGTTACACAAACAACGGTGATTACGATGACTTTGATGAAGGCGAAAGCTATCTTGAACTGTCTAACACAGAAGAAGATATGTTAGATACAGTCTGCTCTCAGTTTGAAAATGTTATCGTGGTTGTAAATGCAAACAATGCGATGGAACTTGACTGGGTTGATAAGTATGAGCAGATCGGTGCTGTTATCTATGCACCGGGAGCAGGAGCAACAGGATTCGAGGCACTTGGAGAGATTATCAACGGATCTGTGAATCCATCAGGAAAGACAGTAGATACATTTGTAAAAGATCTTCAGCAGACACCTTATTACAACAATATGGGTCTGAACGCATACACAAATGTAGATGATCTGAAAAACCAGATCGCAAAAAATGATGCAGCTTACGAAGGAAGTATGGGATTTGTAAACTATGCAGAAGGAATCTATGTAGGTTATAAATTCTATGAGACAGCAGCAGAAGAAGGGCTGATCCAGTACGAAGATACAGTACAGTATCCATTTGGATATGGTCTGAGCTATACAACATTTGAAAAGACAATTGAGAATTTTAAAGACAATGGTGATACAGTAACATTTGATGTGACAGTGAAAAACACAGGTGATGTTGCAGGTAAAGATGTTATTGAGATTTATTACACAGCGCCATATACAAATGGTGGAATTGAAAAAGCAGCTGCGAATCTGATCGCATTTGAGAAAACAGAAACTCTTGATCCGGGAGCAGCAGAGACAAAATCAATCACTATTAACAAAGAGGATATGGCATCCTATGATTCTGAAGGAATCAAGATTTCCGGTGGTGGATATATCTTAGAGGCCGGAGAATACACAATCTCTCTTCGTTCCGATTCACATACTGTTGTAGCAGAAGAGAAATTTACAGTAGACAGTGATATTGACTACAGTAAAGACGGACGTTCTTCCGACGAAACTGTAGCAACAAACCAGTTTGAAGATTACTCACGCGGTGATTTCGAACAGCTTTCAAGAGCAAACGGATTTGCAAATTATGAATCTGCTTGTGGAAAGTTAAGTGAAGATGCTTATGTAATGAGCGACGAGACAAGAAAAGCAGTAGAAGAAAACGTATTTGGAATCTATGACGGTACAAAATACAATGATGATTCCGACGAGATGCCGAAGATGGAGCAGGATAACGGACTTCAGCTTGCAGACCTTACAGGAAAATCATATGATGACGAAGACTGGGATAAACTCTTAGACCAGTTAAGCTTCGAGGATATGTCAACACTTATCAATGTAGGTGGATGGCAGACAGCAGAAATCCAGTCTGTAGGAAAGATTGCAACATCTGATTGTGACGGACCGGCAGGACTGAATAACTTTATTACAAAGACATACGGAACAGCTTATCCGTCAGAAGTACTGATCGCTCAGACATGGAATAAAGATCTGGCAAAAGAAGTCGGAGATTCTATGGGTCAGGAATATGTTGACGCAGATAACTTCGGATGGTATGGACCGGCAATGAATATCCACAGATCTGCATTTGCAGGACGTAACTTCGAGTACTATTCAGAAGACGGCGTATTATCCGGATACATGGCAGCGAATGAGATGAATGGAGCTGCAGTGAAAGGTGTATATCCTTATATCAAACATTTTGCATTAAATGATCAGGAAACAAATCGTTGTTCCTTCCTTCTGACATTTGCTTCTGAGCAGACAATCCGTGAAGGATACCTGAAAGCATTCGAACTTGCAGTGAAAGGATTTGAAGGAAATGCAATAGCAGCAATGTCATCCTTTAACTGGATTGGTACAGTTCCAAGCTGTGCAAATAACGGACTTCTGAATAACGTTCTCCGTGGAGAATGGGGATTCGTTGGAATGGTAGAGACAGATTACGACGGTTCTTATGGATATATGATCACAGATCACTGTATCAGAAACGGGAATGACCTGATGCTTGGATTCAACAGTGCTGAGTCTAACAAGCTTACAGATGAGAGTGCAACAGCAGTACTCGCAATGAGACAGGCATGTAAGAACATTCTCTACACTGTAGCAAACAGCGGATACTATGCAGATGGTAACCCGGCTGCAGGTATGAGCAATATGACAAAACTTTTCGTAACAGTAGACGTAATTCTGGCAGTTCTCTTAATTGTAGCAGATGCGATCGTGATCGTGCGTTTCAGAAAGAAAAGAAAAAATGTAGATAACGCAGAAGCGTAATATATGAAACTATGAAAGACAGGATTGGACAGCAAAAAACAGGCCAATCCTGTTTTCGTTATGATAACATAATCGCCTCTGAACAGTTATATAAAGCGTAGCAATGACTTGAGATAGATAAAAAAATCCTTTATTATATATAGAAAGATAGTAGGAGGAGGATTCAAATGATCAAAATTGCGATTGTAGAAGATGAAGCAATGTATGCAAAACAGCTGGAAGAATTTCTGCATCAATACGAGACAGAGAATCAAGAAGCGTTCGAGATAACCATTTATTCCGATGGAGATCAGATTGTCAATAAATACAAATCTCAGTTCGACATTATCCTTATGGATGTCGAGATGAAATTCATGGATGGAATGTCCGCTGCGGAAGAGATTCGTAAAATGGACAGTGAAGTTGTAATCATCTTTATTACAAACATGGCACAGTATGCAATTAGAGGTTATGCGGTAGATGCGCTGGATTATGTATTAAAACCGGTATCTTATTTCGCATTTTCACAGAGACTGAACCGTGCGATCGAACGTATGAAAAAGCGAGAGGCAAAGGTGATTATGGTAAATATAAAAGGCGGTATGGTGCGTATTAATATCGCAAATATTTACTATATTGAAAGTCAGGGACATACGTTGATCCTTCATACGATCCTTGGGGATTATGAAACCACAGGGAAAATGAAAGAGATGGATGAAAAGCTTTCTAGGATGAACTTCTGCAGAGGAAATAAAGGATATCTGATCAATCTGCAGCATGTAGACCGGATTCAGGACAACTGTGCGGTGGTAAAAGGTGAAGAGCTGGTGTTGAGCCGTGCACGTAAAAAGGAATTTATGGAAGCTTTGACAAGATATTGGGGAGAGGTGATAAAATGATTGATCACTTGATGCCGGATATCCCGAGACTTTACTCGGCAATTGCAGAGTGGCTTGCATGCATGATATTTATCCTGCCATTTAAAAAGAAATTTTCAAAAATAAAGACAGGTGTGATCATGGCAGTGATGCTTGTTGTACAGAGCGGATTCATGGTTGTGACGGAAGATGTCAGATTGTTTTTCTGGATTCCCTGCATGATCGTAGCAGTATTCCTTATGCTGTTTTTCATTTATGTATCCTGTGCGATCGAAATAACAGACGCAGTATATTTTGTGCTGATCGCATTTGTTGTGGCAGAATTCATGGCATCGATAGAATGGCAGGTTGCTTGTTACTTTAGGATAGCGCAATCAGGAGTATGGTGGAAAGAATGGTTAGCCCTTATCCTTGGATATGGAATGATCAGCGTGATCTTGTTCAAGATCTTGCATGTACATTTCCCGGAAGATGGACAGATGGAGATAGGTTGGAAAGAATGTTTTTCGGCATTTTTGATTGCGATATCTGTTTTTGCTGTCAGCAACATTAGTTATCTCACGGTAAATACTCCATTTTCCGGAAGATATTCATTTGAGATAGCAAATATTCGTACAATCGTGGATCTGGCCGGAATTGCGATTCTGTACGCACATCTTATGCAGTGCTGTGAGATGCGGGCAAGAAAAGAACTTGAGGCAGTTCAGAATGTACTTCAGAATCAATACACACAGTATATGCAGTCGAAAGAAAGTATTGAGTTGATCAATTACAAATATCATGATCTGAAACATCAGATTGCAGTATTGAGAAGTGAGGAAGATCCTCAGAAAAGAGAAGCATTTTTGGATGAGATGGAGGCGGAGATCCGTCAGTATGAAGCACAGAATAAAACCGGAAATAAAGTTCTCGATACTGTGCTGACGAGCAAAAGTCTGTATTGTAATAAGAATGGGATTACATTTACCTGTGTGGCAGACGGAACACTGTTAGACTTTATGGATGTTATGGATATCTGCAGTATCTTTGGCAATGCACTCGATAATGCGATTGAATGTGAGATGAAGATACAGGACAAGGAGAAGAGACTGATTCATGTGACAGTGTCCAGACAGAAGGCATTTTTGATTCTTAAGTTCGAGAATTACTGTGAAGAAAAATTGCAGTACCAGGATGGAAATATTGCGACGACAAAGAAAGACAAAAAGTATCATGGATACGGAATGAAGAGTATCCGTTATACAGTGAATAAATACGGCGGGGCAGTTACGATCGATACAAAAGAAAATTGGTTTGACTTGAAGATTTTGATTCCGATCAAAGAAGAACAAGGCGATTAAGAGAGCACACAGTTTTTTGATTCCGATAAGAAAGAACGTTTGCAGTTTATGCAGAAAAAGTGCAGGTTATGTAAGTGAGAAAGATGGGAAAGCAATCTATGTTAGGATATAGATACAAAGTCCGGGGAGGACAAGAGAATCTAGAATCTTAGAAGAATGGAGAGCGTAGAATGAATAAGTCAAACAACATATGGAACCGTTTTGCCGAGAAACATCCGAGTGCTTCAAAATGGATAAGAGAAGGCGGATTGTTCGTAATCGTAAGTAATCTGATCACTGTACTTAAATATGTGATGTTACTGTTTTTGCCACTGGCATTCGCAGGACTTCCGAATGTTGATTTCGGTTTCCCGGGAATCGACATTACATTATTCGGTGAGACATTTAAATGGAATATCATCGGATATGATGCGGCGCATGGCGGACTGCCGTACTTCTGTGCATACATGATCGCAATGCTTGTTGGCGAGTGCATCAACTTCCCAATCCAGAGAAGCTTTGTATTCCGCAGTAAAGGAAAGATCTGGTATCAGGCGTTCTGGTATCTGATTGCATTTTGTATTGTTACATGTATTGTAAACTCAATTAACTGTATCTGGGTTGCAGTAGCAGGAATGTTCGTACCTGGATGGCTTTACAATATCGGAACAACCGTGCTCAACGGAGGAGTATCGATGGTGGTATTCTTCTTCGTGAATAAAATTATTTTCCCGGAGGGAGAAGCAAAGTAGAATAGAGAAAAGAAGAACAGGGCAGTGCGCGTTAGCGTGTTGTCCTGTTCTTTTAACATGAAAATCATTTTCAAATTCACCTTGACAATAAAATTTTTTGCGTTAAAATAAAAAAATGATTTTTGATAGATTCGAGATGGAAGTAAAGTAATGTTGGAATTTGTAAAACAAAGCAAGAAAAGAAAGTTATATTGTATCCTTGGCATATTGTATCTGCTGTGTATTATCTTTGTTGCAAATGATGCATGGTTGTATAGCACACCCATTGCAAAACTGACAAAGGTCGAAACCAGTGTTTCAGGAGAAGAGACAGGAACCAGAGGGACGAAGGAGAAAAAATATAAGCAGAATATCCAGGGAGTAATCCTAAATGGAGAAAACAAGGGAAAGACAATAAGTTTTACGAATGAGTGCACGTATACCGGAATGATGAAACAGCCATATCATAAGGGAGATAAGGTACTGCTCAATGGAACAAGCAAGAGAATGGGTTCTGGAATTCGTGGACTGAAACGAGATACAGAGCTTATGATACTCATAGGATTTCTGATGTTTATATTAATTATCGTTGCAGGAAGACAGGGTGCGCTTACGATATTGACCGTTATTTTTAATGTTGCTGTTTTTGCAACTGGTTTTTGGAAAGCGGGAGATACATCAAATGTGCTGGAAATGTGCAGCAGGCTGGTGATTCTTTTTGCGGTTATTACATTGGTTGGATTAAACGGGATTCATAAAAAGACATGGGCAGCACTTTTTACAACATTGATTGTTCTTGTAATGATCATGGGAATCTTTGATGTTGTAATCCATCATGCAGAAGATCTTGATTATTCGACCATGGAGTATCTTGGAAGTATTGAAAATCCGGATGAAATTTTCCATGCAGAAATCCTGATCTCAGGACTGGGAGCAATCATGGATGTGGCGGTCGCCATCGCTGCATCCTTAAGTGAAATTGTTGAAAAGAAGTCGGAAGTGACATTTTTGGAATTATTTAAATCAGGAAGAGAAATTGGATATGACATTATGGGAACGATGATAAATGTGCTGTTGTTTGTCTTTGGCTGTGGACTGATCCCAATGTGTCTGATTCGGATGAATAATGATGTGAGTTTAATTACTATTATAAAGCTACACATTCCATGTGAATTGTGCAGATTCCTGGTGGAAAGTATAGGAATTGTTCTGGCAATACCGATTTCTATTTTGGTTACTTCTGTGATGATAAAGGTCGCAAGAATGTTTCGTAGACAGAAGAAAGCAAGAAAGGTGCAGGGAGAAAGAAAATGCTGATAACACTTGGATTGATTTTACTGATTTTAATTATGGTCGTCGGTGGAGACAGAGGTGTCGTTTCGCTTATTGCTTTGTGTGGAAATCTGTTGATCTTAAGTCTTGCAATCTGGCTTATGGCATCAGGAGTTCCTGTTCTTCTCGTTACGGTTTGTGTCGGTGTTGTCATTTCCTGTATTACGTTGTTCTATCAAAATGGTAGCAATAGAAAGACATGGAGTGCATTTCTTGCAACTATGATCACAATGCTGTTGCTGTTTTTCTTCATATATATCGTTGTATGGAGAAGTGAGGCGGGAGGTCTTAACGAGATACAACAGGTTGGAGAAGATGTATTTTATTATAATATGAACCTGAATATTAGTATGAGAAATGTTGCTGTCTCTGTTATACTTCTCAGTACTCTTGGAGCTGTTCTTGATATGGCACTGACAGTTACCACATCTGTTTATGAAGTGAAAAGCCATAAAGAAGATATGACTTTTAAAGAACTGATTCACAGCGGAATGCAGATAGGAAAAGAAGTGACCGAAACAACGGTGAATACACTTCTGTTTGCATATTTAGGAGAATCACTTCTGCTTTTTTCCTATCTGCGGATGCAGGGATATTCGTTTGAACTACTGTTGAATTCTAAAATCATGTTTGAAAATTGTGCCTCAATGATCTTCGGAGCAATTGCCTGCGTGGTTGTAATGCCGGTGGCAGCGGTTGCAGGGGGCTATTTTTTTCGATTTAAATAAACATAAAATCCAACGTTCAACATAATTCCAACTGCTGTAGAAACCGGTGCAGCAAGACCAATCTTTGTCAGGCTGGCGTTTGGCTGGATACTCATGATGTATGCCATTGGCAAACGAACCAGAAGTGTCTGAATCAGACCTTGTGTCATAACCCAAAGAGTCCTATCATTTCCATTAAAATACCCTACCATACTGAAAAGAACGGCTGTTACAATTGTTTCCGGTGCGAATCCTCTCAGGTAAGCAAAACCATTCTGAATAACAGCTGCATCGGTAGAGAAGAATCCGGCCAGCACATCTCCCTTAAGAAATACAAGAGTGAAGACGAAACATCCCACAACCAGACCGACACCGATTCCGGTGAACATAGATTTCTTTGCACGCTTTGCTTTTCCGGCACCGACATTCTGAGAGACGAAAGAAGCCATGGACTGCATGAGTGCGCTAGGTACCAGCATTGCAAAGTTTACGATTTTGCAGGCAACGCCGTAACCAGAAGAAGCCTCCAGTCCGAGCCGATTTACAAAAGCGCAGAGTGCGAGGAATGACATCTGTGTCAGGAATTCCTGGAGTGCAAGAGGGAGTCCAATGATGAGGAATTTCTTGCACTGTGGATTCAGACAGAAGTCTTTCTTTCTAATCTTGAATGGTAGTTCTTTTTTGATAAGGAGAACTACTGCGAAGACAACACTGATTGCCTGGGCGAAAACAGTTGCAATCGCAGCACCGGCTGCGTTCATGTGGAAACCTGCAACAAGTATCAAGTCACCGAAAACATTTATGATGCATGCGACAAGTACAAAAAGCAGAGGGGACTTGCTGTCTCCAAGTCCACGGAAAATCGCAGAAAGCAGGTTGTAAGCGACGATAAAAAAGATTCCACTTCCGCAGATACGGATGTAAACAGCAGTCAATTCTATAGCTTCAGCAGGTGCCTGCATCAGGATTGCGATTGGGTGTGCAAAACAAACCATGACGATGAACAATCCAACGGAAATCGTTGTAAATACAATTGCAGCACCGCCAATGACGGAGCCAATCTGTTCCGGTCTTTTTTCGCCGAGATAACGTGCAATCAGAACCGTGATACCCATAGCAAACTGGACAACTACGAAAGTGACCAGATTCAGAACCTGGCTTCCGGTAGAAACAGCAGAAAGCCCGGAAGTAGAACCAAATCTTCCAACGACCAGAAGGTCAACCGCTCCATATGCTGCCTGAAGGATTAGTGCACCAAGCACAGGCATCATAAATGCCACCAGTTTCTTTAAAATACTTCCTTGTGTAAAATCAGCAGTTTTATCTGTCATTTTGAATGCTCCTTTCACACATGATGTTGTAAAATTTCTGAATTGTCCGGATCATACAGTCGGCTTCAGTGTCAGATATAGCATCAAGGTAAGGAAGTAGCTCATTAAAATAATTTTCATTATACTTTTCAGATAGCTCCTTGCCATGTTCGGTCAAAGACAAGTATGTGACACGTCCGTCATCCGGAGAGGAGATCTTTTGAACTAATCCTTTCTTCTCCATTTCTTTTATTGTCCTTGTGACACCCGGTCGCGGGATATTCAGAACGTCACTTAGATCAGAAACTCTTACATGGACTTTCTGTTTCTGAAGCTCCTGGATCATATCCATATAGCGGATGTGAGATGACACGATACCTTCCGGAAGCGGAGGGAGCATCTCACGAATTCGTTTTGCCTGATAACATGCATCGAGCATGCGTTTGATTTTTTTATTTGTCATAATAAAACTCCTATATAGTTACCAAAGTTAATTACCATAGATAATTATATGAAAATTCAAAGGATTGTCAAGAGAAAATGATGATTGTAATGATAATTTGAGGAACTTGCAGAGAGAAGTCTTGATATGTTCGCAAATTAATAAAAGACAAGAAAACGTACAAGATAACACGTAAGTTATGGTAAAACAAATAAAAATTAGATATAATATAGTAAGAAAACATATAAGATAACAAGTAAGTTACAAGAAATTAAATAAAAATATGCGAGGAGGTGACAGCACAGATGGGAAGTTATTTGAATCCGGGAAACAGCGGTTTTTCGAATATGAGAAATGACGTTTATGTCGATAAAACAGAAATGATAAGTCTGATTAATCAAACAATCAATACGCCACGGAATCTGACATGTATTAGCAGACCACGGCGCTTTGGGAAATCTTTTGCTGCCAAAATGTTGTGTGCATATTATGATAAGACTTGTGATTCCAAGGAATTGTTTGATGATCTTAAAATTGCAAAAGATGATGAATATTTAAAATATTTGAATCAGTATGATGTGATCTATCTGGATATGGCGAGTGTTCTTGGTGTGACATCATCGGAAGATGCAGTCTCCTATGTGAAACGAAATATAACAGAAGAAGTTTTAGATATTTATTCGGAAGTGAAAGAAGCAGAAGCACTGTTTGATACATTAGCGAATCTGGTGACTTATACAGGAAATAAAATCATTATGATTATTGATGAGTGGGATGCACCGATTCGTGAGAATGGTGGAAATGCAAGAATCCAGAGAGAGTATCTATTATTTTTACGGTCATTATTTAAAAATAGTGGAACAACGGATAAGATTTTCGCAGCAGTTTATATGACAGGAATCCTGCCGATTAAAAAAGATGGTTCACAGTCTGCAATTTCTGACTTCGAAGAATTTACAATGGTAAAACCAAGAAAGTTTGCGCCATATGTAGGTTTTACAGAACAGGAAGTAAAGAACCTGTGCAGCGAATATCAAATAGATTTTTCGAAGATGAAGCTATGGTATGATGGATATTCATTCCCAAATGCAAATTCAATTTATAATCCGAACTCTGTAATGAAAGCACTTAGAAATGATGATTTCGATTCCTACTGGACGCAGACATCGGCAGCAGAGAGTTTGATGGAATATATTAGTCTTGATTATGACGGACTTTCCAAGACAATCGCTGAACTGATCGGTGGTATTGAAGTAGAAGTTGATACGAGTGGATTTTCGAATGATCTTGTAACATTCAGAGAGAAAGATGATGTACTGACATTGTTGATTCATCTGGGCTATCTGGCTTATGACAAAGAAACGGAAAAAGTGCATATTCCAAATGAAGAAATCAAGCGGGAATTTTCAAGGACGATCAGGGGAGTCAGACGGAACGAGACAATTCAACGTGTGCGTGAAAGCGACCAGATAATTTCAGATACAGTACATATGAATGCGGATGCAGTAGCAACACAGATTGAGAAGATCCATATAGAGGAGACAACGGCTCTTTTCTACAATAATGAGCAGGCATTACGAAGCGTGATCAAGCTTGCATATTTTAGTTATCGCGATTATTATCTGAAGTTCGAAGAACTTCCGTCAGGCAATGGCTATGCAGATATTGTATATTTTCCAAAGAAAACGTCGAATCTTCCGGCATTAGTAGTTGAAATGAAGTGGGATAAATCAGCGGAAGGAGCAATTACACAGATTAAGAAACGGAACTACCCGGCGGCAATCAAAGATTTTGGCGGTGAGATTTTGCTGGTTGGAATTAATTATGATAAAGATGCTCCGGTGGGCGAACGGAAGCATACGTGTGTGATAGAAAAATATCAAGTGTGATACATCAGAATGGAATGGAAAAGAGAAAAAAGAATTCTACTCATCGGCGATTTCGGTATACACGATGGTATCAATTGTAGGATTTATGATTTTATCCGCAGTAGTTTTGCGGTGATATGTCAGATGAAAACGAAGGGTTCAGCAAGATGCCGAACCCTTTCACTGTATGTTAATTCTCTTTATTCTCCACCAACAGCATATTAAGTTGTTCTAACCGTTTAAGATCCTTCTTTGTAAAAAGCAACTGATGGCGGAAGTTCTCTGTGTGTTCCTGTGGTTTTAAGGTGACTACGCATTTAAATGCACAAGGCATAAGGTCTGCACTGGAGATACCGCACAAGAGTCCCATTGTGAAATCTCGAAGTTCCAGAGGGTTGAAGATGTACAGAAGGTCTTCTTCCAGTGGGTTATATTGATTTACGAAAGAAAAGCGGATTAGCATATCACTATAAAGAACTCGTCCGGTGTAGAAAATCTCGCTGCTGCTTCCGTTAGCGGAGACAGAGCAAATCGTCAGAGTCGCTTCGTACTTTCCGGGTTCACCTTTCTTCTCATAAATATCAATGACGCCATCTTTCGTGCGTTGATATCGTCCGTCATAGAAGTAGAAATATAATCGTTGCGCCTGAAAGAAAGGACTTTTCCGACCTCTTCCGGGCGTACTGATAAGCTCACTGGTTGTTTTCGGAAGATAAGTAGTCAGCTGAGAGATTGAGACCTGAAGAACCTGGCTAATCTCATATAAAGTCTCAATATCAACAGCAATCTCTCCATTTTCATATTTACATATTGTGGCGCGGCTCTTATGGATGGCATCTGCGAGATCCTGCAGTGTCATTTTCCCTGCTTTTCGGTATTTTCGAATTTGTTTTCCGACATAACATGTATAATTACTCATATTGTTTCCTCATACTATCCATTTTCATGATAAATGCTGTTCTTATATGATTATATCTGAGAAACAGGGTATTTGTAAAGTCACAAGAAACTTTTTTGATAAAAAATTTCGCATAAAGAAACTTCTTCGATTTGCATTTATCTGAAATTTATATAGAATATAGCTATTGGGCTTGATATTCAGGCCCTTTAAATAACTTTATGAATGTGGGGATTTTGACATGAAAGAAAAAAGAAGTAGCTTTTCCGGGTCGATAGGCTTTGTCTTAGCGGCAGCCGGAAGTGCTGTAGGTGTTGGTAATATCTGGAGATTCCCGTACCTCTGTGCGAAAGACGGAGGCGGATTGTTTCTCTTAGTTTATCTTGTACTTGTATTGACTTTTGGATTCGTATTGCTGACAACAGATGTTGCGATTGGAAGAAAGACTAAGAAAAATGCATTGAAAGCCTTTGAGGAGCTTAACCCGAAGTGGAAGTTTCTGGGACGTTTGACATTCCTCGTTCCAGTACTGATCATGACATATTATTCCGTTATCGGCGGTTGGATCACAAAATATCTGTTTGTATACCTCGTTTCTGATGGAATAGAAGCTGCGGCAGATGGATATTTCACATCCTTTATTACATCAGATATTGCACCGATCGTATTTATGCTGATCTTCCTTGCGCTGACAGCATGGATCGTGTTTCGCGGTGTAGAGAAGGGAATTGAGAAATTCTCCAAGATTATTATGCCGGGATTGATCCTTCTGATCGTGATCATTGCAGTCTTCTGTCTGACATTGACAAATACAGCACCAGACGGAACTGTTCGTACAGGTATGCAGGGACTGGCTGTTTATCTGAAACCGGATTTCCACGGATTGACAGTGAAGCGTTTCCTCGAGATTCTCCTGGATGCGATGAGCCAGCTGTTCTTCTCTCTGAGTGTATCCATGGGAATTATGATCACATATGGTTCTTATGTGAAAAATGACATTGATTTGAATAAAGCGACAAATCAGATTGAGATTTTTGACACAGGTGTGGCAATTCTTGCCGGAATGATGATCATCCCAGCAGTATTTGTTTTCCTTGGAAATGACGGAATGGCTTCCGGCCCGAGTTTGATCTTCATCTCACTGCCGAAGGTATTTGATGCTATGGGAGTATTCGGACGCCCTGCAGCGATTGCATTCTTCCTAATGATGGGATTCGCAGCACTGACATCCTGCGTATCTGTCATGGAGACACTGGTTGCAAACGGTATGGAATTGTATCACAAACCACGTAAGAAAATGTGTGGAGTAGTTGGTATTTACTCCTTTATTACAGCGGTTTTGATCTGTCTTGGATATAACAAACTCTACTTCGAATTGAAGCTTCCGAACGGATCCGTAGGACAGCTGCTCGATGTTATGGACTATATCAGCAACAGCTTTCTGATGCCGTTTATTTCACTTCTGACAAGTATCCTGATCGGCTGGGTAATCGGACCGGATTGGATCATAGGAGAAGTAGAACGCAACGGAGAGAAATTCAAACGTGCAGGTATGTACCGCTTTATGATCCGTTATGTTGTTCCGGTCGTAATGCTTGTCCTGTTCCTTGTATCCACAGGATTCGCAGATTTAATTGCATAAATTACTGGATATTAAATGTTTGCGAATCCGGAAAGAAGACGTTACATTTTACGTTTCAACATTTCCGGATTTGCAGCATACTCCAGAGCTGTTTCCGCAGTGATTCGGTTTTCCTTGTATAGAGTCAATAGACCAGAATCCATAGAAACAAAAAACCACCCGCTATTGGTCCTGATTATGATATACTAGACGTAATGAGTTGGTAGTGAGAGTGGAGCAAGCTGGTCTGCTTTCCATCAGCGATACGATTATATTAAAACAAAGGAGGACTTACTCGATGAGAGAAGTAAAAGCAGTAAAGATTAATGCAGCAGATTTTGCACCGTACGGAACATTTTGCAGTATGACAGAACCAGAGGGATATCCACTGGAGGGAGAGATTCATAAATTCTATCCGGACCGCATCTCAGGAACCTGTGTTGGAACAATGGCATTTTCACCGATTGAAGTTCGCAAGGACGAAAGAATTGTCAAGATGGCAGAATATCATACAACTACATGGGAAGGGATTGTTGCTCTTGATGACGACATGCTTATCCATGTTGCACCTGCTTCCGGCGGAACACCGGTTCCGGAACTTGCGAAGGCTTTCCTTGTACCAAAGGGATGCATGGTAAAGATCAATGCAGCGATCTGGCATCTGTGTCCACTTCCGGCGAATAATGAGGTACTTCATGCAATGATCGTACTTCCGGAATGTACTTATGCAAATGATTGTACGGTTGTTGAATTTGAAGAGAAAGATTGGTTTAAGATAATATTATAAAGATGAAACAGATTGATTTTGACCACGGAACGGTTACAGGGAATATTTTAGGAGCAGCGTTACCGATGCTTGTGGCTCAGATACTGAGCCTTTTGTACAACATTGTGGATCGGATTTATATTGCCAGGATTCCATCAGTAGGAACAACAGCGCTTGGGGCAGTGGGGTTATGCTTTCCGATCATTGTGATTATCACTGCATTTAGCAATTTATTTGGAAGTGGTGGTGCTCCGTTATTTTCAATTAACCGAGGCAAAGGAAACATAAAAAAAGCAGAAGCGATCATGAATACATCATTTTCAATGCTGTGCATTTGTGGAGTGGCATTGATGGTGATTGGAATGCTGTTCGCAAGTCCGATTCTGGTGTTGTTCGGGGCGTCGGAAGAAGGGCTGTCTTACGCATATCCATACATGATGATTTATTTGATCGGAACAGTCCCATCCATGATTGCAACAGGAATGAACCCATTTATTAATGCGCAGGGATATGCAACTTCAGGAATGTTATCGGTTACAATTGGAGCCGTTGCCAATCTGATTCTGGACCCATTGTTTATATTTGGATTGAATTTAGGCATAAAAGGAGCGGCGATCGCAACAATCATCTCCCAGACTTTATCGGCAGCATATGTATTTTATTTCTTGAGAAAGAAAGCGGAATTGAAGGTGCGGGTGCTGTCAAAAGGAGAATGGAAAGCATGTAGAGATGATGCGAAGAATATTGTGAGCCTTGGAAGTGCAGGGTTTATCATGCAGCTGACCAATAGTCTGGTAACAATATGTTGTAACAGCGTCTTATCAGGAATTGGCGGTGATGTATATATCTCTGTTATGACGATCGTATCAAGTGTTCGTCAGATGGTGGAAACTCCGATTTATGCTATCAATGAAGGAACTTCTCCGATCTTGAGCTATAATTATGGAGCTCAGCGTCCGAAGAAAGTCAAGAAAGCTATCTGCGTATTGACTTGTATGATATTGATCTATACAGCAATTGCGTGGAGCGTGATTATTTTCGAACCGGAATTTCTGATCGGAATTTTCAGCACAGACAGTGAATTACTTGCCGATTGCGTAGAAGCACTGAAACTTTATTTCGCAGCATTTATATTTATGGATCTGCAATATGTTGGGCAAACGGTTTTCAAATCATTGAACAAAAAGAAGCAGGCGATTTTCTTCTCGCTACTTAGAAAAGTATTTATCGTTGTACCGCTTACATATTTGTTTCCATATACATTTCGCATGGGAACGAGAGGGGTGTTCTTAGCAGAGCCTATATCTAATGTGATTGGTGGAAGTTTATGCTTTATTACAATGCTGGTAATGCTGAAAAGATCTATTTGACATAAGAAAAAAGAAATAGGTTAAGGATAATGCGAAGGAAAGCAGCAGACAATGAAAGAACTTGTTATCCGTTTACTGTAGAAAAAAAAGACATGAAAAAACATGACATGATATAATTAAAAATAACAGAAAACATTGAAGATGAATAGGCAACAGTAAATGGACAAGGGAAGTACCGGTTCTAAACAGACAAAAAGATACAGTTGGATCATTGGCTTGCTTATTTTTATAACAGCACTTCTTTTGGGCTGTATTATTGTAAAGAACATAGAGAAAGAAAAAAAGACAGCAGCTGCTTATACTGCACAAAGTACAGTAAAGCGGATCAATGCACAATTAGATCAGTATGTTGAACTTTCAGAATTTCTTGAAAACGTGATTCTTGCAGGATATGATCTGAATCAGACTACATTCTCAGAATTGGCAGAAATGCTTCCGAATGAAGCAGGTGTTGTAAAAGCATTCGAACTCGCACCGGACCCTGGTTCTCTCTGTCACGGACACCAGCATGATGTTCATGACACCGACGCCTGCAACTAACAAGGAGATACCCGCGATACCGCCCAGCATCATGCTCATCATGGCAATCTGCTCATTTAAGGAATCGAGAAGGGAGCTCATTGCTGTCACCGTGTAGAGGTTTTCGCTCTTCATCTTTTCATAGAGAAAATTTTTAAGTTCTGTCGTACATGTTTCCGTGTCGTTGATGTCCCGCGATGTGAAGATATAGTTGTTGATCACAGCATTTCTCGCCATCTTCACAGCTCTGGAATACGGGATCCACACAAAGTCATCCATACATCCGTCATCGAACTCAGAGCTGCTCTCCGTCTGCCGTTCCACAACGCCTACGATGGTGTAGCTGTCACCGTTTAACTTGACCGTCTCGCCCACGGCGTTCTGGGAGCCGCCGTAGAGCTCCTCCGCCACGTAGGCGCCGATGACCGCGACTTTTCGTCTCGCCTCCATGTCGGAGTACTGGAGATTTCTGCCATACTCGATATCGTAGTCCTTGATTGCGAGATAATCCTCACTGTAGCCGCCGACACTGGTGGAATCCATGGTGTCAGAGTCATGTTTTACCGTGACGCTGACGGACACGTTCGGGGACATGTTCTCGTAGAGGTCTGAATGTTCCTCGTAGAACTTATAAAATTCGTTCACATCAATACTTCTGGATGCCACCGCCTTGTACTGGACCGTGATCTGATTGACGCCCATGGAAGAAAAGCTCTCCACCATGTAGGACATATAGCCGTTGACGATGCTGACCAGGATGATCACCGACGCGACTCCAATGATGATGCCGAGCATCGTCAGAAATCCGCGCAGTTTGTTGTTGCTGAGTGCTTTGAAGGCTATTTTGAAAAGATTCGTGAGGTTCATGGTCTGCTCGTGTTTCCGTGCTCGGGTTCGGATGGATGGTTTGTTTTAGTCGTCGGTTGCGGGCAGTTTCGCCAGAGCTTCGGCAGCGCTCAGGATCTCTTCGTTGCGGACGTCGCTTATGATGTGTCCGTCGCGCAGGGTTACGTTGCGGCTGCTGTAACGGGCGATTTCGGGGTTGTGCGTTACGAAGATGATCGTGCGGCCCTGGGCGTGGAGCTGCTGGAAGAGCACCAGCACTTCGAAGCTGGTGCGGGTGTCGAGGTTGCCCGTCGCTTCGTCCGCGAGGATGACGGCGGGGTCGTTGACCAGTGCCCGCGCGATCGCCACGCGTTGCATCTGGCCGCCCGACATCTGGTTGCTCTTATGCAGCATGCGGTCGCCCAGACCGACGTTGCGAAGCGCCTGTTCGGCTCGTTCCCGTCGCTGCGCGGCCGAGTAGGTCGAGTTGTACATGAGCGGCAGTTCGACGTTCTCCAGCGCCGTAGTTTTGGCCAGCAGATTGTAGTTCTGGAAGACGAAACCGATCTTGCGGTTGCGCAGTGTGGCACGGGCGTTCTTGTCCATCGAGCGCACGGCGATTCCGTCCAGGTAGTATTCGCCCGAGGTAGGCGTGTCGAGGCAGCCGAGCGTGTTCAGCAGCGTCGATTTTCCCGATCCCGAGGTGCCCATGATCGTCACGAACTCTCCTTCGGTGATCGTCAGCGAAATTCCGCGCAGTGCGTGCACCACCTCGTCGCCGACGACGAAATCCCGTCGTATGTTGTCCAATCGGATGACCTCTTTCATCGTCGTTCGCTATTTTTTCTTGTCGTTGCTTCCCGGAGGTCCCGGCATGAAGGGGCTGCGCTCGATGGCGGCAGTCTCCTCGCGGGGCTTGGCCGTTACCAGTCCGGTAACGATCTCCTCGCTGCCCGTGAGCCCTTCGGTGATTTCGGTCATGTCGCCGCTGGCAGCGCCTGCATATACCCGGCGGGGGCGGAGCGTCGTTCCCTCCTTCACCCACAGTTCCCTGCTTCCCGGAGCCGCCTGACTGTCCGTTTCGACTGCGGTCAATCCGATCTCTCCCAACAGTTCCGCATTGGGAACGAAGCGCAGGGCTTTGGTCGGGACGGCTGTTGCGTCGTCTTTTTCGAGCGTGAAGATCGTCACGTTGGCCGTAAGTCCCGGTTTGAGTTTCAGGTCGGGATTCGGAGCGTCGATGACCACTTCGTAGGTGACCACGTTCGATTCGGTCGTGGCTTCGAGCCGTACCTGGAGGACCGTCCCCTCGAACGTGTCGTCCGGATAGGCATCTACGGAGAACTGTACCCGCTGGCCGTCGGCGACCTGGCCGATGTCGGCTTCGTCCACATCGGCCACGACCTGCATCTGTGTCAAGTCGTTGGC
>OGZZ01000881.1_pt1 | contig 23156 bp, 17 predicted proteins | sample 1577021 | NCBI WGS metagenome assembly OGZZ01 (sample SAMEA3541526, study PRJEB24748) | human gut metagenome | biome: human gut; feature: human-associated habitat; material: faeces | place: China | collected 2012
AGGCCGCAGGCCCTGGCCAGTTCCTGTATATCCTGGCTGACCGCTTCCTCATACTCGGAAAGTACCCGGCCCAGATATTCCTGCTCTTCCGCTCCCAGATCATCCTGCAGTTCTCCGGCCTCCCAGCGGAGCACCAGATTCTCGTAACTGCGTGCCAGCACTTCTTCCAGGTCAAATCCGGAGGTAAATGGCTCCGCCACCAGAAGGATCAGTACCATACCTGCAAACAGCCGGATATACTTTCCGTATTTCTGCCCCGGAAGCAGATTTTCCATCACCGACAAAAACAGGAAGAATGCCACCAGGTTTCGGATCCATTCGTATACCGCCGTCACACAGCCACCTCCCTTTTCCACAACACTTTGGTTCAGGCACACGTTCCCGCATACCAGGCCTTCTTCTCTACGATGACAGGTAAGCCGCATTCGTTCCCTGACAGATCAGTGCAATGGTAACTGCAAACAGCAAAAATCCTGACGCTGCCACTCTCAGCAGCATTGCCTGAGCCTGGGCCGCACCGCTCAGACAGGCTGTCAGACGATTATCTGCTACCGGCTGCAGCACAGCTGCCACCCCTCGGTAAAGCAGATACAGAACCAGAATCCTTGCCAGTGGCAGGATAGAAAGCACAAACAGCAGCAGAACAGCCGCTGCGCCCATGGTATTTTTAATGAGCACGCCGGATCCCATCATCAGCTTTGTTACCGCTCCCGCCCCGTCTCCGATTCCGGGAATTGCCTGTAAAAGCCGCTGCATTCCGGCATTCTTCACAGAATCTGCATATGGGAGCACCATGCCCTGGATCAGCTGAAATCCCAGCACGATCCCGATCAGTGAGCGGCTTCCCCAGCTGATCCCGGATCTTAAAAGTTCCGTCATCCGTGAAAACATGTCCTCTTTCACCATGGATCCTGCCAGTACAGCCAGAAAATAGATCCTCACCAGTGAAAGCAGAAGCCCGGCATAAAGCTTCTGTACCCCTGCGATCAGAAACAGGGCTGCTTCATACCACGTTACGGAAGAAAGTCCTGCGCCGGACCAGACCACTGCGGTAAAATATGAGGGAAGCAGCACCTTCATAAACTGGATCTGACGTTCCAGCACTTGTGCCGCGGCTCCCGCACTCTCCCCGAAAACAGCCGCCAAGATCGCGAACATGATTTCAATACGGTTGATTTTAGTGCGATCGGTGTTACTGATGAAGAGAAGGCTGCTTATTATAGTGACTTACGTGTATTGCGGGCTTGGTACTACATGTTTTTGTTGGATTTTTACCGTCAGGTTCCAATCGCTACGGAACAACAGGCTTCTGATGAAATCGTGCCTCAGAGTACAGCAAAAGAGGTTTATGATTTCATTGAGTCGGAATTGAAAGAATGTATCCCTACATTGCCGAAAGAAAAACGTCTCGGACGTTGGACACAGGGACCGGCAGCCGGTTTGTTGGTTCGTCTTTATTTGAATGCCAAGGTGTGGATTGGTGAGGATCATTATGCTGATTGTAAGCAATGGGCGGAAGATATTATTGCCGGTAAATATGGTACATACAGCATAAACCAACAAGATTATCGTGATCCGTTCCGTTCTGGTATCAATAAATATCAGTCTCCTGAGAATATGTTCGAGTTTTGGCACGAACGCGGTCGTTTGGAACAACAGACGATGTGGGCAGATGGTATGCACTATTCTGCAGCCCAGACGATTGGTAGTGATGGTGGTGGCAACAACGGTATCCATTTGCAGCCTTCTCGTGACTTCCAAGGAAATGTGTATCAGTTTGCCAGCGGACTCGGAAATCCATTTGAAAAATATGCGAAGTGTGACTATCGTGTAATTCCGTTCCATACGACAGATGCGAAAGGTGGTTATGAAGGTTTCTTCTTGCAAGGGGCACAGATGAAATATGACGAGTCGAAGCAATATGGTTTTACAGATGAAAATGTGAATGGCTCCGAAGAATGGATGGGTTTCTCGTTGGTGTTTGTCGACCAGGTAGGACGTTTTTCAGAAGATAAGTCGTTGAACGCTGAAAACAAGAAACAAGCCTTGTTGGATGCTGCTGCCCGTGGGGGATATTTCATTTGTAATGATGCTGATGTGATCGCGAAAGGTTCTCAGGTGACTACCGGTGAAGAAAATTCCGGTTTCCGTTTCAATAAATTCCCTTATTTACCGGATCATGATGGTTTGTTCCGTTCTCAGTCTACTCCTGAGATGCGCTTGTCTGAAATGTATTACTCATTGGCAGAATGCTATTACAGGGAAGGAAATAAGGCAAAAGCAGCTGAACTATTGGATTATGTACGGGTAAGAAATTACCCTGCGGAAGAATGGTCGAAATATAGCTATGTGGCAAATTTGGATAAGTTGACGGATTCTGAATTTTTAGATGAGTGGGGACGTGAGTTCATCGGTGAACGCCGCCGCCGTATTGATTTGATTCGTTGGAATAAATTCCATGAAGAATGGTGGAATAAGGGAAAAGATGCTACAGACAAAGAATATAGCTATTTCCCTATTCCTCAAAACCAACTGAATGCAAGTCCGATCCTGAAACAGACAACTCCGGGTTGGGAATAATGGTGCATGGCTGACTGAAAGAATGGCTATTTTGAATATTAATGTAGCACTTAATTATAATAGGCTATTTTTTCAGAATAATATAACGAGTCTGCTGAGTTTTTCTTGGCAGGCTTGTTTGTTTTTAGGGCAACCAAAATTACTATCCGGGATCATCTCTTTTCCCTTATGAAAATTTCGCATACCAACCATCATACTGTCATTTCTGGTTGTTAACTGTTGCTTTACAGTATGTTAAAGTATGATAGTTGCTGTTTTTCACTATCATTCTACCATCATGCATCTATCATGATTTTTACTTGTCGGTTTATTTATATGGTTGATAATGGGATGTTTGCATTTATATAAGCCCAAATGGTCATCGATAAAACGAGAACGTTTTTGTGTTAAAACGACCTAGTTTGCCGGACAAGATGCAAAAACGAGGCATAAAAACACCCACGGCATGGCGGATAAACATCCACGCATCCACGGAAAGGCCTTGCACAGACCCGGGTCTGCACCTCTCCCACACCCGGGTCTCCGTGGCTCTTACACCCGGGTCTCAAGCCGTTTTTGACAAAAGAAAAGCCGGTCTTGATGAAAAATGAAGCTGTTTTAACATGTTTTGTACCTGTTCCCGGACGGTCTCTGTTTTTGTCGTATAATTGATACACTGGATGTTATCGTTTTTTTCGCCATGATGGTTATGACAGATGAATGATAGTAAAAAACGGCAACTGTCATGCTGTAACTTATTGGTTTAAAGTTGTATATAGACGGATATGATAGTATGATGGTTGGTTTTGCAAAACAGTTATATGATTAGTCCGTATCGGTGACGAAAACAGATGGATGCTTTATGATTTTGGTGCTCTGGTTTGTCTTTACAAAGTATAGAAGGTGTCGTAGATTTCCTAAATAGTATCATAATTGATCAATGTCAATTGTGGTATTCTTTTGGCATTTGAGTGTTACTCTTGTATAGAGGGGAATTTTTAATATTGTGATGAATTTGGTAAAGTAAAGAATTTTTCACTGATGTAAAAAATAATGGGGAGTTTGTGTTTTTAGTTTTAATCTCCGCTGGAGATGATTTAGTATTTCCAGCGGAGTATTTTCATTAAGTTGTCGAATAAGTAAAAACTGAAATATTTTTGAAAGCATGAAGAGTTATATATTAGTATCGATAAGTTTATTATTGTGTTCTTGTCAGGCAAAATTACCGGTGAATGTTCCTGAATTGTCAGATGGGAATCCGACAACCTGTTTCGTGGGAACGGAAGGGGTAAATAAAGTGATTTTTGATGAACAATATACTGTTCCCATCCAAAGTTATAAAATCTATTCGTCCGGCGAGACGCCTGTTCACGATCCGTCTGCCTGGACATTGAAAGGTTCCTATGACGGGAAGAACTGGGTGGTTGTGGATGAACGGAAAGACCAGACGTTCTGTTCCCGCTATCAGGAAATTCTTTGTTCGATAACCAAACCTTCCAATTATAAACAGTATATGCTGGAAGCTGCTACGGCAGTTGGTGATACATTGGTGTTGGGAGATGTGGTGTTGTTCGATGAGAATCTGAATGCCGGCTGGGAGGATTTCAAATATCCGGAAATCGATTACGAAGTGATTGATCCGGAAACTAAGGGGGCTGCCATTTATGCGGATCTTGTCCAGAATCCGGACGAATACATACGTTATCACGCTCGAAAGGTAGCCGAAATTCTTTTCTATTCGGCAAAAGATACGATGAATGATGTCCAAAAGGTTCATTATACGTTGAAAGATTATGACGGAGTTTCAGCCAAGAGTGGTAATCCGGCCAATACCTCGATTGTTTACAGCACTCAGCATATTGAGAAATCAGCGAACGAATCCCTCTATAAGCTCGACTTTGAAACACGTGGTGTCCTGTTTCATGAATTGGTACACGCCTATCAGTTCGAACCGAAAGGAATCGGTTCCTATTCAACCAACAAAACATTCTGGGCTTGTATCGAAGGGCTGGCGGATGCAGTCCGTGCCCAGGCCGGATATTTCGATATGAGTACCCGTAAACCGGGCGGTAACTGGATGGACGGTTATCGTACGACCGGCTTTTTTATCCAATGGCTGACGACCAAAGACCCGGATGCCATCCGCAAGTTCCATGAGACGGTCCGCGACCTCGACGAATGGAGTTTCGACAAGGCGATGAAGCGTATGTTCGGCGATGATGCCAGCATTGAAGGGCTGTGGAATGAGTATCAAGCCTTTTTATCAAAATAAATATAGAAACAAGATATCATGAAGAAGACAATTCTTTTATTTTCAGCTTTGCTGATCTTTGGGAACTTGTCCGCCCAAGATAAGGCAGCATTGGTGAATCCGATTATCGGGACAAACGGGATGGGACATACGTTTCCGGGGGCTTGCGTGCCTTTCGGACTGGTCCAGTTGAGCCCGGACACGGACACGATCCCTCATAACGTGGATGGCAAGTATCAGCCGCGTGCTTATGAATATTGTGCCGGCTATCAACATAAGGACAGCAGTATCGTCGGGTTCAGCCATACGCATTTCAGCGGAACCGGACATTCCGACCTCGGCGATATCCTGATTATGCCGGCTACCGGCGAATTGAAACTGAATCCCGGAACGGCAACCGACCCGGATGGCGGCTACCGTTCGCGTTTCTCACACGATACGGAGGTATCCCGTCCCGGCTACTATGAAGTGATGCTGGCCGACTACGGCGTGAAAGCACAACTGACGGCAACCAAGCGGGTGGGTGTGCATAAATATACGTTCCCGAAAGAAGCGAAGAACCAGCGAATCATCTTGGATATGATTCATGGTATCTACAATTACGACGGAAAAGTCCTTTGGACGAATATCCGGGTCGAAAACGATACGCTGGTCACAGGCTATCGTATCACGAACGGATGGGCGCGTACCAACTATACCTACTTTGCCATGTCTTTCTCCAAACCGGTCGTTCATTACGGATGTGAGGAAAAAGCAAAAGTTAATTACCGGGGTGGATACGGCAAATTCAATATGAAAGAAAACTTTCCGGATATAGGCGGACGCAAGATCGTTGCTTATTTCGATTTCGATCCGGCGGTTTCCGAGGAATTGGAAGTGAAAGTGGCGCTTTCCGGCGTAAGCACGGATGGAGCTTTGAAAAATCTGCGGGCTGAAGCCTCCGGCTATAGTTTCGACCGGTTGGCGGCTCGTGCCGGTGAAACCTGGAATAAGGAATTGTCCGTTATCGAAGCCAATGGTACGGACGACCAGTTGGCGATGCTGTACACCTCTTTGTATCACACCATGATCAATCCTTGTGTCTATACGGATGTGGACGGACAGTATCGCGGGTTGGATCATAATATCCACAAGGCGGACGATTTCACGAACTACACGGTCTTTTCCGTTTGGGACACCTATCGTGCCCTGCATCCGCTGTTCAACATCATCAACCGCCGGGTAAATACGGATATCGCCCGCTCCATGCTGAAGCATTGCGAGCAAAGCGTGCATAAGGCTTTGCCTATCTGGAGCCATATGGCAAATGAAAACTGGTGCATGATCGGATATCATTCCGTTTCCGTTTTGGCCGATGCCGTGGCGAAAGGCCTTCCGTTAGACAAGGAAGAGGTTTTGAAAGCGATGGTGAGCAGTTCCACGATCCCTTACCTGGACGGGACCGGCGAATACATGGAAAAGGGGTATGTCGCACTTGACCATAACGGCAGCGCCGCTTCCCTGACGTTGGAATATGCTTATGACGACTGGACCATTTACCACACGGCGCTTTTGGCCGGCAACCGTTCTGTTGCCGATACGTATAAAAAACGGGCGGCCAATTATACGAATGTTTTTGATACGAATATGGGGTATGCCCGTCCCCGTTATGCCGACGGACGCTGGAAAGAGAATTTCAACTTGCTGAACACGCATGGCGAAGGTTTTATCGAAGGAAATGCCTTGAACTATTCTTTCTATGTGCCGCAGGATGTGGACAATATGATCCGCCTGATGGGAGGCGACAAATCCTTTGTCTCCAAGCTCGATTCCCTGTTTACGATGCACCTGCCTGCTGAGTTTTTCGCCCAGACCGAGGATGTGACGGAGGAAGGCTTGCTGGGCGGCTATGTGCATGGCAACGAACCGAGCCATCATATCCCGTTTCTGTATGCCTGGACCTCGCAACCTTGGAAAACGCAATACTGGCAGCGTGAAATCATGAATAAAATGTACCGCAATAATATCGACGGCCTGTGCGGTAACGACGATTGCGGCCAGATGTCTGCCTGGTATATCCTGTCTTCGATGGGGTTCTATCCGGTTTGTCCGGGTACGGACCAGTATGTGCTGGGAGCTCCTTACTTGCCTTATATAAAGGTTATGCTGGAAAACGGAAAGACTTTTGAGGTAAAGGCCGACAAGGTGAGCGACAAAAACCGCTATGTCAAGTCGGTCAAGTTGAATGGCAAGCCCTATACGAAAGGGTTCATTACTCAGCAGGACATTATGGATGGTGGTACGCTGACGTTCGAAATGACCTCTTCTCCTAATAAAAAACGTGTTTTTAACGGGACAGACAGACCCTATTCTTTGTCTTCAAATTAATTAAACATATTCTATCCATGAAGAAATTATTAATTTTAGCGATTACGCTTTGCAGCAGCCTCTTTACGGTGGATGCGGCTGACAAAAAGGACCTGGTGGATTACGTGAATCCGCTGGTCGGGAGCCAGTCGAAAATTTCTCTCTCGACAGGTAATACTTATCCGGCAATTGCCATGCCCTGGGGTATGAATTTCTGGATGCCACAGACCGGAAAGATGGGAGACGGCTGGGCGTACACATACGACGCGGACAAGATCCGTGGTTTCAAGCAGACTCACCAACCCAGTCCTTGGATCAACGATTACGGACAGTTTGCCATTATGCCCGTTACCGGTAAAGTGGTGTTTAACCAAGATAAACGTGCCAGCTGGTTTTCCCATAAGGCGGAAGTGGCAAAACCGAATTATTACCGGGTGTATCTGGCTGACCATGACGTTGTGACGGAAATCACGCCGACGGAACGTGCCGCCATGTTTCGCTTCACTTTCCCCGAATCGGACAACTCGTATGTGATTGTCGATGCTTTCGACCGTGGTTCTTATGTCAAGATCATACCCGAAGAAAACAAGATCATTGGCTATACGACTCGTAACAGCGGAGGGGTGCCTCAGAACTTCCGCAACTATTTCGTCGTCGTGTTTGACAAGCCTTTTACTTATAAGGCGACTGTCGGTGATGATGAGATCCGCAAAGGCGAGACTGAAGCGAAAGAGAACCATACCGGTGCCATTGTCGGTTTTTCCACCCGCAAGGGCGAGATTGTCCATGCTCGCGTAGCTTCTTCTTTTATCAGCCCTGAACAGGCTGAACTGAACCTGAAAGAATTGGGCGATCGTTCGTTTGACGAAATAGCCGAGGCTGGTCGCCAAGTGTGGAATGAAACTTTAGGACGTATCGCCGTGGAAGACGACGATGTGGACAAACTACGCACATTCTATTCCTGCCTGTACCGTTCGCTGCTTTTCCCGCGCAGCTTCTACGAACTTGATGCAAACGGAAAAGTTGTACATTACAGTCCGTATAACGGAGAAGTGCTGCCGGGGTATATGTTTACCGATACCGGTTTTTGGGATACGTTCCGTTGCCTGTTCCCCTTCTTGAACCTGATGTATCCGGATATGAATACGAAGATGCAGGAGGGGCTTGCCAATACCTATAAGGAGAGCGGCTTCCTGCCGGAATGGGCAAGTCCGGGACATCGTGGCTGCATGGTCGGCAATAACTCGGCTTCTGTTGTGGCGGATGCTTACCTGAAAGGGCTTCGCGGATATGATATCGAAACACTTTGGGAGGCTGTTGTGCATGGGGCTAACAGTGTACATCCGAAGGTGAAATCGACCGGACGTCTGGGATATGAATATTACAATAAATTGGGCTATGTGCCTTATAACGTGAAAATCAACGAAAGTGCCGCTCGTACGTTGGAATATGCTTATGACGACTGGGCTATCTATAAACTAGGTAAGGCTTTGGGCAAACCTGAATCCGAAATTGCCGTTTTCGCGAAACATGCTATGAATTATAAGAACCTATTCGATCCTGAAACCAAGTTGATGCGTGGCCGTAACGAGGACGGTTCGTTCCAGTCTCCTTTCAATCCGCTGAAATGGGGAGACGCTTTTACGGAAGGTAACAGTTGGCATTATACCTGGTCGGTCTTCCATGATCCACAGGGACTGATCGACTTGATGGGAGGAAAGACAGGTTTCAATGCCATGATGGATTCCGTATTCAATGTCCCGCCTTTGTTCGATGACAGTTATTACGGTGGCGTGATCCATGAAATCCGCGAAATGCAGATTATGAATATGGGGAATTATGCGCATGGCAACCAGCCGATCCAGCACATGATCTACCTGTACAACTATTCCGGCGAACCTTGGAAAGCGCAGTATTGGGTGCGTGAAGTGATGGACAAGCTCTATTTCGCGACTCCTGACGGCTATTGCGGGGATGAGGACAACGGGCAGACTTCGGCATGGTATGTATTCTCGGCTCTCGGCTTCTATCCGGTTTGTCCGGGTACGGACCAGTATATCTTGGGGTCTCCGTTGTTCAAAAACGTGACGCTGAACCTGGAAAACGGCAAGAAGGTCGTGATCAAGGCCAACAATAATGGCGAGGCGAACCGTTACATCTCGTCTATGAAAGTGAATGGCAAGAACTATACGAAGAATTATCTGACACATGGCGACCTGATGCGTGGCATGAACATTCTTTATAATATGTCGGCCACACCGAACAAGAGCCGGGGTACGCAGGACAGTGACGTTCCTTACTCATTCTCCAATGAATTGGGAAAATAAATAAGATTGCATATAGATGGCTGGAAGCATTAATATTAACATAAGCACTTAATTATAATAGGACTTTCAGTCTAACTATAATCAAAAGGGCTATTTGGACCTTGTTTCAGATAGTCCTTTTTATTTATAACGACAATAGTTTGAATATGAAATTACGAATTTGTACTTTGATCGCTGTGTCGTGTGCCGCCTTATCCGGCACGGCACAGAATGAAAAGTTGACGGAATACGTCAATCCGCTGGTAGGAACGGATGGTTATGGCAATGTGTATCCGGGAGCGCAGATCCCGTTCGGAGGGATCCAGATCAGCCCGGATACGGATGCTAAATATTATGATGCGGCTGCCGGTTATAAATATAACCACACTTCTATCCTGGGCTTTAGCCTGACGCATCTTAGCGGGACCGGTATTCCTGACTTGGGAGATTTTCTGTTTATCCCCGGAACCGGAGAGATGAAACTGGAACCCGGAAGCCGTGAGAATCCCGATGAGGGCTATCGTTCCCGATACACGCACGACGAGGAACAGGCTACTCCGAACTATTATGCCGTCCGCTTGCAAGACTACGGCGTGAAGGCGGAGATGACGGCAGGGGTACGGAGTGGCATGTTCCGTTTTACTTATCCCGAATCGGAAAAATCATTTATCATGATTGATATGAACCATACGCTTTGGCAGTCGTGCGAATGGGCCAACCTGCGCATGGAAAACGATTCGACCATCACTGGCTATAAGTTGGTGAAAGGGTGGGGACCTGAACGCCATGTCTATTTTGCGGCTGTCTTTTCCAGAAAATTGACGGGTCTGCGCTTCATGCAGGACAAGAAGCCGGTGATCTATAATACATCCCGGTTCAGGAGCGAACGTGAGGCTTGGGGGAAGAACCTGATGGCTTGCCTTTCTTTCGCAACTGGGGAAGGGGAGGAAGTGATCGTGAAAACGGCCATCTCTTCCGTCAGTACCTCCGGGGCGAAGATGAATATGCAGGAACTGGACGGACTGACATTTGACAGCCTCAAAGAGAAAGGGGAGGAACTTTGGGAGAAAGAATTGCAAAAATACCGGATAACTACCGACCGGAAGACAAAGGAAACGTTTTATACTTCTGCCTACCATGCCGCCCTCCATCCGTTTGTTTTCCAGGATGTGGATGGCCGTTTCAGGGGGTTGGACAAGAATATCGAGCAAGCGAAAGGCTTTACCAACTATACGACTTTTTCTTTGTGGGACACCTACCGGGCTTTGCATCCCTGGTTCAATTTAGTGCATCAGGACATAAATGCCGACATCGCCAATTCGATGCTGGCCCACTTTGACAAGAGTGTGGAGAAAATGCTCCCGATCTGGTCTTTTTACGGAAACGAGACTTGGTGCATGATCGGCTATCATGCGGTCTCCGTCCTGGCGGATATGATCGTCAAAGGTGTGAAAGGTTTCGACTACGAACGGGCGTATGAGGCGATGAAAACGACTGCCTTGAACGAACATTACGACTGTTTGCCCGACTATATGCGGAATGGCTACGTCCCGTTTGACAAAGAGGCGGAGTCGGTTTCCAAAACATTGGAATATGCCTATGACGACTATTGTATCGCACAGGCTGCCAAAGCTTTGGGCAAGATGGACGATTATCAGTATTTTCTGAATCGTTCTCTTTCTTATCAGACTCTGATCGACCCGGAAACGAAGTATATGCGTGGTCGTGACAGCCAGGGTAATTGGCGTACTCCGTTTACTCCGGTAGCTTATCAAGGACCGGGATCGGTGAACGGTTGGGGAGATATTACCGAAGGTTTTACAATGCAATATACATGGACAGTTCCGCATGATGTGCAGGGATATATCAATCTGGCAGGGAAGAAACTTTTCGAGAAGCGACTAGACGATCTCTTTACGGTCGAATTGCCGGACGATATTCCGGGAGCGCATGACATCCAGGGGCGTATCGGTGGCTACTGGCATGGCAACGAACCTTGCCACCACATCGCTTATCTGTACAACTATTTAGGCAAACCCTGGAAATGCCAGAAGTGGATCAGGGAGATCGTTGCTCGTTTTTATGGAAATGAACCGGGATCGTTGAGTGGGAATGACGACTGCGGGCAGATGTCGGCCTGGTATATGTTCAACTGCGCAGGCTTTTATCCGGTAGCCCCTTCCAGCAATGTCTATAACATCGGTTCTCCGTGCGTCGAAGCTCTTTCGATCCGGATGAGCAACGGAAACGAAATAAAGATGACCACGGAAAACTGGTCGGAAGAGAATGTCTATGTCAAAGAGCTATATGTCAACGGAAAGAAATATGATAAATCATATCTGACCTATGAGGATGTACAAGCAGGAATTACCCTGCACTTTGTGATGAGCGACAAACCGAACTACAAGCGTGCCGTTTCGGCGGACGCCCGTCCCGCCTCGTTGTCGTCACCGGGCAAAACGATGTTTTACCAGATATCTGATAGCAAGTAAATGGACGATTTCTATTCGATTTTCCGATAAATCTCAATATCTTTGCATGAAACATTTATCTCTTTATTAATTTAAAGACTATTGCTCAATCGTAAATCAGGATAAATATATGGGAAATATGAATATAAAAGATGAAGCATCAATAATAAACAGTGATGAAAATGTGGTTAGCGATGTGGAACAAGCCGATCTGTCAATAAACGGAGATGATTCATATACCATATATCCGAATGCCGAAGTGAGGGTGGAAAAGGCTCAATATAGTATTATGCATTTGCATACACTTTGCCTGAAGCGGAAAGAATTAATAATTGATCCGGATTTCCAGAGGCATGATGTCTGGAAACAAAGGCAGAAGTCCGAGTTGATCGAATCGATCCTAATGGGAATTCCTATACCATTAATGTATTTATTTGAGGATAAGAATGGGAAGAAGCAAGTTGTTGACGGGCGACAAAGGATAAGTGCTATTCTGGATTTTCTGGAAGGAAAGTTCAAATTGAATAATCTGAGAATATTGAAGCAGTTTAATGGATGTTGTTTTGCGGATTTGGATTTGAAGCAACAGGGAGTTATTGAAGACTTTCAATTACTTTTTTACATTATACAGCCTCCGACTCCTGAGCGGGTAAAGTATGATATCTTTGATCGGGTAAATCGCGGAGGAACTCCGTTGAATAAGCAGGAAATGAGGAATGCCTTATACCGTGGACGTTGCACACGGATGTTGGATAAACTTTGCTGTTCTCCCGAATTTTTGATTGCGACAGGGCGTTCTATTAATAAAGAAAGGATGAAAGACCAATATGTCGTTTTACGGGCAATGGCCTTCCTGATGTTGCATCGTGGAGAGTTTAAAGATATTCCGGCTCTCCAATACCGGGGGGATATAGATGATTTTCTGGCTCGTTTTATGGTTTATGTGAATGATAATGCACCTGAAAAATTGATTGTAGATTATGAGAATCTATTTATTCGCTGTATGCAGATCAGTTATGATCTTTTAGGAGAAAATGGTTTTCGTTTTTCGGGAAATGGGATTAGAAGACCTATAAACATGCCTCTCTTTGAGGCATTAAGTTATTTGTTTTCTTTTGTCCCTGAGAAAATTGATTACACATGGGTGTCAAGACTCATACTGGATATAGAATCTGTAAAGGAAGAGTTTGATGATTCCCGTTATTTTTCCGGTAATATAGACTCGACTACAAGTGTCTCTTTCAGGTTTGATCGAATGGATAAAATAATAAACAGGATTCAGTTATGATAAAACATATACAAATAAAAGACTATAAATGTCTTCATGATGAGAACTTGGAGATAAAGCCTTTTACAATTGTAACGGGTGTTAACTCGGCAGGTAAGTCAAGTTTGATACAGTCGGTATTACTTCCTGTTCGCAGGATAGGAAAAAATGGACAAATTTTACTGGATACTATTGTGAATCTGACATTCGATACGATTAGAAATAAGTATTATAATGCAAAAAGTGTCAGGGTCGATATCGATATCGATAATGTGCATATTTCCTATCACGGAACAAATGAACTCTCTTTGGTTTTTCTTCCTTCGGAAGAGGATGCCAGCATGCCGATCGACATAGAGCAAAATTTATACTATTTGTCTGCCAATAGAATCGGGGCGGAGTTGCATTCCAAAATTTCGCCACAGTTTAAAGTGGGCGTAGTCGGTGAGTATATAGTAGGTTCATTTGAAAAAGAAAAATCTAATCCTTTAATGCCGGAATTGATTAAAGATGATTCCTCTTATACTTTATCTGCTCAGGTGAATTATTGGTTGTCTTATATTTTAGATATACCGACGGAGTTGCAGACGGAACGCCGTTTGGATGATGTGGTCGAGGTACAGTATAAAAGTGACGGGTTGGGGAATATTTCGCCTTTCCAGTTGGGAGCTGGCGTAAGTTATCTTACCAAAATGTTAATCATGTGCTTGCGGGCAAAAAAGAATGATGTTATTCTTATCGAAAATCCGGAAATCCATCTTCATCCGGCCAGCCAGGCAAAGGTTGGTGAATTCTTGGCCTTTATTGTTAGAGCCGGTATACAGGTAATCATAGAAACACATTGCGAACACCTTATATATAAGGTCGGTTATGAGATTTATAAAAAGCGTTTTTTGAAAGATGATGTGACCATTTTGTATAAAGAGGGCATCCAGAATCCGTTCATTGTACTTGGTTTTAAAGAGGATGGCAAGTTTACTCGTGACTTCCCGGAAGGTTTTTTCGATGCGACTTTAGCTGAACTACTTGAAATGGAATAATATGGGGAAATATAGTTTTGTGTTGTCTGATACTTTGTATAAGCAATATTATTTGTTTAAGGAGCATCAGGACTATGATAAAGATATACTCTTGCACTTGCTTAAGTTTCGTTGTGGCGAGTTTCTGACCAATACCAGACAATTAGATGATATCGGGATTGGCGATCGTGTGTCGAAAAGTCTTTATGACTCTTTAAAGCATGCCCGGTTAACAAAGCAGACTTTGGAAGAACTGGCAAGAAAGACTGACTATAAATTGATATTGTGTGATGACAGAACGGATTATCCGTATGTCAATATCATGTCCGATCAGATCAGTAGCCATATCACCGGTTGTTTTTATAGAAATGCCCATAGAGACAAGGCGATCAGGCACATAAGAGCACTATGCCAGGATGCGAAAAAAATATGCCTGTACGATCAATACCTGAATGCCTGCAAGGATGTCTTGAAATTGATTTTGCCGAACAAAAAAGTAGAACTTGTCTATCATTCGAAGCATTTGAATGATAGTGCTGTTGCTGATTTGCAAAAGTATAATCCTCAATGGTCTTTTTCTTTGGATGATTCACTGTTGACCCATCATGATCGATATATCGTGATTGATAATAAAATGGAAATCATCTTATCCAGCGGTTTTATGTATTTGGAATTGACGGGTAAGGAACTGACTTATGTGGTGAGGCCTGTTCAGGAAAACAGGCTGTTGGTGAATGGCTGAAGAAAAATGCGGAATAAAGGGCTATATCGTATTATCTTCTTTCGCGAATACAGAAAAATTTCTATATTTGCACCGCCTTTAATTAGGAATCAGATACTTTCTAAATAAATCAGATTAAGAAATGACAAAGAGTGCATTACAAATTGCAAGAGCAGCTTACCAGCCAAAGGTTCCCGCTGCATTGAAAGGCGCTGTAAAAGCCGTAGATGGTGAGTATACACAATCAGTTGCCGATCAGGACGAAATCAAAAAGTTATTCCCGAACACGTACGGAATGCCTGTCGTTACTTTCGAAAAGAGCAACGAAAAGAAAGAACTGCCGGCAATGAATGTCGGTGTGATCCTTTCCGGTGGTCAGGCTCCTGGTGGTCATAACGTGATTGCAGGTCTGTTCGACGGTATCAAGGCTAACAACGCAGCTTCTCGTCTGTATGGCTTTATCCTCGGACCTGGTGGTCTGATCGATCATAAATATATGGAACTGACTGCTGACATTATTGACGAGTACCGCAACACGGGTGGTTTTGATATGATTGGTTCAGGCCGTACCAAACTGGAAACAAAAGAACAGTTCGACAAGGGGCTGGAAATTCTGAAAGAACTGAACATCAAGGCTCTGGTTATCATTGGTGGCGACGACTCCAACACAAATGCTTGCGTACTGGCCGAATACTACAAGGCTACGGGGGCCGGTGTTCAGGTAATCGGCTGTCCGAAGACGATCGACGGTGACCTGAAGAACGAGCAGATCGAAACTTCTTTCGGTTTCGACACGGCTTGTAAGGTTTATTCCGAAGTTATCGGTAATATCCAGCGTGACTGCAACTCGGCACAGAAGTACTGGCACTTCATCAAGCTGATGGGACGTTCTGCTTCTCACATCGCTTTGGAATGCGCTTTGCAGACTCAGCCGAATATTTGTATCATCTCCGAAGAAGTTGAGGAAAAGAACATGTCTTTGGACGATATCGTGACTTACATCGCCGGAATTGTAGCAAAACGTGCTGCCGAAGGCCACAACTTCGGTACGGTGCTGATTCCCGAAGGTCTGATCGAATTCGTTCCGGCTATGAAACGCCTGATCGCTGAGCTGAACGACTTCCTTGCTAAACACGATGCCGAATTCAAGATGATCAAGAAGAGCGAACAACGTGCTTACATCATTAGCAAGTTGACAAAAGAAAATTCCGATTTGTATGCTTCCCTGCCGGAAGGTGTGGCACGTCAGTTGTCACTCGATCGCGACCCGCATGGAAACGTACAGGTTTCTCTGATCGAAACAGAAAAATTGCTGTCAGAAATGGTTGGCAAGAAGTTGTCAGAATGGAAGGCCGAAGGCAAATATGTCGGCAAGTTTGCTGCACAGCACCACTTCTTCGGTTACGAAGGCCGTTGCGCTGCTCCATCCAACTATGATGCGGACTACTGCTATTCTTTGGGTTATACGGCTTCTTGCCTGATCGCCGCCGGCAAGACTGGTTATATGTCTTCCGTACGCAACACGACAGCTCCGGCTGACAAGTGGATCGCTGGTGGTATCCCTGTAACTATGATGATGAACATGGAAAAACGCCACGGCGAAATGAAACCTGTTATCCAGAAAGCTTTGGTTAAGCTCGACGGCGCTCCTTTCAAGAAATTTGCTGCTAACCGCGATGAATGGGCTATGACGACAAGCTATGTTTATCCTGGTCCTATCCAGTATTTTGGTCCGACTGAAGTTTGCGACGAACCGACTAAGACATTGCAGTTGGAACAAGCTCAATAATATATTTGACGATATATAATCAATCAATAATGATAGAGGTAAGGCACTTAGCTTTACCTCTATTTTATTGTCATACTATCATGCTTTGCTGTTGAAACTATGAATGTCAAGCCCCACATAAAATGATAGTTGGCATGACAGTTGTTTTTCTATGATTGTACTATCATGGGTGTGATCGCTTTTTTACGCGTACTATATGGTTTATTATCAGATATGTAGTTGCTTTTGTCTGTCGAGATCCGGATCTCAGTTATCTGCAGACCAGGGTTTCGATAGCTTTCAGATGGGGGTGTAAAAAGCGCTCTGACGGGCATTTTGAGAAAAACATCAGGCGTCTTTAGATAAAAAAGTAACGTGTTTCGACAGAAAAGGCTTATTCTTTTCTGAAAACGTTCCACTTTTAATGCTTTTAGCGTACTTCTATGTCTGGTAAAACAGCTAAAATGATAGTTAGGGGTGATTTATGATCTCTTCTAATCTTTCCATATTCTTCCTCTTTGTCGCTCTCACGATCAGGAACCAGTCGATGATGTACCAGATTCCTAGACCACCGCCTGTGAGCAGTTTAATGATCCCTTTACCCCAGTCCCCGATCAGGAAACGATCCAAACCGAAGTATCCTAAGAAACAAGAAACGGACAACATACAGATCGGGCTTTTGAAATGGTTTTTTGCTAAAATCGCCTCTTTTTCAGGAGGAAGGTCGAGCAGTCGATGGATAGGAATTTCATAATCAGGAAATTTGCTTTCATTGGCAAGAAGAAATTTGTCTACTTTATCTGCTTCCATATAATATTAAGTATTATTGTTATATGTGGCAAATATAAGGTTTTTCCGTATCTTTGGACTTCGATAATCATTAAAACAACAATCTTATGTTTTCAGGAATTGTAGAAGAAACAGCTCAGGTCGTGGCGATTGAGCATGATAAGGACAACATTCATATCACTATGAAGTGTTCTTTTGTCGATGAATTGAAAATAGATCAGAGTGTGGCCCACAATGGCGTTTGCCTGACTGTGGTTCGCAAAGATAGGGATACATTCACAACTACAGCCATGCGAGAAACTCTGGAACGTTCCAACTTGGGGCTGCTGAAACCAGGTTCACTCGTGAATTTGGAACGCAGTATGATGATGAACGGACGTCTGGACGGACATATCGTGCAGGGGCATGTCGACCAGACTGCCGTTTGTACAAGTGTGGAAGATGCAAATGGAAGCTGGTATTATACGTTCGAATATCCGTTCGACCAAGAGATGGCGCAGCAGGGATATATAACTGTCGAGAAAGGTTCCGTCTGTGTCAATGGTGTGAGCCTGACTGTCTGTAATTCGAAGCAGAATAGTTTTCAGGTAGCGATCATTCCGTATACGCATGACAACACCAACTTCTGCCAGATCGAAAAAGGTACGGTCGTCAATCTTGAGTTCGACATTGTCGGTAAGTATATCAGTAAGATGATGCAGTTCAAATGAAAGATTTTCTCTCTTTAGCAAGCCGGCGCCAAAGTGACCGGGCTTTTGATACGCAGCGTCCGGTGGAAAAGGAAAAATTACAGCGTATTCTGGAGGCGGCGTGTATCGCGCCGTCTGCTTGTAATTCCCAACCTTGGCATTTTATTGTGGTGGATGATCCCGAACTGAAGAATCGGGTGGCAGACGCAACTTCGAACCGTGTTTTGGGAATGAACCATTTCACCAAACAGGCGCCCGTACATATCTTGGTCGTGGAGGAGAGGCCGAATCTGACAGCAGGTATCGGCTCGTGGATCAAGGACAAGAATTTCTCCCATCTGGATATCGGCATAACGGCCGCTCATCTTGTGCTGGCTGCCGAAGATGAAGGGTTGGGGAGTTGTATTGTCGGCTGGTTTGATGAAACGAAAGTTCGTAAACTATTGGATATCCCTTCCGGCAAACGTGTTTTGCTGGACATCGTCATCGGCTATTCTACCCAACCGGACAGACCTAAGAAACGTAAAGATCTGAAAGAAGTGATTAGCTATAATCGGTACTGAGATTTATGGATTATGATTTATGCAGTGTAACATGAAATCATAATTCATAAATCCTCCTTCTTCTCTTCCAGAACCCTATCTTATAATAAACGAAGGTCACGATTAGTCCGATTGTGATGCTGATACCGATCGCCCACCAGATTCCGTTGCGTCCCAACCATGAACTGAGATAATAGGCGAGGGGAATACGGATCAGCCAGAGGCAGACCAGGCTGGTTATCATTGGGAACAAGGTATCTCCAGCTCCCCTGAGTGCTCCGTTGTACACGTTCAGTGCCCCATGTACAATGAAGAAACCACCGATAATTAGCAGATATTCTTTTCCAATCGCCACGACATCTATGTCTTTCGTGAAAATTCTCATCATCTCGTTGCCGAATAGATAGACGGCGGCAAAAGTTAATAGTCCCAGGGCTATATTCGTGTACATCGTAAACTGTACTCCCTTTTTCACCCGGTCCAGTCTCCCGGCCCCGATATTTTGTCCGCAGAAAGCTGCTAACGCTCCTGATAGGGTGAGGATAGCCTGAGTGATGATCGTGTCTATCTTTCCGGCGGCCCCGTAAGCTGTCAGTGTATTGGTTCCGAAACTATTCACGATCCCCAGCAATGCGATCAGTCCGAGGGCGATCGCACATTGCTGTACGCTTGTCGGCAGTCCGATTTTTAAGCTCTCTTTGAACAGTTTCCAGTCGAACAGCATATCTTGCTTTTTGATGGATAGCAAGGGGTGCGTATTGTTTACATACGCCAGGGCTATACACATGCCGATTCCCTGCGAAACGACAGTCGCACGAGCAGCTCCCTCTATACCCCATTTGAATACGAGTATGAAGAGCAAGTCGAACGCAATGTTCAGGACTGTCGTAATCAGAATGAACAGCATTGGGCGAACAGACTCGCCCACGCCTCGCAAAATCGAAATGATGCTATTGAAGGTTACGAACAGGAATGTTCCTCCTATGTAAATGCGAAAATAGGCTACCGCTTGTGGAATAACCTCTTCCGGCGTATTGGTCAGGCGGAAAACCGGCTCGGCGAAAATAATCCCTGCAATGGATAGTATTATTCCTCCGACTAACATGAATATGAAGAAGGAGGAAAACGCAAGTTGTACCTTTTGATACTGTTTGGCTCCGAAAAGTTGTGAAATGACTACCGTAGTACCGCTTCCTACACCGATCACGAGCGAAATGATGAAGTAATAGATGAAAAAGGAAGCCGATACCGCTGCCAGTGCCTCCTTTCCCAGAAACTGTCCGACAATAATGCTGTCCGTTATGTTATAGAACTGTTGCAGCAGATTTCCGACCAGCAACGGCAATGCAAAGCGAACGATCACTTTCCATACTTTCCCTTCTGTCAGATCTGTATTCCCTTTTCTTTTATCCATCCCTTAATAATTGTCAATAATCCATTGTCAATTGTTCAAAGGTCTTTCAACAAAATGTTGTCATTCGCCTTAATCATGTCCTCGCGGGTTTTCAGCAAGGCTTTCCATTCCTTGCTGAACAATTTGGACGTGTCGATCTTGAAGTTCTCCGAGCCGTATTCGTCCATGCGTGTCAGTAGATAACTGACAGTGATCTTGTTTACGTCGATGGCCGGCTGGTAGTGAACGACGCGTTCGTCATCTCCGTAATTGACTTCGATAATGATGTGCAGTTCGGTCAGTTGATAGAGTATCTGTGTCGTGATACGGATCGGTATGCGGTAAGCGTCTGACAATTCATCTGCCGTATAAGGCTTTTCTCCTTTTACGAACCGTTTTACGATCAGGGACGCTATCAGCAGCGTGAGGAAATCCTTATATCGCCGGCTGATGTTCTTGCTGTCACGCTCGAAACTGAATTTCTTCACGTTTTGGGAAGCATACGAGATTTCCGCCCCGAACAGGCAGATCAGCCATGACAATTGTAACCACAGCAACAACAGGGGCAAGGCGGCAAAACTACCGTAGATCGCGTTGTATTTGCTCACCCAGATCTGCCCGCTGATGTAGATAAACTGGAAGAATTGGAATGCGATGCCTGACAGGATTCCAGCCACGAGGCCGTTTACAAACCGTACTTTCGTATTGGGTAATGAAATATAAAGTCCTGTGAATGCCAGGATCGTAATGAGGTAGGGAGTTATGTTCAGTATCAGTTCGACCAGTGGAGTAAAGAAAAAGTACTGGCTGATAAATGAGTTCTGCAAAGTGGACAGGAAGATGGATAAACCGCTGGAAGCCGTCATCAGTACCGGTAAAATCAGGAACAAGGCCAGATAATCGGATAACTTCCGATACCACGGACGTGATTTCTGTATCTGCCAGATGTCGTTGAACGTGTCTTCTATGGATGAGATCAGGTTGACAACTGTATAAAATAGCAGGATCAGGCCGACCCCGATGATTACGCCGCCTTGTGCTTGCTCCAGATAACTTTCCACGAATTCGAAAGCCTTGGTCAATTCCACTTCATGTCCGGGGAAATAGTCGAACAATTCCTGGCGTACGGTGTTTTGGAAGCCGAACCCTTTGGCTATCCCCAACAGAACCGCCAGGAGAGGCACGATGGATAGCAAGGTGCTGTAGGTGAGGGCAGAGGCTTTCGTTTGAAGATTCTCGCTCTGAAACCCCCTGACTGCAAGAATTATTGTCTTGATGATGTTGATATAAAGCTCTTTCAGTCCGCTTACTTCATTTTCGGTGATCCGCCAAATGTCGTAAGTGACGAAACGGATCATTCTTGTCAGTAGGGCGTTGATCCGTTCTCCGAGCGTCTTTTTACCGGTTGTTTTCATATATATGATGTGCCAATAAATTAAATGTGCCAATATACCGATAGAAAACCATTTAATTGGCATATTGTTGAATTGGTATACTGGCACATTATAAAAAAGCAGCCTGCCTATAAGCCGGGTTCTGTACTCCCGTTTGCACGGGAGCGTCTGTCATTTATCTCGTCTTACTGTCACCAGTAAGCTTTAGCGGTCTACCCCCCGGCATCGGACGAGCAATCCTACATGCGCCGGTATACATGACCTTACAACCCATAAGGCGTACGGCATCCTATATTGCTATAAGACCCGGTGAGCTCTTACCTCACCTTTTCACCCTTACCGGACAGGCCGGCGGTCGTTTTCTGTTACGCTACTCTACCCTTACGGACAGCTTCCCGTTAAGAAGTATGGTGCTCTTTGTTGCCCGGACGTTCCTCCCGTCCTGAAGGACGAGCGACAGACCGGCAGACTGCAATGCGACAAAGGTAATTCTTTTAATCGACAATTGAAAATTGAAAATAGGGATAACCACATCAAAATGGTTCGGTATGGTTCTCTTTTACTTTTCTTCCAGTCTAATTTGTTTTCGATAATGCCATGTATATGTTCGACATTGTTGAAAATAAATTACATAGATATCTGATGGCAGGTTTATGGGAAACATTCTGCCTTTCCTGCTGTTATATTATTGAATGTATGACCATTTGGCAGACAGTTGATTGTTAAAAAGGTACTTTGCATTACACAGTACTGTTAATCGCAGTTAAGCCCTTGCAGAGTGCCGTTAAAAGTGATAAAAAAATAGTTGCAAATGGAATAATCGCACGATTTTTGACTTTTCTTTGTCGAAAGAAAAATGTTAAATTTAAATGTTTGATAAAATAATGAGAGTATGAAAAAGATGTGGAAAAATGTGCTTGGTATAGTTCTCGTGGCTGCAATCAGTGCGGGGGCGGCTGTTGGGACGAGTGCTTACCTGATTAATAAGAATCAACCGGTATTTGGCACTTCCGGCTCAGCAAATACCTTCAATCAGCCGATCCGGCTAGCCGGTTATAACACGGTTGCTGCAGAGAATACGGATTTTACTACGGCTGCAGAAAGTACGGTTCATGGCGTTGTGCATATTAAGGCCACGATAAATGCCAAACAATATGCCGACGGAGGCAATCAGCCGCAGTATGTCGATCCATTCGAGTATTTCTTCGGATTCGGAGGACGTGGAGGGTTCCAACGCCCGCAACCGCAACCACGGGTCGGGGCCGGTTCCGGGGTGATCATTTCGACCGATGGATATATTATAACGAACAATCATGTGATCGATGGAGCGGATGAGCTGGAAGTGACATTGAATGACAATCGTAAGTTTGCAGCCAAATTGGTTGGAACCGATCCGACGACAGATATCGCTTTGCTTAAGATCGATGCGAAAGATCTTCCAACCATTCCGTTCGGTGATTCTGAAAAACTGAAAGTCGGGGAATGGGTGTTGGCTGTCGGTAACCCGTTTAATTTGACTTCTACGGTTACGGCTGGCATTGTGAGCGCAAAAGGGCGTGGTATCTCGATGGGAGGTGGAGACAAGACTTTGTAAATCTCTTCGTCTCTTGCACTTCCAATCACATCTCTGTACTGAAAATG
>OGZZ01000890.1_pt1 | contig 23000 bp, 29 predicted proteins | sample 1577021 | NCBI WGS metagenome assembly OGZZ01 (sample SAMEA3541526, study PRJEB24748) | human gut metagenome | biome: human gut; feature: human-associated habitat; material: faeces | place: China | collected 2012
GCGAGCTGAAGGCACGGGTCTACACCGCGCCCTCGCTGGTGCTGTAAGCCCCGCGTGTCTGCGGGATTTCGCATCAGGCAAAAGGCAGACTACATACAGGTGGCCTGCCTTTTCTTCCACCAGATAGTTAGTGCTGGTTAACTATGTATAAAACAGAAAGGACTTCAGAACTTGAACAAGGAAAAGGAGATCGAAACCGTTACCCTCATGGTGCGCCGGTATTGTTGTGGCGTGCATGGGACAAGGGGCGAGGCGCTTTGTTCGGCGTGCAATGCACTGCTGGAATACGCCTGAGAGCGGCGGGACAGATGCCAGCACGGGATAATTTAGTGGCACTTTGAATCCTTTCCGAGAGGCACAATGCGGCAAAAAATAAAGAAGAGATAAGGGCAACGGCTATGAAAGAACGAAAGACCTTCTGGGACAAAAATGCCGGTCGTTACGACCGCTTTATGCGAAAGGATCGGGCGGCATACGAAGAGATGTATAAGCTGATCCGACCGGTGGTGAAAGCCAAAACGGTGCTGGAGCTGGCGACCGGCACGGGACTGATTGCAAAGCACATTGTGAACGCGGCAGCGCACATCGAGGCGACGGATGCCTCCGCGGAGATGATTGCAGAGGCCAAGCGTGATAACCACTCTGCCAAGCTGCACTTTTCCGTGCAGGATATGTTCCGCCTTCCCTATGCGGATAAGTCCTTTGATGTGGTGATCGTGTCCAATGCATTGCACATCGTGCCGCAGCCGGAAAAAGCCCTACAAGAAATCAAGCGGGTGCTGAAAGAGGACGGTCGGAATGGATCCGCAGGAGATGACGCTTTGGACCGCGCTGTGCTGGCGGCTGACAGACCGGCAGCGTGCAGAGGACTTCTATGAACAGCTCTCCAACGGAATGGGGCTTTTCCCTCGACGCAGCTTTTCAGACTGCCTTGACCGGCTCGTAACACGGGGACTTGTTGCCAAGGGCAGCGGCACGACAGATTTTGACGCGCTTTATGACCTTCTCGGCGGGCTTTATGTTGTTCCCATCTCAAGCAGCTTTCCCCTGAAGGTGGTGACCTTTCTGAAACTGCTGCGCAGCGGGACCGCTCCCGCACTGGCTGCGGCGCTCTTTCGGCGTGACCGGCGCACGGAGCCGGAGCGGCACATTATGGCTCTCAGCCGCTGCGCGCCGCTTTCCACGGCGGAACTGGTTCGATGCGCGGAATGCGATATTTCGGCTGCCGTCGGCAGTCAGCAGACGCTTGCACTGCTGTATGGAGATCAGGAAACAACCAGCGACAACATCGTATCGGAAATGCGGACTGCCACAGCTTGTCAGTCTGTGACAGCGGCGGTTGCCAATCTCTATCTTCGCAAGCAGGTCATCTTTGAGAGGGCCTGTGCATGAGCGGGTTTGAAAACTGGCCTGCTCCGATCCTGCGGCGGTGGCTCTTATCCGCCGCCGCAGGGCCGGGTATTTTCCTGATAGGGCTGGCAGGCCGTATTGCCCTGCACGACCCAACGCTTCTGACGCTCAGCACCTTATTGGCATCCTGCATAGTCGTTCGATGTATTCTGCTGTTTCAAGCGATCCGTCAGGGGGCCTATGAAACGGTGGAGGGCGTGTGTGTCGCCATCAGGCGAGCGTCCTTGAGAGGTCACCAGCGTATCCGGCTGATGGATGAATCCGGCACTGCGCATGACCTCCTGCTGGATTGTCGTCAAAGATTTCTGATTGGCAGCAGTTACCGCGTCTATCTTCAAAGCCCTCCCGGAGCCGCGCTGCCGGAAGCGAGGATACGCCATGGCGCACTGCTGGGGCTGGAGGATCTTGGGGAAAGCCGGGCCGAATCGGAGATAGACTGTCAGGCTGCTGCGCCGGAAGACCCAAATATCATAGAAATGAAGAAATACGATGAGTGAGCACAACACGCCAAAATTGAATATTATTGCAGATGTCAGTGTCGGGAGTTCACGGCCCCGTGGGGATGCGAATAAAATCTTGGACCCAAGGGATATGCAGACCTTGTTTTGAACGGAAACCCCGAAACCCATTTGAAAACTGTGACGAAATATAAACCCGTAGATTAAATCTCAGCCCTCTGCCTTTTCATTGGCAGAGGGCTGAGACTATGGCAAACCCGCACATCATATAGGAACATTAATCCTAAAAATGGCTTCTAAATTAGCAAAATGCTAACCCCCCAGCCGGTAATACCGACCAAGACGCTCTGGGCCTAATTACTATTCATCCTCGCCCAGACGAGCTTCATTCTTTACTTCTGCTGCCGGCCACATGCCTCCCGCAGCCGCCATCTATTCCCTCTTCCTTTCAAGGCTCCAATCAGCGTCTACCGCAGCCTTATCTATCAATCCACGTTTAATCTTTGTAATTCAAGACCGTTAAAAATCGAACTCGGCTCAACTTCCTCGACCACGATGCCATTATTTACAGTCATCTCAGGCTGCTTCTGGACACTTTCCCAAGTGCTTAACTCATACGTTCCCTCTGTTTCTTTAATCTCATATGTTTGCATTGCCTCATAGTATCCATTCTCCATATACGAAACTTCCACAGAGAAGCCTTCTTTAGTGTCGTCATCATACACAAATTTATGTGCTCCTCTCATCATTTCAAACTGATAACCATCGCTTACTTCCCAACATTCTCCAACATAGTTATCTTCAATAGCTTCATCTCCAACATATAGCTGTTCTCCAATTAATGTGTATGGCTCTCCAGTAGAAGAAACTATGGTCGGCATACTGCTACCGCGAATAATAACTCGCACCCGCCTTCCATCAATTCCTTCACCAACAACCCATCCCTTTTCATTTACATGGGTGTTTCCAACTTCATTCTCCTCGATTGCTGACAAGCTATTTCCGGCTAATGTCTGGGAAACATATTGATATACCTTTGTCAAGGTGTTCGGATTTGAAAGCATATCCGTATGGTTCCCAGCATTGACGACTCTAACAACATGTGTATCCGTATTGCTCAATCTATTTTGTGCGCTTGTTGATGGAACTGTTCCATCTCCATCATTAGTACCTATATACGAAGAAACGCTATACTGCCCCCCACTAAGACTATAGTTCACTTTCTGCACTGTTGTATATCCAGTACTTGTGATAAAAACTGACCTTCCTGCAGACAAAGCATAATGTTGATTGTTCGATTGCATGAGGTTTGCATGGAAATTTCGAGCGGTATTCATCATCGGTTTTAGCCCAGATCCACTCTGAAAATTTGCCCAACTCCTCTGTTTCAAGATATTCCATGCATTCGTTGCAGTTTGATCGACGCCATTAACCTGTACATATGCAGTAGATCTTGTTGTTGGTAAAAGCTCATATGCCGCAGGTATATTGCGAATCAGGTTTTGTATGTAGCCACTGGTTAAATCTCCTACAATCCCCGGAAACATTTTACCATTTTCCATTACTTGAACGGCTTTTGGTGCTCCAGTAAATGGAGTTCCGAGCGTAATGAGAGTTGTTCTGGTTCGTTGACTCTCCGTTGCAATTCTCAAGTAATCGGAGGCAACTATTCCACCCATGCTATGTGCCACGATAATAATCTTTCCAGAATACCCATTAACCATACTTTTTAATGCTTGTCCTGCTCTTGTATTCGTCTTTCTCCAATCATACGCAAAAAACTTAACATCGGCTTGGCTCGAGCATCTGCTCTTCAAGCTATCATATAATGTCTTATAGGTGTCACGCGCACCATAATTATCATTATTATATGCATATAGGGGATATACTGGATTTCCAACCTCATTGCACTGGATTTGGCCCAGTATTCCACCAACGCCAACCCAAACCTTTGCCCCATTTCCGTCAACGAGCTCACTTCCTATGATTCCAGGTACTACAACAATCAGATTCCTGCTGGCAGCTACAGCATCTATTTCAGCAGCTTCTTCTATAGCCCATGCCGGTTGCAAAACCGAAAGTAAAACCGCGATTGTCATAAGCAACGATATCAATTTTTTCACTTGTGTGCTCTCCTTTCTTTGCCTCTGTTTGGGTTTTCCTTCCTACTTTTTTCTTATTTCATTGATCACCTCCACAATAATGGAAATTATATACCCTAAAACCATTATGCCCACAGGCACTACTACAAAAATTAGGAAAAATTTACCAATATATTCATATATGGCCGCTTCTACTATGCTCCCCATTTTTATCCCCTCCTGTCCTTTCCAGAGTATAGGGTTGAGCAAAACTCCGATTTGCTCATAAGGCTATACAACAAATAGTGCTATTCAGCTCGTTTGAACACTATATATTGTTACCCAATTTTGCAAAACTCGCGTTTTGCTCAACCCTTTTCCAGAGTAATAAAATGCGACGGGGCCCTAAGCATACACACTTAAGCCTCGTCGCATTTTGCTACTTTCATATTCCGAGGCCAGTACGGTCTCATTTTCATCGCACAGTTATTATATTATATTTCACCATTACTGTCAACGGGCACATAATGTTTTACGATACAAAAAAGCGCATGAACATCCATGCTACAAAGCCGACGTTCATGCGCCCATACTTACGATTTTAATTCGCCCTCTCCAGAATTGAAGATAAGAATATTTCCGGCCCAGCCGGCTGCTGGTGTGACGCATGAACTGTATACCGTACATATTGATTCCTCCATTTCCTTGAATTTTCCGCATATTCAATATGCTATTGCAAATTTATTATATCACAGATAGTCCACTCTATCAATACTCTTTACCAACCATTTCAACAACCACACCATTTGTCAAACCGACCGGACTGTCCATATTAAAGCACTCTATATCGTTTAGGTGGCCCATACAGATAGCGTATTCAAGCTATTTATATGGGCCGCTTTTTATCTGCGATTGTCTGCCTTCGCTTTTTCTTTCTTTTTTACTTTTTTACAGATATTTTGTCAATCCCGCTCACAAAGCATCATTGACCGATTCCGTCAGGTTCTTTCCTTCCTCCAGCGCCATCCTACGTAGCGCCTTATCAATATCCCGATCCAGATAATAGGCCCGCTGCACCCGGTCACTATTTTTCTTTCCATTTTTTTCTTCAGCAGCAACAGCATTCTCGCTCTGGCGTCCTGCTCCGATGATAGACTTAAACGCAGCCTCTCGATCAAACCTCGCTTTCTCTGCCATTATTCATTTACCCCTTTCAAAGATTCGTCAATAAATGCTTTATAGTCTTCTGCCACCGTAGACTTGTTGGCATAGTCAAAAATATCCTGGCTGTTCGCCTGGGCCTCCTCCACCACTACAGCAGATCGAATGTATGTCTTGTAGATCGGCGCAGAAATGTATTCGCCAAGCTGCTCCGCCAGTTCCTTCATCTGCCGGCTGATATTCGCCCGCGGATTAAATCTCGTAAACAAAATTCCTCTCACTTTTACAGCCGGATTGCAATACTTCTGAACGCTGGTGACGGTCTCGTTGAGCTGGGAGATCCCGGCGGTCGCAAAAATTCCCGCCGTTGTCGGAATCAGAATATCGGTGGCACAGGTAAAAGCGTTCACCGTCAGCACGCCCAGGGAAGGAGGTGTGTCAATCACGATAAAATCATAGTCACTGGCCACCGGCGCCACAGCCTCCTTCAGCCGGTGTTCCTTTCCGGTCTGGGAGAATTCCTGCTCGGCTCCGGCCAGCATAATATTAGCCGGTACAACGTCATAGCCGCCCTTCGTGTGCTGAATAGCATCCTGGATGCTGGCCGCCCGCTTCATAACCTCATAAATCGTCTGGACATTATAGTTCTCTGCTCCGCAGGCCGTAGAGAAATTTCCCTGCGGATCAAGGTCAATCTCCAGAACCCTGTACCCCTTCGCTGCCAGTCCTGCAGCCAATGCCTGGGACGTGGTTGTTTTGCCGACACCGCCCTTTTGATTTGCTACTGCACAATTGATACCTTTCTGATAGCAGTCCCGTTTTTCGGTAGCTTTCTTCTCTCCTTTTTACGGGACCTGTATTTTTCTGTTGGCTGCAAAAAAACAGCTTTCTTTTTTGTATTTATTATACGAGGAGGTTCTATCATGAACAGAGAAAGACTTGGGCAAATCCAGCTGCCCGCCCCGGAGGACTTCGATCCTCACCCCCGTCTGCTGCTCAATGGACGCGGCATTCACGCCGGCGAGACCTTCCGTGCGCTCTTTCCGGATGGATGGCGGGAGATCACCATAGAAATGAGCTGGGAACCGGAGGGGCCCGGCTGCTGGTACATCTCCACCCCCGGTTTTACCCACATCTGTCCCATCGGTCTGTTCGTAAAGGAATAGGCCGAGACACAACATCTATAAAATACGCCGCGAATAAATACTATATATTGTGTTTCTTGCTTGACACGAGCTATATCCTGTGGTACAATGCCCCTGTAAATGAGTTTTGCGCAATTTCCCTTATCGGGGCATGGACTTAGATCCGTGTGTGGAGCGATCCACCTGCGCACGCTGTCAGGTTTGTACGCAAGTGTCAGTAGGACGACTGTACCCTTATTGGGTATCTGCCGCTTTACTGGCACTTTTTATATATAAGTATTGCCCTCGCGGCAGAAAGGAGTTGTATGGCAGAAGTCCATGTTTTCGGTCGGGTGACCAATGACCTTCAGCTGAAAATGAGTCACAGGCAAGTCCCCTATGTATCCTTCGGTCTGGTCGAATGGATCGGGCGCAGGGATACCGGTCACAGACAGTATTTTGAGGTCTGGGCATGGGGAACGGCTGCGTTGTCGCTGGCGGATGCGGAGATTCACAAGGATTCCCGCATCTGGGTCCAAGGCTTTTTGGAGCTGGTGGACTGTACCAGAAACGGCGGAAGCGAAAAGGACAAGCGGCTGAAGCTCAGCCTGACGGGATGGCAGACAAAGCCTCCCCGTACAGAGCGGAGACCCGCACGAAAGCAAAGCCCCGGCGCTGCCCAGCCGCCGCTGCCTCCTGTGGAGGTCGTGGACGGAGATCGGGAACGCCTGCCGGAATAAGCGTATTCCGGCAAAGTGAAAAAGAGGAACCGCGTGATGTGTTTTAAGAGATTCTGGACACATACGCGGTTCCTCTTTTTTTGTTTTCCAGATTATTTTTGAAAGGTGGCAACTGAAATGAAAAAAGAATCTCCCCTTTGGAGCAGTATCTCGCTTCTCATCGGTATCGTGATCGCCATTCTCGCACTCATCCGCGGACGGATGCTTCTCCCCCTGCTGCTGGCGGTATTTGCCGTTTGGCTGCTGTGGTGGCTTTTGGCGCAGGCCCTTCCGCTCTGGCGCGGCAACCGCGCCTACCGCGCAAAAGAGGCTCAGCTCCGCGAGCAGACCGCGGCGGCAAATGGCGGCGGTCAACTGGCAGACGCGCTGCTGTGCCATGTAAACTACCGGATCACCGCCATGCTCCACGCCGCATATCCCAACGCCCGTTGGGAGTGGCTGGCGGACAAGCCCTCCCGCTTTGCGGTGGAGGGCGGCACGGCCCGTATCCGCGTCTATGGTATTCCGGATTTTGATTACGCCGATGTGAAGCTGGATCAGAAGGCAAATCTGGACTGCTCGCTTGTCAAGCTCTCTCCGCTGGTGACTGGGGCATCGGACACACAGCCGCCAAACCGGCAGCCGGTAAACCCCCGCGTCTGGTTTGAGACACGGGGCCGCGCCGTATTGGAGGCGCTGGTTACCGATCTGAACTCCAGAGGCCACAGCAGCCTGACCGTGCAGGAAAACGGTGAGGTTTTTGTGCAGGCCAAGGAAAACGAAGCGGAACCGGCAAAGGAAACCTTTCTGGACTTTCCTGAAAAGGTCTACTGGCCGCAGCTGGTCAAGGTTTTGGAGGAGGAAGGCTATGCTGCCGACGCAAGAGACGCGGATATCCTCGTTTCCTGGTGAGCGGCAGAGAAAGGATGTGGAACAACAATGAAAACCGGACTTACCATTCAGCAGATGGCACAGGAGCTTCTGCGTCAGAGCAAGGCCAAGCAGGACTATCTGGTGAATACCGGAAGCCTGTCCCTCTCGGTCACCTCGGACGTGCCGCAGCTCCGTGTCACGGAGAATGGGCTGGATAAGATCACGCCCCTGGATATTCGCCAGACGGCGCACCGCCAGCTGGGAACCTATCTCGGCATTCCGCAGAAGTATTATGAGCTGATGCGCACGGATGCGCCGGAGCTTTTGGCCTATAACGCCAACTACTGGTTCTCCCAGAAAAATGAGCTTCGGACGCTCCGCACGATGGATGGCTGCGCCCGCGCGTTTCTCAGCAACCGCTACCGCCGCATTGACAATCTGGACATTGCCAGTGTAACGCTGCCCGTCATTGGGGAACTGCCGGAGGCACGGTTCGTCAGCACGCAGATCACCGACGATTTCATGTATATCAAGGTGGTCAATCCCCGCTTGCAGGCGGATGTTGTCCCGGGCGATGTGGTACAGGCTGGCGTCATCATCTCCAACAGTGAGACAGGGCTGGGCTCCGTTACCATCCAGCCGTTGATCTACCGCCTGGTATGCTCCAACGGCATGGTGATCAACGACGCCAAAACCCGCCGCAATCATGTGGGGCGCGCCGCGACCAGCGAGGAGGACTTTTCCATCTATTCCAATGAAACACTGCTGGCAGACGACCATGCCTTTGTGCTGAAAATCAAGGACACCGTCCGCGCCGCCATCTCTGAGGCAAGGTTTGCCCAGGTAGTGAGCCGGATGCGGGAGAGTACGGAGGCCATGCTGGATACCAAGCAGCTCCCTGCCATTGTCAAGCTGGCTTCTTCCAGCTTCGGCATTACGGAGGACGAGAGCAACGGCGTTCTGGAGCATCTGATCACCGGCGGCGATTTTTCCCTCTATGGACTTGCCAACGCCGTGACCCGCTTCAGTCAGGATGTTGAGAGCTATGACCGGGCAACGAAGCTGGAGGAGATCGGGTACAGCGTTATGACGATGTCGCCCGCCCTCTTCCGGCAGATGAACCGAACGGAACTGCTGGCCGCCTGAGCGGTCGGAACATTTTTAAGGAGGATACGATTATGTACGAACAGACCAATACCATGATGGAGACCAAGACCCTTTTCCAGATCCCGCAGCTCCTTGACGGAGACGACTTCACCAGCGAAGATCTTGCGGATGATATGGAGGGCCTGCGCCTGAGCTTCACCCGCATCAAGATCCCCGGCGGCGGGCACCTGCAGTTTGAGATCCCGTCCGGAAACCCGGATGTGCCGGACTATGCTCCCTATTTGGAGGGCGTCATTCTCTACAGCCACAATTCCAACGCCTACTGGCCGGAGGGCAGCGAGTACGATGATGACCAGCCGCCTCTGTGCCAGTCCTTCGATGGGAAGGTCGGCTACGGTGAGCCCGGCGGCACCTGTGCGGACTGCGTTCTCAACCAGTTCGGCAGCGACGGGAACAACAAGGGGAAGGCGTGCAAGAACATGAGAATGCTCTACCTGCTGCGCAGCGGCGAGTATATGCCCATTCAGATCGCGCTGCCGCCTACCAGTCTGACGCCCTATACCCGCTTCGTCAATGAAGCGTTCCTCTCCCGCCGTCGCAAGGTTTGCACCGGCGTAGTGCGGATCGGGCTGAAGAAGGCTGTCAGCGGCAGCCACGAATACTGCGTCGCTACCTTTACCAAGATCGCCGATTTTGCCGGTGAAGACCTGGCGCATATCCGCGCCTACGCGGATGGCTTCGTGGCGCAGATCAAGGACATCAACGCGCAGAGAGCGCAGGCGGGCGCCGCAGCCTCCAATATTATCGGAGACGGCGATACCTCGCACCTGGAATTGCCTGACAACGGCGCGCACTTTGCGTTAGGGGCGGTCATTGATGGAGAACGGGAAGAACTTCCCGCCTGATACGATCCCCCGCATTGAGGAAGAAAAACGGGAAACAGGGCCTCCGCCGGAGGCCCCTGTTCCCGTCCCTTTGACCGAAGCGCAGCGCCGCTTTGCCGCTCAGTACCACGCCCTGATCTATGGATTTCTTCTGGAAAAGAAGCTGGAGATCCGGGAGTATTACGATATTGCGGCAATCGGCTATCTTCACGCTGTCCAACGCTATTTTACCGAAAAGAGTCTGCACAGATACCGCTTCTCCACGATCGCGTGGCGCTCCATGAACAGCAGCCTGAATACCTTCCGGCGTCAGGAGCAGCGGCGGCAAAGCCATGAGTTTTCCTATCAGGCTGCGCATCCGCCGCCTGACGACGCCTTTGATGCACTTCGGGCAAGATTGCTGCTGCACGACCTGTTTCTCCTCGCGGATGAAGAGCAGGCTCTTTTGATCCGCCACCGTCTGCACGGCTGCAGTCTGGCAGAAACCGCGCAGAGGGAAGGCATGAGCGTCAAGCGGGTGCGACATCGGCTGAAAGCGTTGTACCGCGCCTATTTTGCGCAAAAAGAAACCAAACAGAAGGAGTTGTGACCCATGAAAAATATCCGTATCGTTCACGGAACCCTGATGTATCCGCTGGAGGTCGGCAGCCGCGCCCTCATCTTTGAAGAGGGTCGGTATCTCCACACCTCTACGGTGATCGCCATTCATGGCGTGACGCCGCAGCATATCCGTTTTGAGACGATGAACTCCCATTACTGCCTGCTGGCTCCCTCCTCGCCGGTCGCGGCTGATGTGCCGGTGACGGTCGTGGAGCAGGCGGCGTAACATTTTGGTTGAAAGGCACAGTACCGTTGTGGTGCTGTGCCTTTTCACTTTATCCAAGGAACAGGAGGTCGAAAAATGTATGTGTTAGAGTTTCGGACTGCCAACCGGCATCACACCTGGCTGCGCTGTGCGATCTGTGAAACGAAAGCTCCGCTTGAGTGTGTGCGCCGTGGGCAGACGGATATGACGCGATGGCGTATTCTGCGCCTTCCCGGAACGGTGCAGGCTGCCTGCGTTAAATGGAGAAGCGTGCCGCTGATGCGGTACGGTCAAAAATCCGCATAATGATTTGAAAGGAGCGTTTACCCAACATGAAATACTGCAATCCGGACACCTGCTCGGAATGCTTCTATATCGGAGAGGGCGACAGCATCTGCGAGATCTCCCATGAACTGGTGTTGGACAACTGGCAGAGCGTCCCCCATACCATTCCCCTGGAGTGTCCGTTTCGCCGGCAGATTATCCGGCAGCGCCGAAAAGCGGTGCGCAGAAGATGAATGAGCCCGCCAAGCAGCCGTTGGAGCTGCCATCTGCGGCCTATGAGCCGCAGTTGTCCGCATCCATTGATCTGGAGCGGTGCCTTTCCAGAGAGGTGCTGCTGCATGTATTTGATCTCAGCGGCACCCATGAGGTAAAAACCTGTTACGGCGATGTCGTAAAAATCGTCAACGCTCTGCGGGACTACGCAAGGCTGTTGGAGCTGGTGTGCGACGAGTGGGATCTCGGCGGCTTTCACCGGGCAACCTATGAATATCAGGCAGAAAAGCTCCGCCAGATCGCGGACAAGTTTCAATGCGGCATCGGCTATGATTACGACGCTGCCGTGAGGAAGTGTCAAAAGTTGCGGGGGAAAAAGCCTCGCAACGCCGACGTGGGAGAGGAGGCGATGGTTCTTGCTGTCAAGCGCGGCTTTGAGCAGGCGCAGGCAAAAGCCAACAAGCCTTCTTCACCCAGTCAGAATGATGATAAGGAAGTGAACCGATATGAATGATATTTTATCCGGCACCTATAAAGGCAACACCTACCGCATTAAGGTGGAATGCTACCCGAATACCCCGGCGATCAAGGTGCAGCTTCTTCCGGTCAACGCCGGAGAGCGCATCACCATGACGCAGAACCTCGGTCAGCCGCTGCCCCGTTATCAGGCATTTCTCAGTGACGGGATGCTGGAGGTGGACAGCACCGCCTTCATGGACTATATGGAGGAAAATGATCTGGGCTACATCGTGGACTACAAGCGTTACGATGCCGATGTTTTTACCGGAGTAAACCGCAGGACTGCCGCCGTTTTTCAGTTCCACTCCGCCGCGCTGCGCCGCCTGAACAAAGTCGGCTGCCAGCGTTACGAAGGGGACTATACGCGGCTCAAGCAGAAGCACGCCGAACGCAGAGCCCGGCGCATGGCCGGATAACCAGTTTCCGCGCAAGGGGTAATCTGTTCCTCTGCATTAGCGGCGTCAACGCGCTGCACGGGCTGACCGATACCATTCGGGCGCTTGTCGTCCGTGAGGTCGCCGAGGCAATGGACATAGATCAGATGACCAATCCCAATGTGCGGAAGGCCGTCCTCGCCATGCGGAAGGAAGTGCAAAAGATATCAGCATTCGCTATTCAAAGTACACATGGAAAACCGCCTGCAAGGGAGTGGACGATTCCCTCCTGAGCCGGGCAGCAACGATGTAAAGGAGAAAGAAATGTTAACAGCACAAGAGGAAGCGCGGATCTTAGCGAAGATCCGAAAAGACAGCTATGGCATTACGCTGGAGCAAATGAAGCAGTATTTCATAGAGCACCAGCACGCACGGGAAATAGGCGATAAGAAGATGATGGAAAAGATCGAATACCATCTCACCTACATCAATTTCCACTACGAATGCGGCCTGCTGGCCACCGGGCAGTATGATAAGCTCCCGGAGGTCATCAAAAACTGGTGAGACATCTCGCCATAGAAAGGAACGACACGAATATGGATAACATCATAGACGGGCGATCTGCGGTAATCCAAGTAACTTTTTTGATGGAAGATCGCGGCTTTTGCAAAGACGTGTTTGCCACAGTTGAGAAACCGACGCGCTACTATAACCGCATTTTTGAAAACTACACCGGCGAAGTCGCCACATGGTATTCCGCTAGCCCCTCGATCTTTGAAAGTGACTGCCGTATCAGCCCGCAAACGATCTTTGAGGTGGTCTATCAAGGGAGGCTTTGTGCAAGAGACGGAAACGGTGACTTTGAGGGAAAGATCCCCTTTGTTCCGCTTTTTGAGTTTGAACGGAGAGAAGCGATCCGCTGCTCTAAAAAGCTGCCAAATCTGAAAGGCTATGAGCAGATGAAAGAAAAGCTGTTATCCTTGCCCGGTGGTGAGCAGTATTCCCTCCATGGTGCCTGTCAGGATAACTGGATTTATGCCCTCAACTTCGGTAAAGAGACCGTGCAGGTCATCGACACCAGCGAGTGGATGGGGCGGTCCTATGAACTGATTGCTGTTCTTTATACGCACAAGCCGACCGGATTCCAGTTTACAAATTACTGCATCCGGCCTGCCGGCATCATTTCATCTTCATCGCGCCACGATCTTCTGCTCTATGACTGGGCGGAACATCAGGCAGGCGCAGATTCTTATTGAGGTGGTCGTCATGTCAAAAATTACGGAAAAGATCGCCAAGCTCCTTGCGTTGGCGGAAAGCCCTTACGAGGAGGAAGCCAAAGCCGCGCTGCTGCAGGCCCGGCGTCTGATGGCGGAGCATAAGCTCATGCCGGAGGATATTGAGCCGCAGGAGAATAAGAAGGTGGTTCAGGAATGCGTGGGCATCACCTGCACGAAGCTCTCTTCGCCGTGGACGGTTTACCTCTCCACGCTCATTGCCGCACATTACTGCTGCAGGCCCTATCGGAGCCATGCACACGGCAGCAAGGTTTCGGAGATCGGGTTTATCGGCATGGAGGACGACTTCAAGCTCTGCAAGCTGGCGTTTCTCTATGCCTATGATTGCGTAGCGAGCCGATGCAGGCAGATCCGTACCCAAAAGGGATATCCTGCAAAGACGCTTCGGGAGATGTGCAATTCTTATGGCTGGGGCTTCTGCCGCGGCCTGTCTGCCGCTTTCCAAAAGCAGGAGGCCGAACACCAGGAATGGGGATTGGTCATGGTCGTGCCGCAGGCGGTCGAGGACGCCGTTTCCAAAATGAAGCGGAGCAGTTATAAGATTTCGTCCACAAGCAGCATGAATCGCCAATATGCCGCCATGGGCTATGCGGATGGGCAGGAATTTGATATGCGCCGCCGGCTGGAGCCTTCGGCGTAATTCTTTACTCCTGACCGCCAATAAAGGGTTTGCGGATGCGTGATAATTATGGTACAGTAGCTTCGTGAAAGGAGCCGATATCTATGCCACATGTTATCTCGGATCGTGACTTCAGCAAGCTGACAGAAGCCCATGCAAGAAAGCCAACTATGGAGGATGTCTATACAAAGCTTGCAGAAGCGGAAACCGACATTCAAACGGGAATGGTGTCCGATGCCATGGAAGGGCTGCGTATGCTGCGGGATAAATACGGCCTGTAAAACCGAGGATATTGTATATCTCTTACGGTTCCCTTACGTTAGACAAGACCATGAGGAACTAACATGAGCAGATAATAGTTTTTTGATTTGAAACCACTGAAGTAAGGAGAATCGCATCATGTATGTTCTCGATGGAATTGCGTATGCAGGAAAGCAGGAACCTGTTATCAAGGTTTGTGGTGTCCGCCCATTAGCGGGCCACAAGCTATGGCTTCGCTTCACAACCGGAGAGACAAAGGTGTTCGATTTCACACCGCTGCTAAAAGAGCCGGGATTTGCACCGCTGGCAAATGAACACTCGTTTGCCGGTGTCTACATTGATTATGGTGTAACCGTCTGAAATGATGGCGATATTGACATTGCTCCGGAGTACCTCTACGAGCACGCAGTAACGAAAGGATCCTCATAAGGGCAAAGTGAACGATACGGCGACGCACAGTATTGACATTGTAAATAAAAACGCATATAATGTCAATATAAAATAAAAAAGGGGGTTCGTTATGGCAAGTACGAATATCAATATCCGTATGGATAGTGATCTGAAAAAGCAGTTTGAGGCTTTTTGTGCTGATATGGGAATGACAATGACGACCGCTTTCAATATCTTTGCGAAAAAAGCGGTTCGGGAGTATCGGATTCCCTTTGAAATCGGTGCAGAAATCCCGAATGATGAAACGAAAGAGGCAATTCGGGAAGTGCAGGAAATGAAAGCCGATCCTACGCTTGGCAAAAGCTATACGGATGTGGATGCGATGATGAAGGATCTTCTGGCATGAAATATACCGTAAAGCCATCTACAAAGTTCCAGAAAGATGTAAAGCGCATACAACGCCGTGGGTATGATATTTCTCTGTTAACTGAAATTATCAAAAAACTGGCTAATGGAGAGACTCTGCCTGAAAAAAACAAGGATCACAACTTGGGTGGTGACTACGCTGGTTGCAGAGAATGTCATATTACTCCGGATTGGCTGTTGATTTACGAAATATCTGGTGAGAGTCTGATTTTATATCTAACCAGGACCGGGACACACAGCGACTTGTTCTGAGGCAGACAAATCCTATCCGACAGGGATCGTGCCGTAGCGCGGGGCTCTTTGCACGGAGAAGCAAAATGCGTCTTATTTTGGAGGTTTAGTATGCCATTACAGGGAGACCAGTTGAGCCGCATGACGATTCGCGGTTTCAAATCCATCAAAAACTGTGATATTTCTTTTGGGAAAATCAATGTGCTCATTGGTTCTAACGGCGCGGGAAAGAGCAACTTTATTTCGGCCTTTTCCTTTCTCCAGAATATTCTGTCTAAAAATCTTCAGGTGTCTGTGGGACAGAGCGGCTTGAGTTCTCTTTTATATAATGGCCGGAAAGTAACCGAGGAGATTGACTTTGAGGTATTTTTCGGACAGAACTCTTATGGTTTCGTTCTGGTGCCAACCGATGATAACCGGTTGATCTTCCAAAAGGAATACTTCGGTTATCATGGTGACTTGGATAATGAGAGCAATATCGGATGCGGGCATAGTGAATCTCGGTGGGAAACCGGCACTCATAATGGAATTGACGATTACGTTGTCCAAACCCTGCGCAAGCAGAATTGGCGGGTATATCATTTCCATGACACGGGCAAGGACGCCAGAGTCAAGCAGGAGCATAACATTTCCAATAATAAAATGCTGCTGTACGATGCGGCAAACCTTGCTGCATTCCTTTACCGGTTAAAAAACTTCTTCAAGTCGAGCTACGATGAAATTGTGGAAACGATCCGTCTGGTCGCACCTTACTTTGATGACTTCGTTTTGGAGCCCCAAGAGGGTAATGAAGAGCAGATTGTCCTACGGTGGTGTCAGACTGGCTGTGAAGATGTCTTCAATGCTTCTCAGCTTTCGGACGGAACACTTCGTTTTATTTGCCTGACAACGCTTTTGCTGCAACCCCATGAGCTGCAACCGGCTACCATCATCGTTGATGAGCCGGAGCTCGGCCTGCATCCCTATGCAATCACGATTTTCTCTGAGATCGTGCGGCAGCTTTCCAATGAAAAGCAGATCATGATATCTACGCAATCTGTAGAGCTGCTGAACGAGTTCGATGTGGAAGATGTCATTGTCGTTGACCGGAGTGATACCGGTTCTGAGTTCAGACGGTTAGATCCGGAGCAGCTCAAGCTGTGGCTGGATGGTGACTACACGCTGGGTGACCTTTGGAAGAAAAATGTTTTGGGAGGTAGACTCACGAAATGAACAAGGAAAATGCGATCCTGCCCGCACAGGAACTACGCTCTCTGCCTCCCGAACAGGCCCTTTCCGCCAAGTTGCTGGCGGCTCGGAATGACCGGAAGCGCGGTGTGCAATATCTGACGGCGGAACAGGTTCTAACCAGCATGGATCGTGCCGTAGCGCGGGGCTCCTTGCTCTGAGAACTCAGCTTCGTTTGGAAGGAAGCCATTCCTTTCAAACATTTGGGTCACCTGACCCGTAAAAAAAGAATCGCTGCCGCATGGCAGCATATTGCGAAGGACGTACAGACTTGTAAAAAGTCTGTGCGTCCTTTTTCATTTTAGGAGGATGATATGAAACCCACTTATTCAGATGCCGGGAAACTGGCGTGGTATCCGGACATCGCCTGCCCAGTCTGCGGCGGTGATGTCAACTCATGGGATAAGCGATGCAGCCGTGCGCTGGGCTACCGGCAGATCGTATGCGAGGGCTGTATCTCGGAGGAGTATCAGGTCACGGTGGAAAATCTGCGCTATGTGATGGAAAACCACTTTGGACTGGTTCCGTGTCCGGGGATATGAGCATGGAACAGAATCAACTGACCCGGGATCTCTACGCCGCAGGCTATACGCGGGAGAATCACCCCTCCTTCGTGTACTGGAGCGACTGGCAGAATTTTGGCTATCTCTTTGAGGCTCTATTGAAGTTTACATGGGAAACGCCGTGCGGTCTTTTGGTCGATGGCAAAAGTGATCTCGGCCGGGGCCTTGCCTGCGGCGACGCCTCGTTCCAAGGCATCGATTACTGCCCGGAAAATGACAACCCGCTGCTGCGCTGCCCCTATGAACGCAAGGAATGCCCACACAGCATCAGCGGATTCCCTGTCCCTCTCTGCCCCTGCCACACCACCGGCAAACGGTATTCTTTCGAGCAAAGCGCCGAGAAGGTGGAAACAGAGAGAAGCGAGAGACAGCACCGGCAATACATGGAGATTACCGGCGGGGTCTACTGTGCCTGTGTGGTAGGCTGCAATGGCTATGAAGGCGGCCGTGTCGAAGTCCAATACGATGTAGATCAGTGTATTCGCTGCCGCTGCCAGAATCCTGTCTGCGTCATTCGCAAGCAGAAGCGGGACCTGAGCCGCGCCAATATCTTTTATGATGTACGCCGCACATGGATCACCCGCATTGGCTTTCTGGAGGAAAAGAAAGTACAGGTGACAAAGGGCGAGCGTGTGTTTCCCCATCCTGTGGCCCGAATGGACGCGGAGATCTGGCTGGAAATGAAAAAGGCGCACTTCAACCCGCTTTGGAGCAGCTCTGTGATCGACTCCCCGCACCTGACACCAGAGGATCGGCGGCAGACATTTTTCAGCAAAATGCACCGCCGGTACGGGGAGTATGATTACTTTGAATTTCACTACGATGTGGAGAATATCCGCATTGCCAAAAGTGAACAGAGAGATCTGCTGCAAGACCTGCGGGATGTGGCGGACGGCTTGGAGGTCGTCCATGCAGTCGATCTCAAAAAGGAGCAGGCTGCCAAAAAGCGGGAATCCCGGCAGCGGCGCAGGGAGCAGAAGGAGCGGCAGCTGAACAAGCAGCGCTCTCCGGCTCCACCAACGAATGAACAGCTTACATTACTGACAGAGGAGGAGCATTTCAGCGATGGCAGTCAAACTGACTGAACAGACGAATGGGCCCCATATTTTCATGCGGCTCCGTTTGGACAGCGGCCGCGTCGAGGAGATCGACGCTTACATCTCAGAGGAAGGCTGGCGCTATGTCACCAGTGCAGACCGCACCCCGGAGGTACGACTGCGGATCATTGCGGCGTTTCATACGCTGTATTGACCTGCTTTCTATACATTTCAAGGGGAGGATGCCGTTTTTCGGCGTCCTCCCCCATTTACAAAAAGGATGTGATTTGAACATGAAATACGAATATTACCCGAAAAGACGGACGGAGCAGGAGCGCAGAGAGTTGAATGAGCAGATTCTCCGCCTGCTGCAAAGCGAAGCCTGTGAGCAGGCCGGTGTGACCGACGAGGACATTTTCAATCGCTATACCGGCGATGGCGGCCTGCATGGGCTGCGGCGCAGCGACTATGAAAACTACAACGCATTCAGCGCGGCGAAAAAGGAGCTGGAAAACGGCCAGTTTTTCACACCGCCGCCGCTGTGCGAAATGATCGTTTCGGCGCTGCGCCTCTCCGACACAGATCTGGTAGCGGATCTCACCTGCGGCATGGGAAATTTCTTCAATTTCCTGCCAAATGAACGCAACGCCTACGGCTGCGAGGTCGATCCCAATGCCTGCGCCGTTGCCCGAAAGCTCTACCCGCAGGCACACATCGTACAGGGTGACATTCGGGACTATGAGCCCCAAACGCATTTTGATTTTGTTCTGGGCAATCCGCCCTTTCACCTGCGCTGGATCATGCCGGACGCCACCGTTATGACTTCCCATCAGTATTACTGCCTGAAGGCGGCAAAGCTGCTCAAGCCCCTCGGTATTCTGGCAGTCATTGTGCCGGCGTCCTTTCTTGCTGACAGCTTCTCCGATAAAGGTGCCATCCGCATGATGGAGAGCCGATTCAGCTTCTTAGGGCAGGTGATGCTGCCGGAGCACGCCTTTTCAGACAGTGGCGTGGACGACTTTCCGACCAAGCTGCAATTCTGGCAGAAGAAAAGCACCGCGGCGGACTGGGCACCCAAACGGTACTCAACGGACTGCGCGGACATCTATATTCCCTCCGGGCATCCGGTCATGGCAGCGACCGCGCTTTACGAGAAGTTTGTCATGGTCGCAAAGGCGGATCTGGCAGGCAATCGGAACAAAGTCTTTCTGGAACTGGCACAGCTCAAAACCACCAAGAGCACTTTTCTCTATCAGGTGAAGAAGTATCTGTATCAGATCCGAAGCCATCCGGTCACGCGGGAAAAATACGACGCCTGCTTTGCCTACGTTCACCGCTTTTATACCCAGAGGCAGCCGGCGGATATGCCATATGAGGAGTGGCAGCGCGTGCAGCTTACCGAAGCAAAGGTGCTGGCGTATCTAAAGCAGGCTTTGTGCCGCCAAAACGCCAAGCCGGAGCGGGACGAAATTCGTCTGGTCAAGCAGAAATACAGCTTTGTCTACAAGGCATACAGCCGGAAAATGGCAAAGCTCCTGACGGACGAGATGCGTGCGCCGGTGGCGATCTATCAGGCGGTGCTGAACGATGAGCCGGAACGGTTTCCAGGCTATGAGCGGCTGCTGCGCCGGAAACGCCGGGAGTATGACAATCAGGAGCAGCCCTTTTCCGAGATGACCGAAAACGCGCAGCTTGCTGACTGGATCGGTCGCTTTCAATATTGGGACGCCCAGAATCATGCTTACATCCACCTGAATCCGCTCCAGAGCCACGATGTCAACCTGACGCTCCAAAAGCGGTATGCCTTCCTGCAATGGGAACAGGGCAGCGGCAAAACACCCGCCGCCATTTTCACGGGGAAGCACCGCGTGGAAATGGGAGCTGTCCACAGTATATGGGTCATTTCCAGCGCCATCTCCATCCGCAACAACTGGGATGTGATTTTGAAGGGCGCGGGTTTTTCCTATGTGTTTGTGGAGCGTCTGGCTGATCTGCAGCGCATCCGACCGGGCGATTTTGTGATCCTGACGCTGAACAAGGTCAGCCAGTACAAAAAGCAGATCGGGCGCTATATCAAGCAGCTTGGCTATAAGATCCAGTTTATTTTTGATGAGAGCGACAACATCTCCAACCCCAGCTCCAAGCAAACGCTTTCCGTGCTGTCCTGCTTTCGCCGCTGCAAGTATAAGCTCCTGACTACCGGCACCAGCACGCGGAACAACATCTCCGAATTTGCCCCGCAGTTGGAATTGCTCTACAACAATTCCATCAATATGATCTCATGGTGTCGAACGCTTTACAGCTACGATAAGCGGTCTGAATATATGGAGCACAAGGAAAACCCCTATTATGGGATGCCGATCCCCGCTTATAAAAAGGGCTACCGCCTGTTCGCAAACTCCCATCTGCCGGAGAAAATCACCGTCTTTGGCGTGGGACAGCGAAATCAGGACATCTACAACGCCGACGAATTGGATCGACTGTTGGGAAAGACGGTCATCACCCGCACCTTTGAAGAGGTCACGGGAAAGGACATCCGCCGTATCCATCAGATGCCGATCCCGTTTCTCCCGGAGGAGCGGGAGGTCTACAATATCGTGCTGAAGGAGTTTTACCGCATCCAGCGCGAATATTACAATTCGACCGGAAACAGCCGGAAGGATGCGCTGATGCGGCTCATTCAGCAGATCACACTGCTTCTGCGCATCAGTGCCGCCCCGGACTGCATGAAGGAATATGAGGGCGAGACGCCGCTCAAGGAGATGGCCGTTGTGGAAGCCCTTGCCAGATGGCCGGAAGAAGTTGTAGCCATTGGCGTGCGGCATACAACGGTGTTGGACCGTTACGCCGCCGCCATCCGTGAATACCTTCCGGACCGCTCCCTCTTTGTGGTGACGGGCTCCACCGTCACCTTCGCCAAGCGGCGCGCTCTGCGGGATGTATTGCGGGACAGTCAGAACGGCATCCTGCTCTGCACGCAGCAGAGCCTTCCCTCCAGCGTCAACTTCGAGTTCGTCAACAAGATCATCATTCCGGAGATGCACTACAACAACGCCGGCATGAGCCAGTTTTATATGCGCTTTGTCCGCTACACCTCCACGGAGAAAAAGGATCTGTATTTCCCAATCTACATTGGAAGTCTGGAATCCAACCTCATGCAGATGGTGCTGGCAAAGGAAAAGCTGACCATGTTTATGAAGGGGCAGGACGCGGATATGGATGAGATCTATGCCAAATTCGGCGTGGATTATGACCTGCTCTCCACGTTGATGACCCGCGAGACAGATGACGAGGGACACCTGCGTATCCACTGGGGCGAACAGAAGATTGCCTGATTTCAGGAAAGGAACAAAAAATGGACAAGTTTCATATTGAACTCTATCCAAAAGTTGATTTGGAAAACGAATGGGCAAAAAACAAACACACGCCCGGCGCCATGCCCTGTATGCGCTGCGGCGGCCCTATGCGGGAATCTCTTGCCGAGAACGCTTTGAGCCGTGCGCTGAATGTCTATGTCTGCCCTGCGTGCGGCATGGACGAAGCCCTGCAGGATGCCGCGAGGAAGGTACTCCCCATAAGCGAATGGTACGCCGTGAAGCAGCATCGTTTTGCAGAGCATAAGAAACCGCAGGCAGTCAAGCTGACGCCGGCCTGTGCGTTCACGGAGATCTTCTCCGGAGCGCGGAAGACGCTGCCGTTGAGCAGCGCCCGGTATCCTATTTCACTGGTTGCCTATTCCCGCTCGGACTATGACGGGTGGCGATGGTGGACAACCTGGTTCCCGGATGAAGAAATGCGCCCAGCTCCGGAGCTTGGGCAGGAGATCGATGCCTTCCAGTCGCAGCTTCTCGCCCTGCCGGAATTCAAAACCTTGCGGGCGATGGAGCGAATGTGCCGGCTGTATGCCCAGCCGACAAATGAGCCCACGGAATTCAACCTGTACGCCGAAACGGCTCATTTTCACATCTGGCTCCGGTTGATCACGCGGGAGCGGGACTATAACCTCTACACATACTTTTTCGCAAAATAACCCAGTTGTTCAGACGCAGAAAGCCGGGGCCGCATCGCGGCCTCCGGCTTTTTCTTTTGTGTACAGGCATATTTTTTCCTGAACGATCCGATTTTTGTTGCTCTTATGCGTATTACATCCGTATAAGAGAAGTATAGGAGGTACATAGCCATGTTAATTGCTGTCGATCACGGGAACAAACAAATCAAAACCGTCCATGCGCCGCCGTTTACCTCCGGGCTTATCCAGAGTGATACGCCCGGCTTCGGAACGGACGCATTGGCCTATCGGGGGAAGTATTACACATTGACCGACCAGCGGATCCCTTACCGCAGAGATAAGACAGAGGATGAACGCTTCTTCATTCTGACGCTTTTTGCCATCGCGCATGAGATCGAAGCGATGGGACAGTACAGCGGCAACCTCATGCGCGTGCAGCTGGCGGTCGGCCTTCCTCCCGCGCATTTTGGCGTGCAGGCAAAGCGGTTTATCAACTATTTCAACGGGCGGGGTGCGGTGGCCTTTCAGTTTAAGGGAAAATCCTATGCCATTTTCATTGAAAATACCGCCTGTTTCCCGCAGTCCTTTTCCGCCGCTGCGGCCACGGTAAAAAACCTCGCCTCATTCCCCAGAGCGCTGGTGGTCGATATCGGCGGCTTTACGGCGGATTATGTGCGTTTGCGGAACGGTGTGCCGGACATGGCAGCCTGTGATTCTCTGGAAAACGGTGTGATCCTGCTCTATAACCGCATCTGTGCAAAAGCAAATGCCGAGCTGGACATTCTGCTGGAGGAAACCGATGTGGATGCCATTCTCTTGCAGGGGCAGGGGAGCAGTTATGGGGAAGAAGTCGCCGCGCTGGTAGAATATCAGACGCAGGAGTTTGTCAATGATATGCTGGGTGCATTGCGCGAGCGTCAGCTTGACCT
>OGZZ01000892.1_pt1 | contig 22982 bp, 18 predicted proteins | sample 1577021 | NCBI WGS metagenome assembly OGZZ01 (sample SAMEA3541526, study PRJEB24748) | human gut metagenome | biome: human gut; feature: human-associated habitat; material: faeces | place: China | collected 2012
TTGACCCGCCAAAAAGGGACAGGTTTATTTTGGCGGGTTTTATCAGGCAAAACGTTCAAACAAAAACGCCGGATGCTAGACGAGCGTGCCCGTCAGCATCCGGCGCATCCACGGCTACCAGCTCAGCAGCTCGTAGCCGTCCTCGGTCACTACGAGCTGTACCTCGCACTGGGCCGAATCGCTGCCGTCCTTGGTGCGCACACACCAGCCGTCGCCCTTGCTAATCTTGATGTCGGGCGCTCCGGCGTTGACCATGGGCTCGATGGTAAAGACCATGCCCGGGGCCATGATGGTGTCCACGTCGGGCGCCTCGGTGGTAAAGCCCACAAACGGGTCCTCGTGGAACTCCTTGCCAATGCCGTGTCCGCCGTACTCGCGCACCACGCTAAAGCCGGCGTCCTCTACCGTCTTTTGCACAGCCTCGGCCATAACAGAGAGCGGCAGCCACGGCTTGACGGCGGCCAGGCCCGCTTCCACGCTGGCGCGGGTCACGTCGACCAGGCGCTGGCGCTCGGCCGAGACCTCGCCGATGCAGAACATGCGGCTCGAATCGCTAAAGTAGCCGTCCAGAATCGTGGAGCAGTCCACGTTGATGATATCGCCCTCGTGCAGCACGTCCGTATCGCAGGGGATGCCGTGACAGACCACGTCGTTGATCGAGGTGCACACGCTCTTGGGGTAGCCCTCATAGTTGAGGTCAGCCGGCGTGCCACCGTGTTCGATGGTGTAGTCGTAGATCATCTGGTCGATCTGGTTGGTGGTCATGCCCGCGGCGATGTGCTCGCCTACGTAGTCGAGCACGCCCACGTTGATGGCGGCCGAGCGCTTGATGCCCTCGATGTCGGCGGGTGTCTTGTAGAGCGTGCGGGGCAGAACCTCCCAGCCCTCTTCCCACAAGCGCTCGAGGCGCTCATCAAAGGCGCTATGGCATTTCTTGTATTTCTTGCCGCTGCCGCACCAGCAAGCGTCGTTGCGGCCGGGCACGGGTCCATTGTCAAACATGGCTAACTTCCTTTCATTCGCAGCTAGTATAGCCCACTCACAGGGCAGCTGCGCGCTAGTAGCTCACCTGGCAGGGAATGCCGAGGGCTTGGACGCGCGCGGCAATGGCGTCGAGCACCTCGGGCGCCGCTTTAGCAAGGCCGGCGACCGGTGTCTCGCGCGCCACCGTGTAGATGGTCGCTTCTTGCGGGCGAATGCGCTCAAGCGCCACGAGCCAGGGGGCAACGTACTCCTCGCCGGTGTTGTCGATGGGCTTGCCCTGATACTCACCGGTCAAAAAGATCGTCTGGATAATAACGTGACCGTCAAAGCTTTCGAACGTCTCAATCTGGTGCTCGACGTCGTAGGGGCCAACAGGCTGGTCGAGCAGCTGGATAAACGCCGGGTCGACGGTATCGAGCTTAAGAATGTTGTCGTCGACCATCATGAGCGCATCGTGTACCTGGGGACGGTCGGCGCGTGTGCCGTTGGAGAGCACGGCGATCTTGGAGTTTGGGGCAAGCTCGTCGCGCAGCGCGACGGCGCCGGCGATGGCCTGCGGAAACTCCGGCGCGGCGGTGGGCTCGCCGTTGCCTGCGAAGGTGATCACATCGGGGAGCTCGCCCTCGGCTGCCATCTCGCGCAGCTTTGCCTCGAGCGCGTCGAGCACCACGGCAGCCGTGTTATACGGCTCGTGGCAGGGGCGCTCGGCATTGAGGCCGTTTTCGCAGTAAATGCAGTCGAACGTGCAGATTTTGCCGCTGGCCGGCATCATGTTGACGCCGAGCGAGAGACCAAGGCGACGGCTGCGAACGGGCCCAAAGATGGGGCTGGCATTCAAAAACGTAGACATAGACATATGCTCCTCAAGACAATTGTGCCTAAGCATAGCATCGGCTCCGAAGCAAGGTGCGGGCTCTTGCTTTACAAGTTTCGTTTTTGCACGTCGCTCATTATGCCGTGCCATGAAAAGCCTCAGGTCGGGTACAGTTAATCTGTTAACAAAGCGTAAAGCAATGCGGGTCTATCCAACCGTACTGACGGGCAACTGAATGGGCATTGACGATGGGAACACAGTATGGATTTTACGGTTGAGAATGCGGGCACCACGATCGCCTGTCGCGAGTATGCCGGCCCGGTTGTATCGTCCGATACGCCCGCCTTGGTGTGCGTGCACGGCGCCTGCGTCGACGGCGTCTTCTTTGACGCCATCGCCCGCGAGCTCGCCTGTGACTACCGCGTCATTGCCTACGATCGCCGCGGTTGCGGCGAGAGCGGCGACGCTGCAGACGGACGCTACGACCTCGCCGCCCAAGCCGCCGACCTGCAGGCCGTTATTGAGCATATCGGCGCTCCGGCAAACGTGCTCGCGCACAGTGCCGGTACGCTGGTGACCCTGGAGCTTCTCCGTGCAAACCCCGCCATAATCTCGCGTGCGATTCTGCATGAACCCGCCGTGACGGATGATGGTGCCGGCCTGGGCGCGGCCCCAGTTTTGCTCGAGATGATCGCCGCGGGAAAGGTCTCCAGGGCATTACGGGCCTTCCTGGGCGCCATCGGCGATTCGGACCCTGAGGCCCCCAAGTTAACCGAGGCAGAAGCCAAGTATGCCCTGCGCAACGGCCGCAGTTTCATGGCGAACGAATACGGGATTACTATGACCCGCGTTCCCGATTGGAATAGCGTTCGCGCGTCAAAAACGGTGGCCGCCGTGCTCCTGGGCGAGCTCTCGATTGGCACGCCCCGCGAGGCTGGCACGCGAGCGGCTGCCGAATATCTCGATTGCCCTCTCGTGACGATCCCGGGTGCGCATAACGGTCTGCGCGATCGCCCGGCAGCGGCTGCCCGGGCTGTCCGTGGCATCCTGGGGCTCTAACACTCGCAATGGCCAAAGCAGGCTTCACCCGCAAACGTTTCGGCCGTGTTAACAAATGTGCTCAAAACCTCACGTCTGCGACTTCAATCGCGCCGCCTGCCAACTCATAAAAATGTAACAGCATTCACGTACTTACCTGCATCGACAAGGTGTTACCCTTGTAGCATTTGGAACCCACCGCTACCATGCGAAACTATCGAAAGGGCCCCATATGCTCAATAATCACGAGGTCAATCTAACCGACGAGGAGGCTGCCGCTGAGGTCGCCCGTGTCGCGAAGACCTACCCCGTGGTGCGTTTGCTGTCGGCCGATCAGATTAAGAGGGAGCCTAACTGCTTGCTCGCCGGCGATCGCTGCCCTTGTCTGCGTCAGTCGAGTCTTGAGGCCTTGGCAGACTCCGATGAGGTGTCGGAGCAGCTGCTCAATGATGGTACTGAGTACCGCGCTCGCCTGCGCCCTCTGAAGGTCGAGGGCGAGCCTCATGTCCTGCTGATGGTGCGTCCGATCGATGAGCAAGAGGCCGCAGAAGAGGACCTTGTCTACACCGACGTGCTGACGAGTGTGCGCAATCGCCGATATTACGAGGAAAAGCTCCGAAGCGTCCGCATGAATGCCGGCGTTGCGATGATCGACCTTGATGATTTTAGGGTCTTCAACGATACATGTGGCCGTCATGCCGGCGACCTTGCGCTCGGTGCTGTGGCGACAGCCATGCGCAGCGGAATCCGTTCGACTGACGAGCTTGTGCGCTATGGCTGCGACAAGTTTGTGGTTGTCATGCCCAATATTCCCTCCGATGACTTCACCCGTCGCCTGCATCAGGTGTCCGATGCCGTTCGTTCCACGATTATTCCGGGCCATGAGTACGTGAGCTTGACGGCATGTGTTGGTGGTGTTCGCATTCATGGCGAGACGGTCGATGAGGGCGTTGGCCGCGCTGTCCAGTTATTGAGCCGCGCTAAGGCAAAAGCCGGTACGGTCGTGACCGACGCCGATTCCATCGAGGCTTTCCAAAGCGAAAAGCCTTTGGTGCTTATTGTCGATGACTCCGAGATGAACCGAGTCATTCTCAACGAGATGCTCAAGGACGAGTATTGCATCCTCGAGGCCGACAACGGTCGTACGGCACTCGACATGGTCGACCGCTATGGCGATGAGTTGTCGCTCGTGCTGCTGGATATTGTCATGCCGGGCATAAGCGGCTTTGAGGTGCTGGCCGATCTGTCGCGCCGATCGGGCATCGACAATCTGCCTGTCATGATGATTTCGAGTGAAGATTCCGATGATATGGTTCTGCGCGCGTACGAGCTGGGCGCCTCAGACTATATCAACCGCCCGTTTGACTCCCGTATCGTGCGCCGCCGCGTAAACAACACCATCCGCCTGTACGCCAAACAGCGCCGCCTGACGAGCCTGCTGTCCCAGCAGTACAACGAGCGCGTCAAGAACAGTCGCATGCTCATCGACATCATGGCTGGCGTCATGGAGCTTCGCAACGGCGAGAGCGGCAGGCACGTTACGAACATCGAGAAGCTGACCGAGCTGCTGCTTGGCTGTCTGGTCCAGCGTAGCGGCACGATCTTCCTCGACAATGAGGAACGCTCCACGATCGCCCTGGCTTCGGCGCTGCACGATATCGGCAAGATGTCGATTGACGATGCGATTCTCAACAAGCCCGGACGCCTTACGCCCGAGGTGTTCGAGATCATGAAGACGCATACCACGATCGGCGCCGATATGCTGCTTGAGCTGGGTAGCCATCACGCCGGCAATGCGCTTATGGAATATGCGTACCAGATTGCGCGTTGGCATCACGAGCGCTGGGACGGCAAGGGTTATCCCGATGGCCTCAAGGGCGACGATATCCCCATCGCCGCGCAGGTGGTTTCGGTGGCCGACGTGTACGATGCACTGACGAGTGTGCGCGTGTACAAGGACGCTATCCCGCACGAGGAGGCAATCCAGATGATCCTGGACGGTAAGTGCGGCACCTTTAACCCGCTGCTGCTCGATTGCCTGCTCGAGGTGCAAGACCAAATTGCCGAGACGTTGGCACGCCCCGCCGACGTCGTCGCGTTTCCCACGATTTAGTTTGACCAAAGGAGTTTTTAATCCATGATTTCCATGCGTGAGGCGTATGAGAAGATCGGCGCTAATTATGACGATGCGTGCGCTCGGCTGATGGGCGAGGAAATGCTTGCCCGCTTTGCCCTCAAGTTTTTGGATGACGAGAGCATGGACAAGCTGGAGGCTGCCATGGCGGCAGGAGACGCCAGGGCAGCGTTTATGGCAGCGCATACGCTCAAAGGCGTGAGCCAGAACCTGGGATTCGATAATCTGTACGAGCCAGCGGTCGTGGTGACCGAGGCACTGCGCGGCGCCGATGCCGTTGATGGGCGGCACTGCGTCATCGTCCGAAGAAAGCATGATGAAAGCTTGCGGAGTGCGTGGGGACACTTGCCTTTCGAGGGAGTATTTTTGTTCCAGTTCCTGAGATGGATTTTCTCCGATAAGGTTCTTACGGGAACCTCCATGGGTAACGCCTTTCTGCATGGAAATCACCGGATAGAACAAGATCTGGAAGTCGGGACGGGTCTTGTCACTGCTGTATAGTGTGGCAAGCGAAGCTGCCAGATGGCCGCCGGCAGAAGCGCCCATGATGCCTACACGCTGAGGATTGACACCCCATTCGGCGGCATGTTCGCGTACCATGCGGATGGCTTGTTCGGCATCGGAAAGGGGCACTTCATGGTGCCCGTTGGGCATACGGTATTTCAGTACTGCATAGGTGATGCCTTGTGTGTTGAACCAGGGAGCCATGTCGTGTCCCTCGTGCTTCATGGCCAGCCCCCCGTAGCCGCCTCCCGGACACATGATGATGGCCATGCCGTTGGGGTGGGAGGCAGGGTACACCGTAAGGGTAGGGGTGGTGACATCGGACACCCATTCGTTGTTATGGTTCTGTCCGGAATTGGTCAGTTCGTTGTTATTGGGGGCACCGTTGGGCCATAGGGGCAGCTCAACGGGCTTTTGTGCAGATAACATGGTCGCTGCAAATAGAAAAGATAAAAGTAGAATCTTTTTCATGTTCTTGGTATTTAAAAGTTATTTGGTTTTCATGGAAGCTTTGATGAGGTAGAATATCAGAATGGCATAAGCACCCAGCGCCAGCACTTCGGACCAGGTGTTCTGCAACCATGCATCGTTTACGAGGTTGATTCCTCCGAAACGCATGGCAGCACTTGCCACGCCCATCAATGCACCGCCGGCAATGAAACCGGAGGCAAGCAGGGTACCTTTCTCCCCGCGTTCGGCATTGAGAGCGGCATCCTTGCTGCGGCTGGTCACGTACCAGTTGATGGCACCGCCCACTACCAACGGAACATTCAGTTCCAATGGGATGAACATACCCAATGCAAATGCCAGTGCGGGAATCTTGCAGAAATTGAGGATGACGGCCAGCACTGCACCGATGCCGTAGAGCAGCCAAGGAGCACCCACACCGTTCATCAGAGGTTCGATAACGGCCGCCATGGCATTGGCTTGCGGAGCGGCCAGCTGTCCGCTGGTGAAACCGTATGTCTTGTTTAGGATAATCATTACACCACCTACGGTAGCGGCAGAAACGATGGTTCCGAGGAACTTCCAGGTCTCCTGCTTGGCAGGCGTGCTACCCAGCCAGTAACCGATTTTCAAGTCTGTGATGAAGCCTCCCGCCATGGACAGTGCCGTACATACAACACCGCCCATCACCAGTGCCGCAACCATCCCTTCGGGACCTTTCAGCCCTACGGCTACCATGACTACGGATGCCAGGATTAATGTCATCAGCGTCATTCCGGATACGGGGTTTGTGCCCACAATCGCAATGGCATTGGCTGCCACGGTGGTGAACAGGAAAGCGATACCTGCAACAAGCAGGATAGCTACAATGGTATGTGTCAAGTTGCCCTGCATCACATCGAAGTAGAAGAAGAGAACAACCAGCAGCAGCGTGATGATGGAACCGATGGCGATAATCTTCATGGAGATGTCCCGCTGTGTGCGTTTCACACTGGCTTCCACGTTGGACTTACCTCCCATTTCCTTGGCAGCCAGTCCTACGGCACTCTTGATGATGCCCCAAGACTTGATAATGCCGATGATACCTGCCATGGCAATGCCACCGATACCGATGCTCTTGGCATAGTATTTGAAGATTTCTTCCGGAGCCATAGCGCCTATGGTTGCCGTGATTTCGGGGTTCCATTGGTTCAGTACGGAATCTCCCCAAATCATGGACATACCGGGGATGATAATCCACCATACGGCCAGTGAGCCGGCACAGATGATGGACGCGTATTTCAGTCCCACAATATAACCCAGACCGAGCACGGCAGCACCCGTATTAACCTTGAATACCAGCTTGGCTTTCTCGGCCAGCATTTCGCCGAAGCCGCATACGCGGGTAGTGAAATTCTCGTTCCACCAGCCGAAGGTTGCCACAATGAAGTCGTATAGACCTCCGATAATACCAGCCATGAGTAATGGTTTTGCCTGGCTGCCGCCCTTTTCACCGGAGACGAGCACTTGTGTGGTGGCTGTCGCCTCGGGGAAGGGATACTTGCCGTGCATGTCGCTCACGAAATATTTGCGGAAGGGGATAAGGAAAAGAATACCCAGCACACCTCCCAGCAGGGAACTGATAAAGACTTGTGCAAAGGTGACGGTGATTTCTTTCGGATAGGTTTCTTGGAGAATATAGAGTGCCGGAAGGGTGAAGATGGCACCTGCCACGATGACGCCCGAGCTGGCACCGATAGACTGGATAATGACGTTTTCGCCCAATGCGTTTTTGCGTTTGGCGGCACCCGATACGCCGACGGCAATGATGGCGATGGGGATGGCGGCTTCGAATACTTGCCCCACCTTCAGCCCCAGATAGGCGGCTGCGGCCGAAAAGAGGATGGCCATCAGAATACCCCATGTCACCGACCAGGCATTTACTTCTGAATACTTCTTATCCGGGCTCATCAGAGGGTTGTACACTTCTCCCGGTTTCAATTCACGGAACGCATTTTCCGGTAGTCCGGTAATAGGTTCTTCTTCTTGTTTCATAGGTTTTGTAGTTTTATGTTTTTCTTTAATAGACTTCAAAGAAAGCAAAAAAAAAGGAGATTTAAAAAAATCTCCTTAATTCTGTATGGTAAAATGCTTATTTGGTATCTTTAGCGGTCATGTCCCCTTCGATAAACAATCGCATTATTTCCGTTTTGGCATTGGTGCGCAGGGTAATGGATTTCTTGAAGTGTCCGGGGTATCTTCCGGTTCCATTATAAGTTACTTTCACTGTTCCTGTCTTTCCCGGTGCTATCGGTTCTTGTGAATATTCGGGAACGGTACATCCGCAGGAAGCTACAGCCTGATGGATGACAAGCGGAGCATCGCCTACGTTCGTAAACTTAAAGGTGTAGCTGACCACAGGACTGTTTTCGGAGAATGTGCCGAAGTTGTGGGTGGTCTGTTCGAATTTGATGTCTGCCTTTCCTTGTGCATAGGCATAACCGATGCTCATAACCAGCAGCATCATATAAAAAGCGACTTTCTTCATGTTCTTATCTTTTTTATATTTCAACGGCGCAAAGGTAACCCATTTTCATTAAAATAATGCCTATGGCGTGCGAAATTGTATTAAATCGGGCTCAAAAGGTCTCTGTACGAATGATAAGCAGGGAAAAATAGGGGAAGCGGATGGTCGCTATCCGCTTGCTGTCATTGATATACTTCTCTTCCGGAGTGCCTACATTCTCAAAATAGTGATACCGGCATTCGGGATGCAGGCGGATGCAGCGGTGAATCTCATCGGTGCATCTGGACAACTTCATGATGACAACCGCACTGTTTTCGCTTGTCAGTTTCTCTATCTCTTCTGTCGTAGTAATGCCGGGTATCACCGTCAGCCGCTCTTCCTGGCTGGCCACATGGAGCCCGCCCAGTGCGCCGGCGGCAATGAAGGCGGGGATACCGGGGATGTGCTTCACGGGGATGCCGTCTGCCTGCAGTTTGTCATATACATAATGTATGGAAGAGTAGAATCCGGCATCTCCTTCGGCAACGATACAGACCTTCTTTCCTTGTTGCCGGAGGGTGGAGCTCTCCATATAGACCTCGTCGTAGGCGCTCAGGGCTTTTTCGCGCTGTTTGCTCATGGGGAGTGGAAAGCGGTGCACCGTGTTTTCCGGAATGTCGAGTTGCAATAGGATGTCGGCTGCGCGTGAAACTCTGTTTCCATCTTTGGCCAGTGTCTCGGGACAGAATATACAGTCGGCTGTCTGCAGGGCTTTCAAGCCTTTTACGGTAATCAGTTCCGGTTCGCCGGGACCGAGAGATACAAATATGACGGGGAACATTTGCATGAAGACATTAAAGGTTAAAAATTAAAGAACAGCAAAACGGCTACAAAAGTGGGGAAATAATCTGTAGCAAACAAGATATTCGCTATCTTTGTTATTTACTAAAACAATCTGTTTTTTATGGATTATCAACTGAACACCCGTTTGAATGGCAACATAGCCATGACTTCCAGCTACCATGAGCGTGCGTCGCTGCAACGTGACAAGACTCTGTACAAATTCATTTGGGTACAGAGCGGTACGCTGACTCTGGAAATAGACCATATCCCCATGCGCCTGGAAAAGGATGAAATCGTGACCTTGACCCCGTTGCATCACCTGGAGGTAAAAGAGGTGGACGGTGAATACCTGACGTTTGTATTCAACAGCAATTTTTATTGCATCTATGGACATGACAACGAGGTCTCTTGCAATGGATTCCTTTTTTATGGCTCTTCCAAGGTGATGAAACTGGCACTTTCTGCCGGGCAGTCTTCCAACTTGCATGACATAGTCCGCATTTTCCGGCAGGAATCGGTCATCCATGACAACCTGCAGGAGGAGATGCTGCGGATTGTCTTGAAACGTTTCATCATTACCTGCACACGCATTGCGCGCCAGCGTTTTGGGGTGGGGCAGGAGAAGGAAAAGACGTTTGACATCATCCGGCAGTATTACGTATTAGTGGACCGGCATTTCAAGGAGAAGAAGCAAGTGCAGGATTATGCCGATATTCTTTGCCGTTCTCCCAAGACACTTTCCAATCTGTTCTCGACCTGCGGGTTGCCTTCCCCTTTACGGGTGATTCATGACCGCATTGAGGCAGAAGCCATGAGATTGCTGCTGTATACCCACAAAAGCGCTAAGGAAATCAGCTCCATTCTGGGCTTCGAAGACTTGTCCGCGTTCAGCCGTTTTTTCAAGAAAATGACCGGCGAGAGTGTCTCGGACTACCGGAAAAGAGTGAAACGGGAAGAATTGCCAACTGTTGCGGAATAATTGCCATTTCGTACGTGGTGGAAAACAAGGAACTTTGCAAAAACAAAAATCAAGTCATATTACTGAAACCATTTAAAAAGTAGAACAAAGATGAAAACGAAATTGCAAAACTTGTTTATGGCTGCGTTGACGCTGGCCGCTTCCACTCAAAAGTTGGGTGTTAATTTGATTCGTGTAGCCATCCTGGTTATTTTCGTATGGATTGGTGGGTTGAAATTCTGGAATTATGAGGCTGAAGGGATTGTCCCTTTTGTGGCGAACAGCCCGTTCATGAGCTTCTTTTATACAAAGAGTGCCCCGGAGTACAAGGAGTATAAGCTGAAAGAGGGCGAGTTCAATGAGGCGAAACATCAGTGGCACGTGGAGAACAATACGTATGGTTTCTCTCACGGTCTGGGCATTCTGATTATGACCATCGGCATTCTGACATTTCTGGGGATATTCTCTCCGAAAATCGGACTGGCGGGAGCTGCACTGGCCATTGTCATGACAATAGGTACCCTCTCTTTCCTGGTGACAACCCCTGAGGTGTGGGTGCCCGACTTGGGAAGCGGGGAGCACGGCTTTCCGTTGCTGACGGGGGCAGGGCGCTTGGTCATCAAGGATACGGCCATTCTTGCCGGTGCCATTGTCGTACTGTCTGACAGTGCAAAAAGAGTATTGAACCAATTAAGGAAATAGACGTATGAAACAGTATGATGTCATTATCATCGGATTCGGCAAAGGCGGAAAGACATTGGCTGCCGAGTTGGCAAAACGGAAGCTGGACGTTGCCGTAGTGGAGCGTTCGGAAAAGATGTACGGAGGGACATGTATCAATATCGGTTGCATTCCCACAAAAACATTGGTGCATGCGGCAAAGCATGCGGACAAAGACGCTTCTTGGGAGGTCAAGAAGGCATACTATCGTCAGTCCATTGCAAGGAAGGAAGAGGTCGTCTCTTTCCTACGTCAGAAGAACTATCACAATCTGGCCGACAATCCTCATATAACGGTCTATACGGGTATCGGCTCCTTTGCAGGTCCGGATGTGGTGGAAGTTGGGATGGTGGAAGGGACATTACAATTGCAAGCTCCCCGGATATTCATCAATACGGGTGCCGAAACCGTCATTCCACCGATAGAGGGGATACAAGGTAACCCACGGGTATATACCAGCACCTCCATTATGGAACTGACTGAGCTGCCGGCACAGCTCGTCATTGTAGGTGGGGGATACATCGGACTAGAATTTGCTTCCATGTATGCTTCATTCGGTTCGCAAGTCACGGTGCTCGAGGGCTCTTCCGAACTGATATCCCGGGAGGACCGGGACATTGCGGACAGTGTCCGGGAGGTATTGGAACAGAAAGGAATCGTTTTCAGGCTGAATGCACGCGTGCAGTCCGTGAAAGACTCTGACGTCATTTACCGGGATGCGGTCACGGGAGAGGAACATCAGTTACACGCAGATGCCATCCTGCTGGCTACCGGCCGGCGTCCGAATACGGCTGGCTTGAATCTGGCGGCGGCAGGTGTAGAGGTGAATGAGCGCGGTGCTATTGTGGTGGACGACTATTTGCAGACTACCAACCCCAAGATACATGCTATCGGTGATGTAAAGGGCGGTTTGCAGTTTACCTACATTTCTTTGGATGATTACCGCATTCTGCGCGAAGACCTTTTCGGGGCAGGAGAACGCAAGGTGTCCGACCGTGACCCGGTGAGCTATTCGGTATTCATCGACCCGCCGCTTTCACGCATCGGGCTGAGCGAAGCGGAAGCACGCAAGAAAGGATTGAATATAAAGGTCAACAAACTGCCGGTAGCCGCTGTTCCGCGTGCCAGGACTTTGGGCGATACGAACGGATTGTTCAAGGTGGTGGTGGACGCCGATACGGACAAGATAGTGGGATGTACGCTGTTTGGTCCGGAATCGAGCGAGGTCATCAACCTGGTGGCAATGGCCATGAAGACCGGGCAGGAATATACCTTCCTCCGTGATTTTGTCTTTACACATCCCAGCATGAGCGAAGCGCTGAATGACTTGATGGGCTTTTAAAGATTATTTAGGCACAATATCCACCAATTTGCGGGAAGAGCATTTGCGTATTTCCCCAAAAATGACGAATATTGTGCCCGAATTCTATAAACCCCAATAGTCATGACCCGGATATCTGCCATAGGCATTGCACTGCTGTGCATTTTATGCGTAACCTCTTGCGGCTTAAAATCAAGACAGACTACTACCGAATCTTCTTCCGAAACGGGCTATTCTCCGGTTACGACAGACACGGCAGCTACCATTGTACCGTGCTATGCCAAAGGCTATACGGTGAAATATCTTCCGCACCATGTCCGTCTGGTGGATATACACGACCCTCAAAAAGAAAGCAGCAGCACTTTCCACTATGCGCTGGTACCGAAAGGCATAAAGCCTGTCGGTATACCGAGCGACTATACGGTGATTGAAACGCCGGTAGAGCACGTTATGTGTATGACATCCCTGCAACTTTCCAACTTCATCCGTCTGGATGCCTGCGATTATGTGGTGGGCATCACCAGTACGCGCCATCTCTTCAACAAGGAGATGAACGAACGTTTGAAGTCCGGCGAGACCGTGAAGATTGGTATCGAAGGGAACTTTGATAATGAAGTGATAATGAGCATGAATCCGGATGTTATCTTTATCTCTCCTTTCAAGCGGGGCGGATATGATGCCATGCGGGAAATCGGTATTCCACTGGTTCCCCATTTGGGATATAAGGAGATGACCCCGTTGGGGCAGGCTGAATGGATAAAATTCATCGGCATGTTTATAGGCCAGGAAGTGGAGGCGAATGAAAAGTTTGCTGCGATAGAGAAGCGCTATAACGAATTGAAGGAGCTGGCTGCCAACGTGAAGAAGCGTCCGATGGTATTCAGCGGCGAGATACGGGGTGGCAACTGGTATGCAGTGGGAGGAAAGAGCTTTCTTGCCGAACTGTTCCGTGATGCCGGTGCGGATTATTTCTTGAAAGACGATCCCCGTTCGGGAGGTGTCACGCTGGATTTTGAAACCGTATATAGCCAGGCGGAGAGTGCCGACTATTGGCGCATTGTCAACAGCTATGACGGGACATTCACGTATGATGCCTTGAAGTCCCTCGACCCGCGTTATGCCGACTTCCGTGCGTTTCGTGAGAAGGGAGTGGTATACTGCAACATGCGTGAGAAACCCTTCTACGAAAGTATGCCCATGCAGCCCGAAATTGTATTGGAAGACTTGATACATGCTTTCCATCCCGATTTGTTGCCTGACTATAAACCGACTTACTACGAACTGCTGAAATGATAAAAAGACCCGTACTTCCGTTGATGTTGCTGACACTGGCATCTATCTTTCTTTTTTTCCTGCTGAACCTGCTTTTGGGGTCGGTTCACATTCCTCTGCGCTCCGTGTGGAACATATTGTGGGGAAATACGGATGAATCCGTTATTTGGCAGAATATTATCTGGAAGTCCCGCGTGCCCCAAGCGTTGACGGCATTGGTGGCGGGAGCAGGGCTGTCAGTCAGCGGTCTGCAGATGCAGACGGTGTTCCGCAATCCGCTGGCAGGGCCTTCGGTATTGGGCATCAGTTCAGGTGCCAGCCTGGGTGTGGCTTGTGTGGTATTACTGTCCGGGGCGATGGGCGGTGTGGCATTGAGCCGTTTGGGGTATATGGGCGAGGTTGCCTTGTCGGTTGCCGCCATTATCGGTGCGCTGGCTGTGATGGCGCTCATTGTCTATGTCTCCCAGAAGGTGAAGGGCAACGTGACGCTGCTGATAATCGGTGTGATGATAGGCTATGTGGCAAGTGCCGTCATCGGCGTATTGAAATATTTCAGTGTGGAGGAAGATATACGTGCATATGTCATTTGGGGATTGGGTAGCTTTGCCCGTGTTTCGGGCGACCAGATGGTGCTGTTTGTCTGCATCATGGCTGTGCTGCTTCCGTTGTCCTTCCTGCTGATAAAGACGATGAATCTGTTGCTGCTGGGCGATGGCTATGCACGCAATCTGGGACTGAACATCAAGCGGGCACGCCTGCTGGTTATCTCATGCTCCGGCGTGCTGGTGGCTATTGTAACGGCCTATTGCGGTCCGATTATGTTTATCGGATTGGCGGTTCCCCATCTGTGCCGTGCCATCTTCCACTCTTCGGACCATCGGGTACTGATGCCTGCCACATTGCTGGTAGGCGCTTCCCTGGCATTGGTCTGCAATCTGATAGCCCGTATGCCCGGCTTCGAGGGAGCTTTGCCGGTCAACTCGGTGACGGCACTGGTAGGTGCGCCGGTAGTGGCTTCTGTACTTTTTAGAAAACGGAAAGGAGAATTGAATGAATAAGGAAACCATACATATAGAGAATCTTTCCATCGGTTACCCCGGTAAGGGGGATGTGAAAGTGGTGGCAGACGGCATTTGCGCCGGAATTAACAGTGGTGAGCTGACTTGCCTGTTGGGAGCCAATGGAGTGGGGAAGTCCACGTTGCTCCGTACGCTGTCCGCCTTCCAGCCGAAACTTGGAGGAAACATATTTATTGAAGGAAAAGAGATAGGGGACTATACCGACAAGCAGCTTTCGCGCGTCATCAGCGTGGTGCTGACGGAGAAGTGCGATATACGCAATATGTCCGTCGTAGAACTGATAGGTCTGGGGCGTAGCCCCTACACCGGTTTCTGGGGAACCCTTTCGAAAGAGGACAAGATTGTGGTGGACAAATCCATCGCCCTGGTAGGCATTCCCCATCTGGCACACCGCATGGTGCATACGCTGAGTGACGGTGAACGGCAGAAGGTGATGATAGCCAAGGCGCTCGCCCAGGAAACTCCCGTCATCTATCTGGATGAACCGACAGCTTTCCTTGATTTTCCCAGTAAAGTAGAGATGATGCAACTGCTTCACCAGCTCAGCCGGCAAACGGACAAGACGATTTTCCTTTCTACTCACGACCTGGAACTGGCCCTGCAGATAGCGGACAAAATATGGCTGATGGACAAGGTGAACGGCGTAACTATCGGTACGCCCGAGGACCTTTCGTTGAACGGCAGCCTGAGCAACTTCTTTGCCCGTAAGGGTATTGCCTTTGATTTGGAAACGGGACTGTTCAGGGTAGCCAATGAATATACCTCCCAGATACGCTTGGCGGGCCACGGGCAGAAGTATGCCATGGTGCGCAAGGCACTCCAGAGAAACGGGATTCTGGCAAACCGGAATGTTGAATCGGAGATTTATATCGAAACCGGAGATTTGAAGGGAGACGGCAGCTTCGTATTCCATCGACCGGGCAAGGAGCCGGTAACAGTGTACTCCATTGAGAAATTGCTGCAAATAGTCTTGTCATTCCATTCCCTATGATGCACCATTCCGCAAAGGATAATTATGTCCACTTAACGACGACTCCGGTCCCCCGGCTGATTACGTCATTGGCTGTGCCGACCATCATCAGCATGCTGGTGACGTCCTTCTACAACATGGCAGATACCTATTTTGTGGGTAAAATAAATACCCAGTCTACGGCTGCCGTAGGTATCGTGTTTTCTGTGATGTCCATTATCCAGGCTGTGGGATTCTTCTTCGGTCATGGTTCGGGGAACTACATCTCCCGTAAGTTGGGGGCGCAGGAAACGGAGAGTGCCGAGAAGATGGCATCCACCGGCTTCTTTTTTGCCTTGTTTATCGGAGCGGCTCTGGCTGTGCTGGGATTGCTGTTCCTTACACCGCTTTCCCTTGCTTTGGGGTCGACGCCTACTATTCTTCCGTATACGGAGCGCTATTTGGGAATCATTCTGCTGGGTACTCCTTTTATGACCGCCTCATTGGTGCTGAATAACCAAATACGTTTTCAAGGTAATGCGGCGTATGCCATGGTGGGGATTGTGAGTGGGGCGGTCATCAACGTGGTGCTCGACCCTATCCTGATTTTTGTATGCGATATGGGCATATCCGGTGCCGCACTTGCCACAGTAGTCAGCCAGATATGTAGTTTCATCCTTTTGCTATATATGGGGCGCAGAGGAGGAAATATACGTATACGTTACAGAAACTTTACGCCTACACTGGCTTTCATCAAGGAAATTATTGGGGGTGGAACTCCGTCACTCACCCGGCAGGGACTGGCAAGCGTGGCAACCATTTTGCTGAACGTGGCGGCCGGTGCATATGGTGACGCAGCTATTGCAGGGATGTCCATTGTGACGCGTATCTCTATGTTTATCAATGCTTTCCTAATTGGTTTCGGGCAAGGCTTCCAACCGGTATGCGGATTCAATTATGGTGCCGGGCTGTATGCCAGAGTGCGCCAAGGATTCTGGTTCTGTGTGAAGGTAGGCTTTTTCTTTTTGCTGGTTTGTGCGGTGGCAGGTATGGGATATGCCGAGGAGATTGTCTCCATCTTCCGCAAGGGAGACCCTGCTGTTGTAGCTACCGGTGCGGCAGCATTGCGCTGGCAGTTCATCACCTATCCGTTGGGTGCATGGATTGTGGTCAGCAACATGATGCTGCAGACTATCCGCAAGCCCGTACGCGCTACGATACTTTCCTCTGCCCGTCAAGGGCTGTTCTTCATCCCCCTCATCTTCATTCTTCCTTATTTCTTAGGACTGAAAGGGGTGGAGATGTGCCAGGCGGCGTCGGACATGCTGACCTTCTTCCTCGCCATTCCATTGACCTGCGGGGTGCTGGCGGAGATGAAAAGGAAGGAGGCGGAACAACTGCAACAGCGGCAATCTTGAAGTTTCTGCGTCCCTATTCAATTTTCACGGGAGCTATCGGTTGCCGCTTCACTTTATCGAGGGGAGCTGCATGGTACTCGATGCGCCCGAAGTCTATCTGTCTCAAATCAATGCTTCTGATTGTACTGTTGTACATGGTGCGATAGTAGATGATACCGTTTGTCATATCTGTGGCCGATGTCCATTGGGTGGCACTTGGAATATTGGCAGGAACCTGGCCGAGGGGAAACTCGATGCCTACGGGTATATCAAAGTTATTCAGTATCTGAAAACATTGGAGAACGGTTTCCTGTGCGGTATTCTGTGGTGGTGTAGAAGTCTGGTAGAAAGCGGCACGGATAAAGCGGGAAGGGGGAGTCACATCTCCCGGAATTCCCAAAAAGCCGCTTCCCGAACCGAAAGGGGCTATAGTCACATTGCCCAGCGATTTGCTTTCGGCACTGCCCGGGTAGAGGTTCACATAATTGTTTAAGTTGGTCATCTGCCAGTCAAAGCCGGGGGAGTTTGTCAATACTCCCAGTTTGTTTTCATAGAAACGGGGCTGTCCGTCGATGAACTCCAATACCAGTTGGCGGCCGGTCTTGTCTGCAATCCGCCAATGTACGGTGGAGGCGCGTGGGTCAATGGCTATGACCGTCACATTTTCAATAGCCTCCTTTACCTCGTCCACAGTAGAAAAGCTTCCCAACAGCCATGATACCAATTGTAAATCGGCTATGCTCGACGCTTTTCGTGTGGGGTCGTACTCCTCATATTTGCCATATCCGGGAAAGTAGAACAGCCCGGCGGAGAGCCCGGCTTCATTCAGACCTTCGGCCACGAACTCCTTTTGCTCCACTGCCAGGCCTACGTAGCCATAGCGTGAGGTGAACTCCATGCCGGACAGACTGCCTCCGGGTGTCAGTGATTGTTGCGAATAACCGCGCGGTACGATGACGTACTGGCTGTTCAGCTCACTGCCTCCCCATTCGATGGTGCGGGCTACGACGTGCGCATTGTCTTTGGCCGTCAGGGTGATACCGGTACATGCCTCTGCTGTTTGAGGGGCGAAGGTGAGGGCTGTCATTGCTGCCAGCAGGATAGGAATTCTTTTTGCCATATTATTCAGTTTATATTGTTGAGTATCTGTTTGTATACTAAACAACTCTGTATGGCAAAATGTTCCCTTACCAGAACCGGTACCCCAGCGTAAAGAATGCGGCGAAGTTCTTGGGAAAATATCCTCCTTCTTCCGAATGACCTATCATCTGGTTTATCTGCTCATTGACTTTTACCAGTCCCACTTGTGTCTCTGCACCGATGATGAATCTTCTGTATTCAAAAGTAAGTCCCAGGGCAATACCTGCATCGAAACGGTTGTTACCCATTTTCCCGTCTACCATACTGCCGAAAGTGTCTATCTTGAACTGGTATCCTCCCTGCATACTGCTGCTGCTATAATCGTAGGTCTCGCCGGAGGTCTTGCCTGCCACGCCTATGGCCGCATAAGGGCCGACGCTCAGCGAGGCATGATAATCCCTGCCCAGATGGAGGCGGGCCGCTATCATGAGGGGGATTTGCAGATACAGTTCATGCATTTTGGCCTTGCCGATGTGGCTTATCTCGTCTTTACCGCCGATGGACACAAACTCCAATGCGGATTGCAGCACCCAGGTCTTGTTGAGGACATATTCTGCACCGACACCAGCTTTGTAAGCTATTTGGGTGTCACTACTGGAGTGTTTTCCATGAAAATGGGAGGTACCGATTCCAGCTTTTGCATGAAAGGACAGCGGGCTTTGTGCCAGACCGGTCAGTACGGTCATTGCCATACAGACGGTAATGATTATCTTCTTCTTCATGAGTAAATTTTTCCGTTTTCGGTTATGAGTAATACTGTTAGTTCGCCATTGGGCAGTAAGGGGGCACAGTGCCGGTGACAGAGCTCAATCAGTGCCTTGCCAAACTTTTCCAGCAGCTCTTCGGGAATGATGTCCCAGAGTTCGCGCGCCAGGTTCATCTGTCCGATGGCGGCAAGTGTTTCTTCGCTGCATCCCGTCTGGCGTGCCAGGTCTTGAATGAATTCCTTATTCATGGTCACTTTCTTGCTGTGGGTATCCAGATTGCCTTCGGCCAGTTTCACGGCCTTTCCCATCATCACGCCGAGGGTGACGTGCGGTACTTGCTCTTCGGCTGCTATTTTCAAGGTTTCGCCGATAAAGTTGCCGTAATGCACGAAAGCCTGGGTGGGGAGGTCGGGATAATACGCCTTGATGAAACGTTCGCTCTTTGCGCCGGAGCTGATGACGATACGAGGGTTCCGGGTTGCCTTTGCCACTTCCATGGACTTCCGGATGGAATTGATGAAGGCTTCCGAGGAGAATGGCTTCACGATGCCGGAGGTCCCGATAATGGAAATGCCTCCTTCGATACCGAGGCGGGGATTGAAGGTGCGTTTGGCTATTTCTTCTCCACCGGGGATGGAGATGGTAATGAGAATAGGATTGGGCTGTTTGGCAATATGGAGGCGTTCAAGCCATAGCTTGACGTTCTTCTTTATCATTTCGCGCGGGGTGTCGTTGATGGCAGAGCTACCGAGCTCAAGTCCCAGACCGGGCATGGTGACGACACCTACGCCTTCGCCGCCGCAGACGATGATGTTGTAGTCGTCCTGGGGAGTGTCTTCCGGCAGCGGGTCGTCTATGCGGAAAGGTATGGCTATATTGGCCACAACTTTCATTCCGTTGGTGATGTCCGGGTCGTCGCCGGCATCCTTGATGACGGTAGCGCTTGTCTCGAACATGCCGTCACCGTTTTCCAGAAGGTCGGAGTGGGGAATATGGCGCTGAGGCTCTACGGGAACCTGGATGGTTTCTCCGTTGGGAAGAACTACCGGAAATTCCGTAGGACGCTTTTTGAAGTAGATATTGAATACATCCCAGGTGGCGGCTACGGCGGCAGCGGCGGCACATGTTCCGGTGGTCAGTCCGCTGCGCAGGGGGAAGAAGTCGGGTAAATGTTTCTCGATTATGCGGCGCAGGCCATGCTCGCCGTTTACACAGATAAACTTGTCGGATGTCTTGGGGCGGCAGATGGCAAAGATGCGTATACCCAGTTGCCGGGCAGCTTCCACCTTTTCGCAGAATCCGCCCGATATCCCGCTTTCTTTGAGGAGGATGGCTTCGGGATGAAGCTGTTTCATCAGGACTTGCTCGTCTTCTCCGGGCGTGTAGTAGTAGAGGTTCTTCTCGGAGAAACCTTGTTCCCGGGCGAGCTTGCGCGAGCTGTCACGGTCGAGGATGCGGAAGTAACAGCAGGCATTCTGCCACAAAGGCTTCAGCTTACCTATGGTCTGTACGCCGGTCAGTGCAAGTAAGATGAAAATCTTTTCTTTCTGTATCTTCTCGATGGCATCGTCATAATCCCTGCACCAGGTGATGTGTTCTTCATCGCGTTTCGGGAAGATACGCTCGAAACGGATGACGGGGATATTCGATTCCACGGAGACTTGTTCCAGAGTCTCATGCAGCTGTGTGGCAAAGGGGTGCGCGGCGTCTATCAGCAGCTTTATGTGATGCTGTGCACAGAATGTTTCTATTTCTATTGCATCCATCGCGCCTTGCAGGCGGATGCCATTATGCAGAAGTACGTCCTGCTCATCCCCTTTGGTAGAATAGTAGAAAGTTTTTCCGGCTTCTTCAAGGGTTTGGATGGCTATGCGTCCTTCGGTGGTTCCGCCAAATATTAATATCATGTTTGAATGTTTATGGGTGATTAATCGTTGATTTATTTCCGGTACAGATGCTTGAACTCGTGTGCATAGAGCCGTGACAGACCTTCACGGTTGCCGATGGCTTCGCCTACGACAATCATGGTTGTCAAGGTGAGGTTATTTTCCTTCACTATTCTGGCAAGGTCTTTGAGTTCCCCCCTGAATATTTGTTCGTCTTTCCATGTCAAGTGGTAGCAGACAGCTACGGGGGTAGTTTCCGGATATTCCTGCAACAGTTCTTCCTGCACCTGCTTCGCAATGCTTGCACTGAGGAAGATGCACATGGTACTTTGTGAGCGTGCCATGAGATGTAGCTTTTCGCGTTCGGGCATGGGCGTACGTCCTTCGCCGCGTGTTAGGATGATGCTTTGCACTTTTTCCGGAATGGTGAACTGCGACTTCAAGGCAGCTGCCGCCGCCTGGAAGGAGGATATGCCGGGGGTGATGTGGTAGCTCATACCGTGCTGGTCAAAGTAGTTCATTTGTTCCTGAATGGCACCATAGATACAAGGGTCACCCGTATGCAGGCGTACGATGAATTTTCCCTTGTCATAGAACTTCTTCATCACTTCAAATTGTTCTTCCAAATCCATGGAAGCGGAGCTGAGTACGGTAGCCCCGGCCTTGGCACAGAGAGTCAGCTCCCTGGGAACGAGACTGCCGGCATACAGAATGAGGTCGGCGCGTTCCAGCATTTGGCGTCCGCGTACGGAAACCAGGTCCGGGTCGCCCGGGCCGGCACCCACTATTTCGATGTGGCCCTGGCGCACAGTTCTTATGTCAAGGGCGGCGGCCACGGTATAGTTCTCTCCTTTCTTCTTGGGCACCAGCAGCCGGGAGTTGTTTGCACTCAGTAAGGCGGCGGCTTCGCTGACGCTGGGGGTACCCATGTGCTTCATGACGGTTTTGCTGGGATGGGGCACCTCTATCTCTGTCAGTTCTTCGGCTGTATAGAAGTAGACCGGGAACTTCTTTTGGAGCGCTTTCACTACCGGTTCGTCACTTTTGGCTTTAATCGTGGAGATGGAGGCGATGCTTTGGGGCATGATGCCGTATTCCTTCAGTGTGTTCATAATCTCTTTCTCCACTTTCCGCACGGGACCTGCCAGCCGGGCAAGGCCGATGCCGAGGTGTACGACACAGGGCACGTAGCATATCATAGGCATTTCCGGGAAGTTGGGGACTTGGGGAGATACGCACAGAATCAGTTTGAAGCGTGAAGGTTTAATGTCCTGCACCCGGTAGAATACTTCTACATGAGGCGGCAGGTGCGCCTCCATCCAGTCCCTGCCTTCATTGCGCACCGTGAGCAGCAGGGCGGTGGGCTTGCCGGAAACGAAGAGGCTGATATGCTCGTTCATGCATACTCTTTTTTTCTCTTCGGGCGTCTTGGCAAGTTCTGCCAACAGGAGGGTGGAGGGCTCGGCGTTGATGACCGGAAACCACCCGAAACGTTGGGGCAGGGTATCGAGTCCCCATAGACCGGTGCAGTCGCTTTGCGTGGTGACTACCGGTTCGGCCCCGAGGATATTCGCTACCTGGTGGGTCAGTTCGTTGGCTCCTCCGATGTGTCCGGAAAGTACGGAGATGGCAAATTTACCGGTACTGTCCACGCAAACCACGGCAGGGTCGGTATATTTGTTCTTCACGCAAGGAGCGATGGTGCGGACACAGATTCCCATGGCGCCAATGAAGACAAAGGCATCATAGCGGTTGAAGTTTTCCGCTGTGAATTTGCCGGCGGATTCTATATGTGTGCATCCCTCTTCGTGCCTGAGGGTGAAGATTTCGGAGTCGGGAAGTTCGTTGAGCAGTGATTGGGCTATGCTCAAACCGGCTTCGGAGATTAGAATAACAGCTGTTTTCATAATGGGTATGTTTAAGAAAGCGTGGCTTTCATAATTTCAATGGGGTTATATTCGTTCAAGGCGATATGGGTGGAAGGGTGGAGCACCATTCCGTTCCGCTCGATTCCTCGGCAGAACGCCTCCTTGCTTTCTGCCGATACGGAGTTGAAGACGATGCAGCCTTCGGGGTGCAGCACTTGTTTCACTTTCTCTATCATTTCCTCCAGATGTCCGCCGTGTCCACCGATGAAGACGGCATCGGGGCGGGCAAAGGGAGTGAGGTCGGTGTGCAGGAAATCTCCGGTTACCGCCGTAATGCCCGGTGCGCCGAAGCGGCGGGAGTTGGTGTCCATCAGCTCTTTTCCTTCGGGGCGTATCTCGAAGGAGATGACGGCGAGATGAGGAAATTGCAGGCGGG
>OGZZ01000893.1_pt1 | contig 22982 bp, 21 predicted proteins | sample 1577021 | NCBI WGS metagenome assembly OGZZ01 (sample SAMEA3541526, study PRJEB24748) | human gut metagenome | biome: human gut; feature: human-associated habitat; material: faeces | place: China | collected 2012
TAGCTGTACGGATCGAACGGGCAGCAGCCGTTCCCGCGGCAGGACTCCGTGTAGTAATTCATAGACGTCTCCCCCTGACATGATATCGGTGCTTTATCCTATGCATCGGACGAAGAAACAGCGCACAGCAGGGAAGAAAAAGGCGGCAGACATGCATGGAAAATGCCGAAAACAGAAAACTGCCTTGCAAATGAAAGATATGGATGCTATACTGTGACCCAAAAACCGTTTGGGTCAAATTAAGATCATTTCGCGCCAAGGCTGCCAAGGCAGCTTTTTCAAAGTCATCGAGTTAGCCTTCTCTAACTGAAGCGGGAAGCGCGGAAAAAGAAAGGAACGGACAGCATGATTGTCAAATCCATGAATGAGAGCGCCATCTATGCGATCGGCCACGCCTTCGGCTACTACGACTACGGGGAGGAGACGGGCATGGTCTACGCCTTTTTCGGTCAGGAGCCGACGGCGCAATACATCTGTGCCTACGTGCGCGGGATGCTGCGCGGCGGCTTCCTGCACACGACGAGCGAGCGCGGCGAGGGTTACATCGCCTACAAGCGGCCCAAGGAAAAGCTCGGCTTCAAGACCCTTTGGCCGATCGCGACGGGAATGCTGCACAATTCGAGCACGAAGCGCCTGATGCGTTTCGCCATGGCCATCAAAAAGGGCGGAAAGTCGCTCCAGGAGCGCATGGACAAGGAAAAGAAGCCCTATATCTTCGTCGGCATGGTCTGCGTGTGCGAAAAGTATCAGGGGCAGGGCTATATGCGAAAGGTCATGGACATCGCCTTTGCCGAGGGCGACCGCCTCCGTGTGCCGGTGATCTTAGAGACGGACGCCAGGTCCAAATGCGACAAGTATGTGCACCTCGGCATGGAGCTCGCCGGAACGCGCGACCTCGGTGAATTCGGAAAAATGTACGATCTCATCAAATATCCAGATGCCGTTCCGGCAGAAGCGAAGAGTTAAAGCTGCGGCAGGGGAGGGCGTGCCCTCCGCTGAAAAAGCAAGACGAACCGGCCGCGCCGCCATTTTCATAAAAGGAAAGAAGCCTCTTCACCGCACAGGTGGAGGGGCTTTTATGGTATTTGCAACAAAAAGACATCTTTCCGCCAAATCGTTAAAAAAATGACGGATTGACACAATTTTAACACAGAATTGACCAAATCAATAAAATAATTTGCCCTTTTTGTCTGAAACGACAGAAATAGAATTGAACCTTGACTTTAGTAGTTTTGATAGATATAATGACCTCAATCTTTATCAGACATAGGACAAATGACAAAGACTTAACGATCGCTGGAGGTAACTGTGTATGAAACATGGGAGACTAATCATAGCTGCGCTGGTAGGGGCCATGCTGATCACAAGCCTGGCCGGCTGTGGCAGTAAAGGAACAAACGATGGGGAGAGCGGCGAATATCAAAAGATCAACCTCTCCATGGCAGTCAACGGAACGGATACGCAGATCGACTCGCTGGTAGCGCATCACTTTGCCGACCTTGTGTCTGAGCGCTCGGGCGGGAACATCGTGATCGACGTGTTCTCAAACGATACACTGGCGGGTGGCAACAGCACCAAGGGTGTTGAGTACATCGCCGTGGGCGGCTCGGATCTGGGTGCTTACGCAACGTGCGTGCTCGCGAATCTGGAACCGAAGCTGTCGGTTGCGACCCTGCCATGGTCGTTTACCTCTTATCAGCAGGCCCGTGAGGTGATCGACTCAACCGGCGGCGAATACTACGCGGAGCTTCTTGAGGCCAAGGGTATCACTTATCTCGGCTCATTCCACAATGGCTTCCGTCAGCTTACCAACAGTAAGCATCCGGTCACCAAACCGGAGGATCTGAAGGATCTCAAGATCCGTGTTCCCGGTTCGGCGGTGTATATGGGTGTATTCAACGCGCTGGGGGCCAGCCCGGTCGCCATGAGCTGGAGCGAGGTGTTTACCGCGATCCAGCAGAGAACCATTGACGGACAGGAGAATGGCTGCTCCGTGACAAAGTCCGCCAAGATGGATGAGATCCAGAAGTACATGACCATCTGGAACTATAGCTATGAGAACGACCTCTTCGTAGCCAACACGAGAGTATGGGAAAGCCTGGAGGAAAACACCCGCCTGCTGCTGCAGGAGTGTGCTGCGGAAGCCTGTGAGTGGGGCCGTGACCGTCTGGAGGCAGAGGAGGATTCCCTGATCCAGGGCTTTATTGATGAAGGAATGCAGGTAGATATTCTGACCGAGGAACAGCTTCAGGCATTCAAGGACGCGGTGGCAGAGCTTACGGCGGAGTTAAAGGCTGATTACGGCGAGGATGCCTGCGCCGCTTTCGGGATCAACTAAGGAGGGACGAGTATGTTTGAGAAAATTGAGAAATTCGTTTCCTGCGTCTGCGTTTTCGTTATGGCAATATTGGTTTTTGTCAATGTAGTCTCCCGTTTTGCGTTTAAGCACTCTATGGCAGTCTCGGATGAGATGTCCACCTATCTGTTCGTTCTGATGAGCTTTATGGGCACGGCCATTGCCGCCCGCCGCAAGGCGCATCTGGGCCTGTCTATTGTCACCGATCACGTCAGCCCTCGTGCGCGGCTCATCATCGGGCTGCTGATGTATGCGGTCTCCGCGCTGTTTTGCCTGCTGATCGTCATTTTCGGCATTCAGATGGTCATCAGCCAATACCGGCTCGGGCAAGAGACCGCTACGATGCAGTGGCCCGAGTGGATCTACGGCTCGTTTGTCCCCGTCGGCGCAGCGTTTGCCATGATGGCTTTTTTGCAGACCATGGTGCAGATGTATAAGGAATTCAAGGCAGAGGAGGACAAATAAATGGTAGGTATCGTTTTACTGGGTGTTTTTGTATTGCTGCTGGCGCTCGGCGCACCTATCGCGGTCTGCCTCGGTATGTCCAGCGTGAGCGCGATCCTTGTGCAGGGTGCAGGCAAGCCGCTCGAGGCCATCATGAGCGTTCTGCCCCGTCTGTGCTCTTCGGCGAGCAGTAAGTTTGTCCTGCTGGCCATCCCATTTTTCATCCTGTCCGGCAACGTGATGGAGAAGGCCGGTATCTCCGGCCGCCTCATCAATCTGGCGGAAAAGTGCCTCGGTCACATCCGCGGCGGCATGGCGATGGTCTGCGTGGTCGTCTCCTGCTTCTTCGCTGCTATTTCCGGTTCGGGTCCGGCAACGGTCGCGGCTCTGGGCCTCATCATGATCCCGGCGCTCGTCAAGGCCGGCTATCCCGCTTCGTTTTCCTGCGCGCTGATGGCCGCGGGCGGCGCGATCGGCGTCGTCATCCCGCCGTCCATCACCTTCGTTGTGTACGGCTCCATCGCGGACGCCTCCATCACAGATCTGTTCGTCGCCGGTGTTGTACCCGGCCTTCTGATGGGACTCGGCCTGATCGTGGCCGCCATGCTCATGGGCCGCAAGATGGACCTTAAGGTCCTGCCCAAGGCCAGCGGCAAGGAGCGCCTGCAGGCGTTCAAGGACGCCTTCTGGGGCCTTCTGATGCCCGTCATCATCCTCGGCGGTATCTACGGCAGCGTGTTCACCCCGACGGAAGCCGCCGCGGTCTCCGTGTTCTACGGCCTGATCGTGGGTGTGTTCATCTACCATGAGATCGACTTCAAGAAGATGAAGGACATCCTCGTCGATTCCTGCTCCACCACCGCCACCGTCATGTTCATCACTATGGGCGCGACGCTGTTCGGCTATGTTCTGACCCGCGCAAGACTTGACCTTGCCATCAAGGACTTCATGCTGAACATCACCGGCGGCAGCACCGTCATTTTCTTCATCATCGTCAACATCGTGCTGCTGATCGCGGGCTGCTTCCTCGATTCCACCTCCGCGCTCTACATCTTCACGCCGCTGTTTGCGCCGGTCGCGCTGCAGCTGGGCATTGACCCCATCCACCTCGGCACCGTAATGATCGTGAACCTGGCCATCGGCCTGTTCACCCCGCCTGTCGGTGTCAACCTGTATGTCGCGTGCGGCATTGGCGATATCAAGATCGAAGAGATCACAAAGGGCATCATCCCATGCCTGCTTGCAGAACTTGCGGTGCTCCTCCTCGTCACATATATTCCCAGTCTCTCTTTGATGTTCGTGGGTTGACCTCTCTATGCAAAAAAGCTTCGGACCGCTATGTCCGGAGCTTTTTTGTACAAAACGGCAGAAAAACGGGAGAAAAAATCATAAAAAAGAAAATTTTAAAAAGGACTTGACTTTGTCAGACAAAGCGCTATACTGTAATTGTCATTTGTCCGACATAGTATAAAGAAACCACAGAACCAAACTTATTCATGAGGTGATTTTTGTGAAGGATATTTCCATCAAGGAACTGAAAAACACCGCCACGCAGATGCGCATGAAGGTCATTGACATGATCTACAAGGCGCAGTCCGGTCATCCGGGCGGCTCGCTTTCCGCGGCGGACTTTGTCACTGCCTGCTATTTTAAGTACATGAACATCGACCCGAAGGATCCCCGCTGGCCGGACCGCGACCGCATGGTGCTCTCCAAGGGCCATGTGTGCCCCATTCAGTATGCGTGCCTGGCAAGCGTCGGTTTCTTCCCAGAGTCTGAGCTCGACACCCTGCGCAAGGAGGGCTCGATGCTTCAGGGCCACCCCTCGATGAACCGCTGCCCCGGCATTGATATCTCCACCGGCTCTCTCGGTCAGGGCCTCGCCTGCGCGGTCGGCATGGCTATGGCAGGCAAGATGGACCACAAGGACTACAAGGTCTTCTGCGTCGTCGGCGACGGCGAAGCGCAGGAGGGCGAGATCTGGGAGGCTGCCAACACGGCGCACAAGTACGGCCTCGACAACCTGATCGTCTTTGTCGACTATAACAACCTGCAGCTCGACGGCACCTGCGACGAGATCATGCCCAACGGTGACCTGGGCGAAAAGTTCAAGGCCTTCGGCTGGGAGACGCTCGAGCTCGACGGCCATAGCATGGAAGAGATCGTCGCGTGCATCGACAAGTGCTACGCCTCCAAGAACGGCAAGCCCAAGTGCCTGTATGCCCACACCGTCAAGGGCAAGGGTGTTTCCTTCATGGAAAACCAGTGCGGCTGGCACGGCGTTGCCCCGAATGATGAGCAGTACGCGCAGGCCATGGCTGAGCTCAAGGCCCAGCTGATCGATTAAGCGAGGAGGGAAGAGCAATGAGTGAGAAAAAAATGATCGCCACTCGCGAGGGCTTCGGCAAGGAGATCGTCGCGCTCGGCAAGGAGAATCCCGACATTCTGGTCGTTGATATTGATATCGGCAAGAGCTGCAAGACCGGCGAATTCCGCAAGGAGCTGCCGGACCAGTACATCAACGTCGGCATCGCCGAGCAGAACGGCGCGGGCGTTGCCGCGGGCCTTGCCACCTGCGGCAAGATCCCCTTTGTCGTTACCTATGCCGTGTTCGGTTCCCTCCGTATGTGCGAAATGATCCGCCAGGAGATCTGCTACCCCAACCTGAACGTAAAGATCGCCTGTTCCCACGGCGGCGTGACCCCCGCCAACGACGGCGCTTCCCATCAGGCCATTGAGGATATGGGCGTTCTGCGCACCATCCCCAACATGACCGTCATCATGCCTGCGGACTACAACTCCGCCCGCAAGCTCGTCCGTCAGGCCGCTGAGGTCTATGGCCCCGTGTATCTGCGCTTCACCCGTGACGCCATCCCCCAGATCTACGACGAGGATGTGGAGTTCACCATCGGCAAGGCCCACCAGATCCAGGACGGCAAGGACGTCGTTATCATCGCCAACGGCGATACCGTCCGTCTCGCGATCGAGGCCGCCAAGGTGCTCGAGGGCAAGGGCATTTCCGCCCGCGTGCTCGACATGCACACCATCAAGCCACTCGACGTGGAGTCTGTGACTGCCGCGATCAACGAGGTCGGCAAGATCATCACGGTCGAGGACCACAACATCCTCAACGGTCTCGGCTCCGCCGTGTGCGAGGTCGCCGCCGAGATGGGCAAGGGCATCGTTAAGAGAGTCGGCATTCAGGACCAGTTCGGCCAGTCCGCGCCCTATGAGCGCCTGCTCGCCATGAACGGCGTGACGGTCGAGAACATCACCGAGATCGCCGAGACGCTCGTCAAGGGCTGAGAAAAACCAGTTAAATAACATTCATCATAGAATTATCTGATACAGGAGGTTATTTACCATGAAAATCGGATTTGTCGGCTGCGGCGCGATCGGCAGCTGCTATGCAAGCTATCTGTCCCGCGAGCATGAGGTCTGCGTGCTGGATACCTATGCTCCGGTCATCGAGTCCATCAAGAAAAACGGCATTCTCGTCGACGAGTGCGTGCCCGGCACGGGCACCGGCGAGACCGTCGTCTTCCATCCCGCCATGGCGACGACCGACCCCAAGGAGATCGGCGTTGTGGATCTTCTGATCGTGTTCGTCCACTATCAGTATCTTGAAGCGGCTGTGCGCAATGCGCTGCCGATGATCGACAAGCACACCATGGTCCTCTGCCTGCAGAACGGTCTTGGCAACTACGATGAGATCGCCAAGGTCGTGCCCGAAGAGCAGATCATCATCGGCAACACGGCGTTCGGCTCCACGCCCGTCGGCCCCGGCCACGTTAAGCACACCGGTACCGGTGTGACGAACCTTGGCTCGCTGAAGGCCCCCATGGCCAAGGTCGAGGAAATGGCCGAGGGCCTGCGCACCGCCGGTCTTGAGGTCCAGGTCCACGAGAATGTGATGAACGCCATCTGGCACAAGCTGCTGGCGAACGTCGCCATCAACGGCATGAGCGCCCTGCTCGAGACCAAGAACGGCTTTGTCAACGGCAACCAGTACGCCCACGAGGCGGCCCGCATGCTGGTAGAAGAGGCCATCGTCGTGGCGAACGCCTGCGGCTGCACGCTCGACCATGACGCCGAGCTGGAGCACGCCTATGAGGTCTCTCGCATGACTGATGAGACCATCAGCTCCATGGTGCAGGACGTCACGCATCACCGCGAGACCGAGATCCGTATCATCACCGGCGCTGTCTGCCGCCTCGGCCGTGAGCACGGCATTCCCACGCCCTGCAACGACCTGATGCTCCAGCTCGTGCTGGCCAAGCAGTCCATCTACCTCGGCCGGTAAAAAAAGCCGTGCGGCGCTGTGCCGCGGCAAACGACGCAAAGCGGCTCGCGCAGCCTGCGCCCATATGAATTCCTGTAAAAAACGGCAGCTTGCCGTTGATTCCTTCCTGAATGAGCGGGCGGCGGCATCATCGTCATTGGCACCACACTGATCCCTCTGCTGTCTGGCCTGTTTTAAGGTAGGCGCTTATGGATTTTCTCACCGACTGGCTCACAAACTGGCTCAAAGAGCTTCTGATTGGCGGGATCATGGGGAACCTCGAAGGTCTTTTTGATACTGTCAATACCCAAGTCGGAGAGATTGCGGCACAGGTAGGGACTACCCCGGCGGCGTGGCACGCCGGGGTTTTCTCCCTGATCCGACAGCTTTCCGAAACGGTGATCCTGCCGATTGCCGGAATGGTGCTGACCTTTGTTGCCACTTATGAGCTCATACAGATGCTTTTGGAAAAGAACAATATGCACGAGGTTGACGTTGCGAACCTCTATAAATGGATGTTCAAAACAGCCTGTGCAATCCTGATCCTGTCAAACACATTCAATATCGTCATGGCCGTGTTCGATGTCTCGCAGAGCGTCATCGCGCAGGCAGGCGGGCTCATTCAAGGCTCTACCGATGTTTCGGCGGATATGCTTGCTGAACTGGAAACCTCGCTGGAGGCGATGGACTTGGGGCCGCTTTTGGGGCTGTGGCTGCAGTCTGCGCTCATTGGCTTCACGATGAAGGCGATGGGAATTATCATTTTCGTTTTGGTGTATGGCAGGATGCTGGAAATCTATCTGCTGACCAGTCTGGCCCCCATCCCCGTTGCTACGCTTTCCAACCGGGAGCTTGGCGGCACCGGGCAGAACTACATCAAGTCCCTGTTTGCCGTGGGCTTTCAAGGGCTGCTGATCCTTGTATGTGTTGCAATTTACGCAGTGCTCATTCAAGGCATCGCAACAGGCGGCGATCCCATTGGGGCGATTTGGGGAACTGTGGGCTACACGGTTCTGCTTTGCTTCATGCTCTTTAAGACCGGGAGCATTGCCCAGCGTATCTTTGGCGCTCATTAACAGGAGGTGGTGCTTATGCCGAGAAGATACGGGGCAGACGGAACGCGCTTATGGAATGGAAAAACGCCGGAGGAGTTTACTGAGGCAGACGCTTACCGCTTTATGGCGGAAACAGAGGCCGTCCTGCAAAGAAAAGAGTTGATGGACGACCCCGCCCAGCCTGCTCCGGCAAGCGGAAAGGAGGAATTTTATCTGAGTAAGAAAGACGATGTATTGCTGACCCCGGAGCAGATTGCTGCGGAGGAACGGCGCTGGCTGTTTGATGCTCCCATCGCGGAGCTTGCAGAAGTCAAGGGCGTTAGCATTGATGAGGCAGTAAAAATGCGGACAGATGCTGTCTTGCAGGAGGCGGTTGTTCCGATCACGGTATCTGTCCGCCCGATTGAGCCGCAGGGAAAACTGATCGGCTTCGCCAGCGTCAATTTTGGCGGTGTGGTCATCGACGATTTTAAGGTTGTGGACGGGAAAAACGGGATTTTCCTCGGCGCTCCCTCTAAACCTGATCCTGCCAGCCGGACGGGATACCGGGCTACGGTTCGGATTCCTGACCGCGCCACACAGGAACGGATCAATGCGGCTGGTGTGGAGGCGTATCATGCGGCGGTGGAACAGCTTGTTGCACGGGCCCAGGCGGTACGGCCTGCCCCGATCAAGGAGCAGATGGCCGAGGCTGCAAAGCAAGCGGGAAAAGAAAACGCCGCCCGGCCTGCGCCTGCCAAGGCAAAGGAGGCCCGCAATGACCGATAGCCGCACTTTGGGACAAAGTGTCCCGAAGGAGGGCTTGTTTCTCATGGACGGCATCGAGGGCCTGCGTTCTTTGCCAAAACATAGCGTGGATATGCTGCTGACTGATCCGCCCTACGGCACAACCCGGAATTATTGGGATGTGCCCCTGCCGCTCCCGGAGCTGTGGGAGGCGGTGAAATGGGCGGTCAAGCCGAATGGCGCAGTGCTGTTTTTCGCACAGTGCCCCTTTGACAAGGTGCTGGGCGCATCCAACCTCGCCATGCTCCGCTATGAGTGGATTTGGTACAAGGAGCGCGGAACGGGCTTTCTCAATGCAAACCGGGCTCCGCTGAAGAAGTCCGAGAACATCTTGGTGTTTTACCAGAAGTCCCCGGTCTACAATCCACAGTTTACTTACGGCAAGCCATATACCCGTGTTCATTCCCGAAGCGGTACAAGCTCCAACTATGGAAAATTTGAACGGCAGGGCTCAGAGTCCAACGATGGCCGCCGCTATCCCGGAAATGTGCTTTTTGTGCCTACGGTGTCCGGCGGCATCCATCCCACACAGAAGCCCGTGGAGCTTTGTGAGTATCTGATCCGCACCTATACCCGCCCCGGCGAATTGGTCGCGGACATTTGCGCGGGCTCCGGCACAACCGCGATTGCAGCTATCAACACAGAACGTCGCTTTGTATGCTTTGAAACGGCCCCGTCCTTTTATGCCGCCGCCAGTGAGCGCATCCGTGCGGCGCAGGCAGTAAAAAGCTCCGGCGAGAAAGGAGTGTAATTATCCAGCAGTATTCTATCATTTACGCCGATCCCCCTTGTACAATTCTGTTACTGTTAAATGGAATGCTCAGAATAATATCAATGGATATTATTTATATAGAAAAAACGCAGCAGGAAAGTATGTTATAATAGCAAAGCCTAAGGGAAATGTTAACAGCTATGTGGACACAAATCTTGTATCAGGTACAGTATATAGCTACAAGGTAAAAGCCTATAGAACTGTATCAGGCAAGAAACATAAAAGTGCAAAATCAAAAGCAGTAACCATAAAACCAATACCTTCAAAGGTAAAAAAGCCAACTGTTACTAAGCAGGGCAAAACTTTGAAAGTTACATGGAAAAAGGTAGCTGGTGCAAGTGGTTATGTTATTTACAGGTCGACAGCAGCAAAGGGACCATTTACAAGAATAGCAGTTACATCCGCTAACAATGTAAATTGCGTTGATAAAAATGTTCAGGGCAAAAAGACATATTTTTATAAGGTTGCTGCATATAGAACAGTTGGAAATAAGAATATTTATGGAAAAAAATCAACAAAAAGGAAAATTATAAATTATAAATAACTAGGAGGCAAAATGATTAATTTTATTGTGTGTGGTTTAGAAGGCACATTAATAGATGAAAATAATAAAACAATTTCAGAAGAAACAATTGACTTAATCGCTACACTGTTAGAAAATGATTTTAAATTTGCTGTAGCAACAGGGTTAAATTACAATCTTGTTAAACCATTATTTGGAAAAATACAGGATGATATTATTTACATTTGTAATGATGGTGGCGTGATTTTTCAGGGAGAAAAAGTAATAAGCAAGACAACAATTGACCGTCTTGTTTGTTTAGATGTACTTATTGAAATGGAAAAAGATGAATATAATAATGATATTCGTTTGGTTTTTTCAAATGAGAAAGATACAGCTATAAAAACTCATGATTACGAGTTTCTCAAATACTTAAATAATAAAGGAATTGAGCCTGAACATATTGATGACTTAAAAGAATTAAATGGGGATGTTACAAAGATTACATTATGTTCCAAAGATGGATTTGATGAGAAGAGCTTTGAGAAGATTTACAAAAGATGGTCTGCAAAAGCCAATGTATCAATTTCATCTCCTAATGAAATGTTTATAACAGGACAATATGTAACTAAAGGTATGGCAATAGCCTTAATTCAGCACTTTTATGAAATATCAGAAGAAGACACAGTTGTGTTTGGAACAGGTTTTACTGATATAGATATGTTTGAACATTGTTTTTACAGCTATGCAATGCAATGGGCAGATTCTCAGGTAAGACATGCGGCAAAACATATTACGGAAAGTGTTGATACTATTTTGGAAGATATTATGAGAATGTAAAACATAAATAGAGACTGGCAGGAAGGAAGAAAGAATGAATTTTTCAAAATTGAAAAAAATTGCAGCTACAGGGATTGCAGTTACATTAACCGCATCATTTTTAACAGGTTGCGGCATAAAAAGTGACACATTCATATTAGGAAAAATCTTTGGATTAAGCAGTGATGAAATTTTTAAAATAGATGACTTAACATGTTCTAAAAGTGAATACAAATTGATTTTTATGAACTATGTAAACAAATATAAAAAGGACTTTGGCGGAAAAGTTGACTGGAATGCAAAAGTGGACAAGGACACAACGTTAAAAGATTTCGTTATGGAAAAAGTTAAAGAAGACATGACTGTTAAGTATACAATTGCAGCCATGGCAGACGCAGAGGGCATCAAAATAGATAAAGATGACATGCGTTCAATTAATGATGTGGCAGACAAGTTTTATAATTCATTAAGTCAAAGTGAACTGGAATACACAGACGCGGATTTGGATACAGCAACAGTATTGTACAGAAATTATTATTTGGCGGACAAAGTTTACAACAGAGTTACCGAGAAGGTAGATGAGACTGTAAGTGAAGAAGATGCAAGAGTAATAAAAATACAGTACATTCGTATGTCATCAGATAATACAGCCCCTGATATAATCCAAAAGAAGTTACGTTCCATTGCTAAAAAAGTTAAAAAAGGAACTGCAAACTTTGAAAAGGAAGCAAAGCAGATAAGCGAAGATGACTCAGCTACAAAAGTTATAAAGAAAAATGAAGCTACAACAACATTGGAAAAAGAAGCCTTTAACGTTAATAAAAATCAGACCAGTGAAATTATTAATGACGGAAATGATTATTACCTGATTTACTGCGTTGATAATTATATGAAAGATGAGACAGCTAAGAACAAGGAAAATATCATCAAAAAGCAAAAAAAGGCACTATTCCAGAAAGAATATAACAGTTTCCTAAAGGACAGCAGTTATGATTTTAATACGTCAGAATGGGAAGATATTGTCCCTGAAGATATAAAAGATTTAAAATCATCAAACTTCTTTAGTTTGTATGGAGATATTTAGTCGTATAATATTAAGCTATAAAAGAACAAAATACAAGAAAGATTTGGTTTGCAGTATTTGTTTAGCAATTGATACCGTAGGTCTTATAATGATAAAAATAGCAAATAAAATGGAACCGTAAAATGAGGGCAGTTGATATACCATTGATTAATAAATTTAAGATGAAATTTATTGCAAGTTTGATTTATTAAAATTTATAAAAAAGAAGTTTTGCTTAACAATTAAATTTGTTAAGCAAAACTTCTTTTTGGTTTTCTATAGATATTATTGATAACGATAATTATTCATTATCACTTTCATCTATTCATTATCACTTTCATCGCTAATTTTAACAGGTTTAGCTACCTGAACTTTCTTTACAGTACCCTTTGAAAACTTAGCTAAAATCTTATCTTTGAAAGTTAAGCCAAGGAATACAAGAAGTGAAAGCATACTGATTAAAATACCACTTCCAAGACCCTGTGGTTTATACTTAAATGTTACCTCATGTGTACCTGAATCAACTAAGACACCGATTTGAGCACCATCACAAATAGGGGTAATGGCACTTTCAATGCCATCTACATATACGCTCCAACCTTTGTCGTAAGGAATAGAAGTATACATAATACCTTGTTCTTCTGAAGTTACTGTACCTGTAATTTTTGTATCACTGTATTCTGATACAGTGTATGGATTTGCATTTAATAATTGGTAATCATATGACCAGGCATCGTTATCAAATGCGTATGCATAACAACTACTAATTGCCTGATTATCGCTGGCTGTAATTGTGATTTTTGAGCCAGGTGTTACATTTCCTAAATGACAGATATAATTCTGGTTTGTAGAAGAAAATGTCTTTGTTGTAGTAGATGTCTGTGTACCGTTCTGGTTTTCCATAATGCTACCGTCTGTAACTGTAGCAGTTAATGTTTCTGATGAAGTTACACAGAAGAAGTAAACATCCATTGTTTTCTCGTCTATTGAAGGAGTAAATTTGTCGCCTTTTTCTAAACTGTATTCAGCACTAAATTTACCAACTTCAGATGATGTAAGCTGGTGGAAAATGTTCTTGCCATCATTTACAGCAGACTTAATGAAATTATTCTGTGTAGCAAATGGATTGCCTGTATTCTTTTTCCAACTAGCTTCTGTATTTAGATTCATCATAAATCCAAGTGGAAGAGTCTGATTATATTTGTATAATTTAAGTGAACTCTGTCCGTTAACAGTTTTATATGACTGCTGACTTAGTAAAGTCATATAATTTGGCAAAGTAGGATTTCCTGTTGTATATTCATATTTCACTGCAGATAAAGCAGCAGTAAGAGGAGTATGACCATAATATGAATATGCGTTAAATGATGTCTGTAATCCAATCTCATCATAATAATCCTGCATAGCTGCTGATGCTACAGAAGAGAATGTTGAAATACTGTTGTACCCAAATCTTGCACCATCATTTCTTGTTGCATGGTATTCGCCTTCTGTTCTAAAGAAGTTGTAATTGTCTTTCTTTGCATCACTTTTGGCTACTTCGTTAAGTTTATCATAAGCTTCTGTTGCTTCATAGTAGCCGCTTCTAGAAGAAGTACTTGGAATACTTGTAACAGTCATGTTAAGAGTCAATTCACAGAATACAAGTAGAACAAGTAAATATGTGAAAAACGCTTTCATGTCACGATATTTTCTGAAACAGAAGAAGATTACAAGGTATGCACCAATAAACAAAATGCTTAAGTAAGCAATTTGTGTCATGTTTGTACTAATATCTAAATCTGTAAATAATTCTGAACTTTTGAAAATTTCTTCAAAAAGTAAAATTAAACCAACAGATACTCCTGCCGAACCGATAATGTGTGCCGGCTTAAATTCCCTAATATGAGTAAATGCTTCATATCCCATAGTTACAATTAAGAAAATATATAAGAATGATTCTCTACAAGGTAAACTATTTGGAAAATGTAAACCATGCCAAATATAGTTTGGAATATTGAAACTAAAACTTAATAACATAATAACAGCAATAACTGTTTTTCCGATACGTTCTTTTTTACTAATTTTTTTGCATAACCAAAATAGTGGTATTAAAATAAACATTGCAACACCACAATAGATGTTAGGATCATGTGGGTATTTCAAATCAGCTATTGGAACACAAATAAGTGATCTAAATAGCATATACATCATTGAAAAATATTCTTCCAAAGCTTCAGGGAATGATGTGTCTGCTGACTTAGTAATAAGCATGTTAAAATACTCAGGAAGAATAATGCAAGCAGCAAGCCCACCACCTAAAACTGAATATATTGCAAAATCCTTTAAAGCTAAAAGTCTTGCTTTTAAAGCACCGATTTCACTGTCAAAATCAGATACACAAAGAAGATATACAAAATATATTACACTGTAAAGACAAAGCATAATACCAATGTAGTAGTTAGAAAAAATACCAAAGGCGAGAGCTAAACAGTACATCTTGTATCTTTTTTGTGTTACTAATCTTTCAAGACCTAATATAATAAATGGAAGAATCCACATACAGTCAAGCCACATAATATTCCAGCTAAATGCTGCAAAATATGCTGACAATGCGTAAAACATACCAAAGATTACAGTGTTAATGTTTTTTGACTTAAATCTTTTTGAAAGATAATAAGTTGTAGCAAAGCCTGCAAGTCCCATTTTCAAAATAATTGAAAAGTTTACAAAATCAGCCATGTTTGTAGGCCAGAGAATTGTAAGTAAGTTAAATGGGCTGGATAAATAGTAGGCTGCAATTGCCACAAAGTTCATACCGGCGCCAATTTCCCATGTGTAGAATAGGCTACCACCGCTTTGAAGTTTCTTTTGAAGTATTTCCAAATAAGGTGTGTACTGATGATAGCAGTCGCTTCGTAAGTACATTTCATCACCAAATGGGAAAACTCCCTTCACTGCGTAAACGACAAGCATTGATACTACCGGAATAAGAAATGCCAGTAAGTATAATCGGTTGTTGTCAAACCATGTTTTTAATGAAAAATTATGCTGTTTTTTGGATTTCATTATGAGTCCCCTTTCTGTTGTTAAAAATAAATAATATACTAAACACATAATTTAATATTATCGTAATAATCATTGCGATTAGTTTTACTAAATATTTGTTACCGTTAATTAGCTTTTCGTTAATCAGCAGAATAATTTCAGTCATAATTAAAGTAGCAAATCTAACATAAGCAAATCGCATAAATTCTGCAAATACTTCAGTAAATCCGTGAGTTTTACTTTTAAAAACCCAAAGCTTGTTAGTCGTATAAGCAAAAACAATGGCACAAATGGTAGAGATTATATTTGAAATCAGTGCAGTACATCCATAGGAAGTTATTAATGAAAAAATACCTATATCAATAATGAAAGTACCAGCACCAAAAAAAATATAGTATACCATTTCGTAGCTTAACAAGCCTATAATTAAAGACTGTAATTTTTTGTTACTAACATGTGCCAACAAAAATTCCCTTAACCTAATTATAGTTTCTTTCATTTGTCCGTTGTCCTTTTAAATTATAAATGGTTTTCAATAGTTTAATTTGTTTATATTTTTAGACTTATATGGGCTAGGGTAAATTAGTCCATAATCCTATCTATTTTACTATAAATTACCATTAGTGTAAATAAAAACAAAGATAATAGACAAAAATGTAAAATGTATGGATATAAAAATAATATAATTGACCCAGTTTTAAAAATATTTTATAATATATAGTAATTATGGAAACGTTTCCAAGAAAGAAATAATATTACTATACAAATTAAAAATTATAAATGTACGGAGGTTAATATAATGGAAAGAAAGTGGTGGCACAACAAAGTTGCATATCAGATTTATCCTAAGAGTTTTAATGACACAAATGGTGATGGAATTGGTGATATTAAAGGCATAATTGACAAGCTGGATTATTTAAAGGAATTAGGCATTGATATTATATGGATTTCTCCAATATATCAGTCTCCTTTTGTAGATCAGGGCTATGATATTTCGGATTATTACAGAATAGATGAAAAGTTTGGCACAATGGAAGATTTTGACACATTGCTTGAAGAAGCAAAAAGCAGGGATATGCACATTGTTATGGACTTGGTTATTAATCATTGTTCAGATAAACATGAATGGTTTAAGAAGGCATTAGAGAATCCAGCAGGAAAATATGGAGATTATTTTTATTTTAGAAAAGGAAAAGACGGTAATCCGCCAAGCAACTATCGCTCATACTTTGGTGGAAGTGCCTGGGAAAAGGTTGAAGGTACGGATTTATATTATTTACATATGTTTGCAAAAGAACAGCCGGACTTAAACTGGTACAACAAAGAAGTTTTAGATGAACTTTATAAAATGATAAACTGGTGGCTTGATAAGGGTGTTTCAGGCTTTAGAATTGATGCCATTATTAACATTGCAAAAGATTTGAATTTTGAAAATCTTGAGCCTGACGGTGAAGACGGACTGGTACATGCCGGCAAGGTGGCAGAGCACGCAACAGGCATTGGTAGCATGCTTGAAAATTTAAAGAAAAATACTTTTGAAAAACATGATGCGTTTACAGTAGGTGAAGTGTTTAACATGAAAAAAGATGAACTGGGAGAATTTATCGGAGAAAACGGTCACTTCTCATCTATGTTTGATTTTTCAGCTCAGTGTTTGTCTTTTGGTGAACATGGCTGGTATGATGCACCTGATTTTACATTTAAACAATATAGAAATGCTATTTTTAATGCTCAAAAAGAAAGTGAAAATGTTGGCTTTTTGTCAAACATAATTGAAAACCATGACGAGCCAAGAGGGGCAAGCAGATATCTTCCTGAACATGCAAGAAATGCCCAAGGCACCAAAATGCTTGGGACAATTATTGTTTTGTTACGTGGAATTCCTTTCATATATCAGGGACAGGAAATAGGCATGACTAATACAAGATTTGAAGACATATCTGAATATGATGATATTAACACAATAAATGAATATAATTTGGCAATTGAAGCAGGCAAAACAAAAGAAGAGGCAATGGATATTTGTTACAAACACAGTAGGGATAATGGAAGAACTCCTATGCAGTGGTCAGATGAAAAAAATGCAGGATTTACAACAGGTACACCATGGCTTAAAGTTAATCCGTTGTATGCACAGTGTAACGTAAGGGAGCAGGAAAAAGACAATAATTCTGTTTTGAATTACTATAAGAAGTTAATAGCATTAAGAAAAAATGAAAAATATGCAGATTTATTTGTTTACGGGAAAACAACTCCGATTTTTATGGACAAAGATAATGTTTTTGCATACAAGCGTGTGTTTGAAGGTAAAGAGATACTTGTAGTTGCCAATTTCGGTCAGGAAGATATTACTTTAGAAATGGAAAAAGAATATCAGGTACTTCTTAATAATATGGAAGAATGTGAGATGGCAAATAATAAGTTAGTAATAAAAAGCACTCAGGCGTTGGTATTGAAATAAGAAATCCAAGTCTTAACATTAGATAATAAAACCACATTTAAGATTATATAAAAAGAAACCCACATCTAAGATTAGAAATTAATCATTAGATGTGGGTTTTCTTTGATTACAATCTATAAATTACAATTCATAAATTAGTAAGTTATATAAAAATTAATTATTTCTGAAGTCCGTTTTCTTTCTTCATCATAGCTCTAACCTTTAGTGGTAAGCCAAATAATGTGATGAATCCTTCAGCATCATGGTGGTCATATAAATCACCTGTTGTAAATGATGCAAGGCTTTCACTGTATAATGAATATGGAGAAGTAGTTCCGGCTTTGATGATGTTTCCTTTGTAAAGTTTGAATTTAACTTCACCTGTAACGTATTCCTGTGTTGATTCAACAAATGCCTGTATAGCTTCACGAAGTGGTGTAAACCATTTACCCTCGTAAACAATCTGAGCTAATTTGTTGCCCATATCTTTCTTTGTTTCCATTGTGGCACGATCAAGAACTAATTCTTCAAGCTGTCTGTGAGCTTCCATAAGAATTGTTCCACCTGGAGTTTCATAAACACCACGAGACTTCATACCAACAACACGGTTTTCAACAATATCAATAATACCAATACCATGTTTTCCACCAAGTCTGTTTAATTCACGAACAATGTCAGATACTTTCATTTTTTTACCATTAACAGATGTTGGAACACCCTTTTCAAATGTCATTGTTACATATTCACCTTCGTCAGGAGCCTTTTCTGGAGAAACACCTAACATTAAAAGATGTTCATAGTTTGGTTCGTTTGCAGGATTTTCTAATTCTAATCCTTCATGACTAATGTGCCATAAGTTTCTGTCACGGCTGTAGCTCTGGTCTGTACCAAATGGAAGATCAATTCCATGAGCCTTACAATATTCAATTTCAGCTTCTCTTGAATCCATGTTCCATTTGTCATCTCTCCAAGGAGCGATAATCTTAATGTCAGGAGCAAGAGCCTTAATTCCAAGTTCGAAACGAATCTGGTCATTACCTTTTCCTGTAGCACCATGACAAATTGCAACAGCATCTTCTTTTCTTGCAATTTCAACTAATTTCTTAGCAATACCAGGTCTAGCCATAGCAGTACCAAGTAAATATTTATTTTCATAAACTGCATCTGCCTGTACACAAGGTACAATGTAGTCATCACAAAACTCATCTGTAATGTCTTCAATGTATAATTTTGCAGCACCTGAATATTTAGCTCTTTCTTCAAGACCATCTAATTCTTCGCCCTGTCCACAGTTGATGCAACAGCAAACAACATCATAATTATAATTTTCTTTTAGCCAAGGGATGATAGCAGTTGTATCAAGACCACCTGAATAAGCTAAAATAACTTTTTCCTTTGCCATAATATTAATCCTCCACATAATATATATTCTTTCCACGAGTTACTATACATCAATAATGCATAAAATGCAAGAAAAAATATAAATTTATGTATAATTATGCATAAAACTTAAAGAAAACTTGCATATTATACATAATAGGTGTATAATTTCTACATTGCAGTAAAATCCCTTGTATTTTATGTAATATGATTATAAAATTAAACAGGTCCATAAATACCATATTTTATGGCTGAAAAACACTATTAACACATAATGAAATGAAGAGCTTCATTATTATAAAATGAATAGGTTCAATATTATATTTCATTATTATAATAGGTTAGATTAATAGATTTGACTGCTTATATATAGGAGGAAATTATGATAAAGGTTGGAATTATTGGCGCTACAGGATATGCAGGAGTAGAAATTGTAAGATTAATTATGCAGCATAAAGAAGCTGAAGTTGTATGGTTTGGCTCAAGAAGTTATGTTGATCATGATTACGCATCAGTATTTAGAAATATGTTTCAGATTGTTGATGCAAAATGTTTAGAAGATAATATGGAAGAATTAGCAGAAGCTGTAGATGTTATTTTTACAGCAACACCACAGGGCTTATGTGGTTCATTAGTTAATGAAGAAATATTAAATAAGGTAAAAATTATAGATTTAAGTGCAGACTTTAGAATTAAAGATGTTGCAACTTACGAAAAATGGTATGGCATCAAACACCAAAGCCCACAGTTTATAGAAGAAGCTGTATATGGACTTTGCGAAATTAATAGAGACAAAGTAAAAGGTGCAAGAATTATTGCAAATCCGGGTTGCTATACAACATGCAGTATCCTTTCAATTTACCCAATGGTAAAAGAAGGCTTAATTGATCCTAAGTCAATTATTGTTGATGCAAAGTCAGGAACTTCAGGAGCAGGCCGTGGAGCAAAAGTTCCAAACTTATTCTGTGAAGTAAATGAAAATATCAAAGCATACGGTGTAACAACACACAGACACACACCTGAAATTGAAGAACAGTTAAGCTATGCAGCAGGTGAGGAAGTAATGATTAACTTTACTCCACATTTAGTACCAATGCAAAGAGGAATATTAGTAACTGCATATGCTAATTTAAAGAAGCCTGTTTCTTATGAAGAAGTAAAGGCAGCCTACGACAAATACTACGGAGACGAATTCTTCATCAGAGTATTAAATAAAGACGAAACACCTGAAACACGTTGGGTTGAAGGCAGTAACTTCGTTGATGTAGGCTTCAAGATTGATGAAAGAACAAACAGAATTGTAATGATGGGAGCTCTTGATAACTTAATCAAAGGAGCAGCCGGTCAGGCAGTTCAAAACATGAACATACTATTTGGATTACCGGAAAGCGAAGGCTTACAACAAGTACCAATGTTCCCATAGAACATAATTCTACCAGGCATAAGAAAAAAGGTGTTGCAAGCTCGCTTGCAAACAACTGAAAGGAAACTTAATAACATTAAAAAGAAAGCGCTGGTAGCCCGTCGGTTCATCAAGGCAGCAAAGTCGGCTTGATAGAACCGCTACGAGGCGGACGCAGCGGGAGCGGGCTTTCGATAATGTTATTAAGTTCCCTTTCAGATGGATAACATCTTGTTGTAGAAGGAATTGAAGTTGAAAATTTTTAGGAGGAAAACAATGAAAGTAATAGATGGCGGCGTTACAGCTGCAAAAGGCTTTAGTGCATACGGTCTTAGAGTCGGCATTAAAGAAGGTAATACAGAAAAGAAAGACATGGCTATGATTTATAGTAAAGAACCATGCGTTGCAGCAGGTACTTTTACAACAAATCAGGTTAAAGCTGCCCCTGTAAAATGGGACAATAATATAGTAGAAAACAGTGATTTTGTACATGCCGTAGTTTGCAACAGCGGAGTGGCAAATGCATGCACAGGGGCTGAGGGAATGAAATATTGCGAAGACATGGCAGAAGCTACAGCTACAGCTTTAAATGTAGGTAAAGATGAAGTATTAGTTGCGTCAACAGGTGTAATTGGTGCCCAGCTTCCTATGGAGAAAATCACAAAAGGCATTGAAATGCTTGTGCCTGAATTAAATGACACAGTTGACGGAGGTCATAATGCAGCATTAGCCATTATGACAACAGATACAGTTCCAAAGGAAATTGCCTACGAAGTAGAAATCGGTGGTAAGAAATGTACTATTGGTGGCATGTGCAAAGGTTCAGGAATGATTCATCCTAATATGTGTACAATGTTAGGTTTTATTACTACAGATATTAATATTTCAAAGGAACTTTTAACAGAGGCTTTGAAAGAAGACATTAAGGATACATTTAACATGATTTCTGTTGATGGAGATACTTCAACAAACGACACTGTTTTATTATTATCAAACGGTTTATCAGGTAATGACAAAATTACAGAAAAAAATGACGATTACTATAAATTTGTAGAAGCATTACATAATGTTAATGTATTTTTGTCAAAGAAAATTGCTGGTGATGGCGAAGGGTCAACAGCTTTATTTGAAGTGAAAATCGTTAACGGAAGTTCTAAAGAACAGGCAGTTACACTTGCAAAATCAGTTATTACATCAAGTTTAACAAAGGCTGCTATTTACGGACATGATGCTAACTGGGGAAGAATTTTATGTGCTCTTGGTTATTCAAGTGCAAAAATTAATCCTGACACAGTAGATATTTATTTTGAAAGTAAAGCAGGTAAGTTAAAGATAGTTGAAAATGGAATGGCAACAGATTACAGCGAAGAAAAAGCTACAGAAATTTTGTCAGAAAACTATGTTACAGCTATATGTGACATGAAAATGGGAGAGGCAGAAGCTACAGCCTGGGGCTGTGATTTAACACATGAATATGTAAGCATTAACGCTGACTACAGAAGTTAAAAATAATAAATATAATTATAGTGTCAAAATGTTTTATCAACTTGTGCTTATACAATATTGAAAAAAGACATTGAGCCACAACAGGACTGATAATAAATATGCACCTTCGCGTCGAACACTTCCCGGGGAACCAGCATGGTTTTGCCCGTCAATACCTCTATTTCGACCGTTTTTTTCTCTTTGGCCGGTATGTCGAGCTTCTCTTCAGAAAAAGAGTGTCCATCCAGCCTGAGCCGGATGGACACATTCTTGATTTCGGGCTTGTTATTCGTCGCCCCAGTTACCTGCTTCATTGTTACCTTTCTCCATGGAGCCGAACTTGATGCCTCCGTAGTTGCTGAAGTTATTCTCCTGATCGTCCACCAGGTTGATTACCTCCTGACGGAAGCGTACCGTGTCGAGGAACATTTTATAAGGTATGCGGCACTCTACGACGGGGATGACCACTTTCGATTCGGTGGTCACAAGACCTGCTTCCAATTCGAATTCCGTCTGGTTGTTCGTGCCGGGCACGTAACGCAGGTTGCGAACCTGTTCTGCGGTGAGCTTTTTCGGCGTGAAGATCGTGTCGATCACGTGTACCCATACCTTTTCGCTGTTCTTGCGGCCGCTCTTTTTCAACTGGGCCATTGCCACCGAGTCATCCTCATCGACGATCTTGCGCTCGAACTCCAGCGAGTCGGTCAGCACAAAATTGATCAGCGTGTCGAAATCGCCGGTGAACCGGTTGTACTTCGTTTTGAAGCTGCGCTCCGCAGTACGGATGTCCTTGATGCGGTCGATGACGCGTGCTTCGCGGGCCGCCTTCTCCTTGGCGAAGATAATCGGAGTCGAAATCTGTTTGTAGATAACGTATATCAGGCATACGATAACTACGGCAAGTACGATTTGGATGATTCTTTTTGTCATTTTTAAGTTATTTCTAGTAAGTTTGTATCAAAATCCGTCGGCAATACCGCCGTCCTTTACCGATCCGAAGATGCTAAAGACTCATATTGCGACCCAAATTTACGCTAAAATTTGTTTTAATACAACATCTGGTCAAAAAAAAATCATCGAATCGCTTTCCGAGTATCTGTCCGAAAGCGATCCTGCGGCCATTTTCGTACTGAACGGTTACGCGGGTACCGGAAAGACGACGTTGATCG